>Ga0193954_1001670_pt1 | contig 11130 bp, 14 predicted proteins | sample BB_5_MG_FD_140340 | JGI IMG/M metagenome (GOLD analysis project Ga0193954, IMG submission 140340) | Microbial mat bacterial communities from the Broadkill River, Lewes, Delaware, United States - BB_5_MG | ecosystem: Environmental > Aquatic > Freshwater > River > Microbial mats | place: USA...
AAAAAGTACCTTTTATCTTAAAATAAACTAAAAGTCTAATATTTTACTTATAGTGAAAGCTCTCAATGGGTTATATATTACTGTGAATAACAGTATATTTAAATTTTATCGGATTTACCTAAGCCTTTTTTAATATTTACATTAAATTATGATATACTTTAATTATAACAATAAAGAGGATAATATGACAAAATTATTAGATAGTGCATTTACTGAAGTATCAGCGTTGAGTGAGATTGAACAAAACATATTTGCAAGATTTATTTTAGATGAAATTCATTTAGAAAAGAAATGGAATAATAGTTTTTCTCAAAGTGAAGATTTATTGTCAAATATGGCAGATGAAGCTCTTGATGATTATTCTATGAATAATACAGAAATACTAGATACAAAAGAACTGTGATTTCTCATATAAATCTAAAATGGAAACGGTTGTATAAAAATTTACCATTAGAGATACGAAAAATAGCAAACAAACAATATAAACTTTTTAAAGAAAATCCTTATCATTCAAGTTTACATTTTAAAAGAATCCATTCAAATAAACCAATATTTTCAGCACGAATAAACTACAACTATAGAACAATAGGCGTTTTAACAGATGACAATATAATTATTTGGTTTTGGATCGGTACTCATTCAGAGTATGATAGATTAATTTAGTTGATTAAACTTGTGATAAAAATTACAATATTAATCTTTTAAGTTATGTTATGAAAAGGCTATAACCTTTTGAAAGTTATTACTTTTATATTAAAATTAGTAAAAAAAATTGGCTTTAATAATGAAGCATTAGATTATATACAATTATTTAAATCTGTTAGAATTATATAAAAAGCTACCATTTAAATACATGGAGCTTATTAACAAAGATATACTAATGATAAACAATTTTTTAGTTAAAGAAATTATTCTCTTTTAAAATATTAATTCCACTTTGTATAGAGTCAACAGAGGTATCAAACTTTGATTGTAACTCTTCATTCATCTCTATTTCTATAATTTTTTCTATACCATTTTTCCCTAAAACTACTGGCACACCAACAGTTATATCATCGTGTCCGTATTGGTTTTTGAGCATTACAGAAGAGGGCATTACTATTTTATTGTCATCCAAAATAGCTTCTACCATTACAGCTATTCCTCTAGCAGGTGCATAATATGCAGAAGTACCGAGGTATTTTACAATTGTAGCTCCACCATTTTTTGTTCTTTGGATAATATTTTCCATATTTTCTTTGGTGATTAATGACTCCAAAGAGATACCACCAATATTCGAAAGTTGTGTGCAAGGGATCATATTTTCACCATGGTCACCCAACACCATGGCTTTTATATCTGTAGAACCATAGTTTGTGATCTTATTTATTTCATATGCCATTCTTGAGCTATCTAAAGCTCCAGCCATACCAATAATACGACTTGAATCCCAGTTTGTGAGTTTGTGAATAACATAAGTCATAATATCTAAAGGATTGGCAACACAAATAATTTTTGCATTTGGAGAGTATTGTTCTATTTTCCCCACTACATCTTTGATGATTTTTGCATTGATCATGAGCAGATCTTCTCGTGTCATTCCATCTTTTCGTGGTACTCCTGCTGTGATTACTACAATTTCACAATCACTTAAATCACTGGCATCTTTTGCACCTGTAATTTTTGTAACTTTTTGGGAATATATAGTTGATTGTTCAATGTCTATAGCCTTTCCCATAGCAACATTTGCAGCAATGTCATAAAGAACTATCTCATCACAAGTTCCCATCATACCCAATGTATATGCAGTTGTCGCCCCAACTGCCCCCGCACCTATTATTCCTACTTTTCTATTTGCCATATATTCTACTTTATGTGTGATTTTAATGATTCTATATAAACTCTTCTTAAAAGTTATTTAAGTAAAATTCCATTTATGAAAAAAAGAATTATATGTCAAAGATGTAAATATTATTATGTTACTTGGGAAAAGAGTAAACCACATGGGTGTAGAGCGTATGGATTTAAATCAGATAAAATTCCTTCAGTTGTTGTCAAACAAAGTAGTGGAACGGATTGTAATTTTTATGAAGATAAAAGAGCAGCTAATTGAGTAGTAAGTTAAAAGAGAATATGATGTTGCAAATATTAAAAAATTACAATGAATAATAGAGAGAATTTAGGAGATGAAATTGTTATATGAAGAATTAAAAACGACTGTAAAAAACTTGGGGTTTTTTACGATTGAAAGTTTTGCAAAATATGTAGGTGTTACACCAGCAAATGTTTTATCGTGGGAAGAAAAAGATGAGATACCTTATACTGTTATACTTATTATTCATCTTCTTCAAGGAAAACAAAATCCACCAAAAGAGAGTAACTCTTTAGACTTATTGGTTGAGGAGTGTTTACCTTTGGCAGAACTTTTAGAAGAATCATCAAGTTTTCCTCATAAATTAGAAGAGATGTTAGTTTTACAAAAAAAACTTAATGATGATACAAATGGTGTCAACTGGGAACTAGGAGTAAATAAATATGATAAAGAGATAAATTGGTTACGGTGTATCCATATGGAAGTTTCTGAACTTATTGATTCTACACCTTGGAAGCATTGGAAAAATATTGGAGGAGAATCTGATTTTAAAAATATTCATATTGAGCTTGTTGATGTATGGCATTTTCTTATGAGTTATATTTTGCAAGAAACAAATATCCCAAAAGCTGTTGCTTTGGTAAATGCACACTGTCTTTATGAATCAGTTTCTATGGAAGAAGTTGATCCTAAAACTATTGTGAAAGAAGCTGAAAAATTATCCTATATTGCATTTGCTATGGAAACTGGAAATATGCCTGCATTTAGTGGAGTAGAGCGATTTGTAGATCAATTTTTTAGATGTTGTAAATTGTCAGGTTTAAGTTTTTCTTGGTTACAAAAGCTTTATATTGGGAAAAATGCCTTAAATAAATTTAGACAAGAAAATGGATATAAAGAGGGTACTTACATAAAAATATGGAATGGGGATGAAGATAATGTAGTTATGACTGCTATTTTAGAAGGGTGTGATGATATCTCATATGATAGGGTATATACACAATTAGAAGAAAAATATAAAAAGTTATAGCAAATATATAAATCTTCGTGAGTTATGAATCATAGAGATAATAACTCATGATAACAAATATATACCGAATCCCTTTGGATATAAGAGTAAGGTATATAAATTTTGGAATGTTATATCGTAACATTCCAGCTACTATAGTAATAGGGTCACCGATAATAGGTACCCATGAAAAAAGTAGACAATAGCCACCAAACTTATCAAAATACCTTTTTGTTTTTAAAACTTTTTCTTTTTTAAGTATTTTTTTATGAGCCAAGAACTTCTCACCCTTTAATCCAATATAATAATTGACTATAGAGCCTATAGTATTTCCTAAAGTAGCAAATATAAATAATAAAAATATGTTGAGATCTAAAGTCAAATCATATAACAATAGGGCTTCACTACCTAAGGGTAAAACCGTTGCAGATAAAAATGCAATAAAAAATAAATATATGTAATCCATAGTGGGATGATAGCGAAAAACTAATAAATTTTTAAGTACTATAGTCATATAATAAATCATAATAAAAACGAAAAGGTTAGATAATGTTTAAAACAATTATTGTATTATGTTTAACTTATATCACTATTTATGCTGCAGAGATTAGCATAGATGATACAGATAATGATTTGGTACCCAATAGTATAGATAGATGCCCCAATACTCCTGAGGGTGTATTTGTAACACAAGATGGTTGTACCCAACAAATCAAAAAAACTGTTTACTTCAAAAATGGATCAATCGCCTTAGATCAAAAAGCAAAAGTAACCCTTCTTCTTGTAAAAGAGATTATAGATGGTGCAAAAGGATATACTCTTGATGTTTGTGGTCATACAGATTCTACAGCAGATGAACAAACAAATATGATATTATCTCAAAAAAGAGCTAATGCTGTCAAAAAGTTTTTACTCAATAGCAATATAAAAGAAGATATCATAACTATTCATGGGTATGGTGAAACAGAGCCAATTGCTCCAAATACCACGAGTGAGGGTAGAAGTAAAAATAGAAGAGTAGATATAATTTTAAAATAAAAGGAAAAGATATGCCATTATTAAAAGCACCATTAGACACACCAGTTTGGATAGATCTTACACGATGTAAAGCATGTGATATTTGTGTTTCTGTTTGTCCTGCTGGGGTATTGTCTATGCGACAAGAACCAGCATCTATTTTGGGCGCTATCATTGATATAATAAATCCAGAGTCTTGTATTGGTTGTACAGATTGCGAACTGCACTGTCCTGATTTTGCTATTCATGTTGCGGATAAAAAAGAGGATCATTTCAGATTTGCAAAGTTAACACAAAAAGCAGAAGATCGTGCAAAGGCTATAAAACAAAATAATTATAGATTACCCCTTAATTATGATCAATAAAAGGAGCTATACATGAATACAAGAGAGATGATTTCTACAGGAAATGAGTTGGCAGCATTGGCAGCTATAGATGCAGGTTGTAAGTTTTTTGGTGGATATCCATTGACACCATCAAGTGAAATTATGCATTCCTTATCGGATATGTTACCCAAAGTTGGAGGGGTTGCTATTCAGATGGAAGATGAGATAGCGAGTGTTTGTAGTGTGATAGGTGCTGCTATGAGTGGAAAAAGAGCTATGACAGCTACTTCTGGTCCTGGACTTTCTTTAAAGGCTGAAAACTTAGGTTTGGCACAGATGGCTGAAGTACCTATAGTATGTATAGATGTGATGCGAGGTGGACCCTCGACAGGACTCCCTACCCGAGTAGCTCAAGGGGATGTTTCACAAGCAAAACACCCCTCACACGGTGACTATAAATCAATCACAATATGTGCAGGAAGTCTAGCAGAATGTTATACACAAACAGCCCGAGCATTTAATCTAGCAGATAGATTTATGCAGCCTGTTTTTGTACTTTTGGATGAAACTTTAGGGCATATGCATGGGCGAGCTATTATCCCTACAGCAGAAGAAACGGGTAGTCAAATAAAAACACGAAAACAATTTGATGGGAAACCTGAAGAGTATTTTCCTTATGGTGTTGCTCAAGATGAACCTGCTATTTTAAATACTATGTTTCAAGGCTACCGATACCATTTTACAGGTTTGCATCATGATAAACATGGGTTTCCAACAGAAGATATGAATACATGTAAGTTACTTATTGAGAGATTATTTAATAAAGTAGAAGCACATGAAGATGAACTTGAAGCGTATGAAGAATATATGCTCAAAGATGCCGATATAATGATAATAGCGTATGGTTCTGTTTCTCTTGCTGTCAAAGAAGCGATAAGAGATCTACGAAAAGAAGATATTAAAGTGGGGCTTTTTAGACCTATTACACTTTGGCCAGCACCTGCATTAAAAATAAAAGAATATACAGATAAAATTCCAAAAGTTCTCTGTGTAGAGTTAAATATGGGACAATATTTTCATGAAATTCAACGAGTATCAAGTAGACTTGATATTGATGGATTATTTAAAGTCAATGGAAGACCAATATCTCCTCATGAGATAGTAGATAAAGTAAAGGAATTATAAGATGGCGTTTGATTATTCAAATTATTTACGAATGGAAAAGATGCCTACACTTTGGTGTTGGGGTTGTGGTGATGGTGTGATATTAAAAGCAGTTATCCGTGCTATTGATAAGATGGGATGGAAACAAGATGATGTATGCGTTGTATCAGGAATAGGGTGTTCTGGTCGTTTTTCATCGTATGTAGATTTTAATACGGTGCATACAACACACGGAAGAACAGTAGCGTATGCAACAGGTATAAAACTTGCAAATCCAGAAAAACATGTGATTTGTGTGGCGGGAGATGGAGATGCTTTAGCTATTGGAGGCAATCATACGATTCATGGTTGTAGAAGAAATATAGATCTTAATATGATCATTATCAATAATTTTATTTATGGACTTACAAATTCTCAAACAAGCCCAACAACACCACGAGGTATGTGGACTGTTTCTCAAAAAGCAGGTAATATTGATCCTACTTTTAATGCATGTAATCTTGCTATGGGTGCGGGAGCTTCTTTTGTAGGAAGAGAAACAGTGATAGATCCTAAAAAGCTAGAAAGACTTTTGGTAAAAGGTTTTTCACACAAAGGCTTTAGTTTTATGGAGGTACTTTCAAATTGTCATATCAATCTTGGTAGAAAAAACAAAATGGCATCTGCTATGGAAAATTTAGACTGGATTGATTCTATCACGATGGGAAAAATGAAGTTTGAAAAACTTGAAGAGAAAGAGAAACTTAACTTTTTACCAACAGGTATCTTAAAAGAAGATGATGAGGTAAAAGAGTACTGTGAAATGTATAAAGAGATTCAAGATGTGCATCAAGGGAAAAGAGCCAAAATTACCCAAAATGATTTTGATAAAAAGATATAAGGAGGTATACTATGGCTAGACAATTATTACGATTTACAGGAGTAGGTGGGCAGGGTGTTTTACTTGCAGGTGAAATATTTGCAGTTGCAAAGATTAAATCAGGTGGATTTGGACTCAAAACGGCTACTTATACTTCTCAAGTAAGAGGGGGAGCTACCGTTGTAGATATTACTTTGGATGATGAAGAGATTTTTTATCCTTATGCAAATGATGGTGAAGTTGATTTTATGTTGAGTGTGGCACAGGTAAGTTACGATGCTTTTAAAAAAGGTGTACGAGAGGGGAGTACTATCGTTATCGAACCAAATTTGGTCAAACCAACCCAAGAAGATAGAATGAGATGGAATATTGTAGAGATACCTATCATAACCATTGCAAAAGAGGAGATAGGGAATGTGATCACACAATCAGTTGTAGCTTTAGCTATAGCAAATCAACTCACCAATGCTTTAGACAAAGATCTTTTAGAAGAGGTGATGCTCTCTAAAGTTCCCCAAAAAGTTCATGTTATCAATAAACAAGCGTATGAGCTAGGATATAAATATGCAAGTCAAATCAAATAAAGCTACTTATAATATCCTAATTTGAACCCTTTATCCTTTTTGTATTTGTCTTTAAAGAGTTTAAACTCTTTAAAAACTTTTCTACACAAAGGATACTTTTTGATAAAAGGTTCAGAAAATTTTCTAGCTCGTCCTAAATTTTGTATCACACCCAAACCATTGGCATATATAAATGCAATAGGGCAAGCAGCTCTCTTATAATTATTTTCAAAATAAGACTCTTCAAACCATCTCTTAGAGAGAGAATAATCTTTTTCGACACCCAAACCATATAACAAAGCGATACCTACTCTATATTGAGCATTGGATTGTCCCTGTTTAGCCAAAGAGAGAAAAAGCTTATAAGCATGCTTAAAGTTATGTTTTTTGAACCTTTTTTGTGAATAGATAATAGCGAGATTATATTTTGCTTTTTGATGCCCATAATCAGCCGCTTTTTGAAAATAATTAAATGCTGTTTCTAAATCTTTACGATTGTACTTTTGCATATAATATATCTTTCCCAATTGAAAGTTCGCTTCATCTACACCCTCTCTAGCGGAAAGTTTATATAATTTTATCGCTTTGGTGATATTTTGTGAAAGGAGGGCTTGGTTTGCCTCTTCTAAAAAAGAAGCATTTAGACTTTCAGAAGAAAGAATAATAACAAAAAATAATATTTTTAACATCTTTGACCTTTTTCATAATATAGAAAATATTTTACACCAATTTGTCTAAAAAAGTTTGTCACATCATAAAAATTATAACTTTTCAAAACCTTTTGTTTGAGGGATTTGTTAGGAGAAGTTTATTGAAAATATTTTATTTTATATTAATATAAATAGATTTTATATTATTTAAAACCCTTTAATAAAGGGCTTTATCGACTATAATAGTATCATGTGTATAATCAATCTAACAAAAAATTATACAGTGCATAAGCTTTGTTTGTAGGGTAATTTCATGTGAATAACCATGTGAATAACAAGTGAATAATTCTTTTAGCAAAAGGTTTAACTCTTAGTATCTTGATGAAGATAGCCGATGATAAGTTCACTATCTTTTTTATTGAGTACTTGCATAAGTTGTTCAAGACTTGAACTTTTTATCTCCTCAAATGTTCCAAAATAATTGAGCAGTTTTTTTACCTTGGCTTCCCCTATCCCTTTTATATTTAATAAAGAGATCTGCTTGTCTTCTTTTCGTTTTTGTTTTTTGTGAAAGGTGATGGCAGATCTATGTGATTCATCTCGTAATCTTTGGATAAATTGTAATCTTTTATCTGAAGTTTCTAGCCTAAAAACTTCCTCTTTTGTGTACAATATATCTTTTGCCGCTCCTTTTGCTCGGTGTGCTTTTGCATCAATTTTTTCTTTTGCAATAGCTATAATATCAATATTTACCCCCACACTTTGTGCGATATTATAAGCAAGATTTAAAAGTGTTTGGCCCCCATCAATCACCCACACATCAGGTGGAGGATTTTCTTTGAATCTCTCTACTCTTCGGGTAAGCATCTCACGCATCTGTCCATATTCATCATTGGCTTCTAAATTGTACAATCGATAATCCTCTTTAAAAAATCTATCTTTATCCCAAATTATCATAGCTCCTACTTTTGCTTGACCCATCATTTGGGAGTTGTCATAACACTCAAATCTACTAGGAATTTTGTATAACTTGAATAACTCTTTTATGGCTATATAATCTTGATTTTGTATAGAAGTTTTATTGATTTTTAAAAGCTCTACACAGTTGTTTTGGGCTGTTACCGTGAGCTGTTTTTTTAGACCTATTTTTGGATGGATAATAGAGACTTTTTTATCATATTTTGTAGAGATAAAACTCTCTAGCTCTTCACTATTTTCTATCTCATCTGCTAGATAAATAGAGGAGGGTATAGAGGGAAGATCTTCACTATAATAGTTGACGATAGCTGTTTTGTATATCTCCTCTTTTGTCGTAATCTCTGAAATATTTACATAGTTATGGGTACTAGATATGAGCTTTCCACCACGAATAAACATCTTGACTATGACCGCTTTATCGGTATCTAGTTCTATAGCAAAAAGGTCAAGATCTTCATCTTTAGCAAAATCAAGGTTGGATTTGATTTGTGATTTACTAATAGTTTGTATCCTATCTCGCATTTTCATAGCCTCTTCAAAACGAAACTGTTCACTATATTCTTCCATTTTTACAGTAAGTTTTTCAATAATTTTTGATTTGTTATTGAGTAAAAAAAGAGCCTCCTCTAAAATCACCTGATATTCACTCTTTTTCACATCTTTTTCACATGGTGCCAAACATTTGCCTATCTGATAAAACATACAAGCTTTGCCACCTTTTAAACAAGATTTTTTTTGTACCAAAGGTAGAATCTCATAAATACTATCGAGTAAATCTTTTGCACCCGTACTAAAAGGACCAAAGTACTTAATAGTTTTGCTTTTGATAACTTTACGAGTAATATCTAACCGTGGATATTGATCGTTTGTATCCATATAAATATAAGGATATGTTTTGTCATCTCTTAACAAAATATTATATTTTGGTTTAAGTTGCTTGATAAGTGAATTTTCCAAAATAAGTGCGTCGTTTTCACTATCGACTACAATATAGTGCATATTATCAACTTCACTTATCATCTTAAAAATTCTACTAGAGAGTTTAGGGGAGGGCTGAAGATGTGGTGTAAACTTAAAGTAGCTTTTTACACGATTTTTGAGTACCTTTGCTTTTCCTATATAAAGAAGTTTTCCATCTTTATCAAAGTACTGATAAATACCAGCAGAAGAGGGTAAATTTTGAAGTTTGTTTTCGAGTGTCATTTAAAAATCCAATGGTGATTTTATACTATCTTGGTTTAATTCTTTCACAACATGTGTATATATCATAGTTGTTTCTATAGATTTATGCCCTAAAAGTTCTTGAATATTCCTGATGTCTGTCCCATTTTGGAGTAAATGAGTAGCATAGGAGTGCCTAAAAGTATGTGCGGTGACCTTTTTGTGAATACTACAAAGTTCAGTAGACTTTTTAATAGCTCGATTTATATTAATGTCATTTATATGATGTCTCCGTGTAATATTTTCTCTTTTATCATACGATATTGAAGCTGCTGGAAAAATATATTGCCACTTTATATCTGTGGAAGAGTTTTTATATTTTTTAGATAAATTATGTGGCATAAAAACAGAACCATAGCCATCATTTAAATCTTTTGTATGGATAGTTTTGACTCTAATAATTTGCTCTTTCAATCGCTCTTTTAATTTTAAAGGGAGTGGAACTATCCTGTCTTGTGTCGATTTACTATCAAATATATAAATATTGTTAAATGCAAAGTCAATATCTTTGATCCTTAGTCGTAATGCCTCTTTTATACGAAGACCACAACCATAGAGTAAAGATATGATGATATTGTTGACCCCTGTGATATTTATGAGAACTTTTTGCACCTCTTCTATACTTAAAACTACAGGCACACGAGTTCTCTCTTTTGCTCTAAAAGCCTGAATATTAAATTTTGATATATCGATATCCAAAATCTCACGATATAGAAATAAAATAGCATTAAAAGCTTGATTTTGAGTACTAGGTGCGATCTTTTTTTCAACTGCTAAATATGTCAAAAAAGATTCTATCTCCTCTTTCCCCATATCTTTAGGATGCTTTTTATTATGAAATAATATATAACTTTTATTCCAATAATAATATGTGTTTTCAGTAGATTTACTATAATGTTTCATCCTAATTTTATCGACCAAAATATCCAAAAGTTTCTTATCAGTTCTCAAAAAATCTCCTTTTCTTTATCATACTAGTTAGATTCTTAAGGAAAAATAAAAACAACAAAAATATTATTTTTTATTGTTATATAGAGTAAAAACAACATTTTTGATAATATGTATATACTTTTAATGTATTGTATTTTAATATTGATACTTTTATGTGAAATATAAGTGGAAAAAGACTATAATGATTGGTAATAAATAGTTGTAACCACACAGATAAACTTTCAAGTAGTCATAGACTATAGAAAGAATAGTCTAAAACAATTATTTATAAAAATAGTTAAAAATAAAATATTAAATGAATATAGAATTAAAAGAGATAAT
>Ga0193954_1001672_pt1 | contig 11120 bp, 8 predicted proteins | sample BB_5_MG_FD_140340 | JGI IMG/M metagenome (GOLD analysis project Ga0193954, IMG submission 140340) | Microbial mat bacterial communities from the Broadkill River, Lewes, Delaware, United States - BB_5_MG | ecosystem: Environmental > Aquatic > Freshwater > River > Microbial mats | place: USA...
CCGGGGTCACAGAGGCCATGAGCTTTTGAAGGTGCGGCAGCGACAGTCGGCGCCGCACGCTCAGAGCCATCGCGTGGCGAAAGGGAGAGCGCTTTCCGAGCAGTCGGTCCACAAACTCTAGCGCATCATTGTGGCTGTCGACGTTGAAGACCTTTCTGAACTCATCGAGCTCTTCTTGGCCCATGTGCGCGCCGCCAGGAGAACACAGGATGAGGCGGTCCACATGCTCGGGCCGCTCCACCGCGTAGGTGATGGCCGCGTAGTCGCCCATGGAGTTGCCAAAGAGCACCATCGACTCGTCCATCATGTGGTCCAGGGTCTCAAACAGGCCGGCCTTGAGGCTGTCTGCAGGCTCGGCCCCTTCCGGGATGTCCGAAAAGCCGTGCCCGGGCAGGTCCGGCACCACCAGCCGGCGGGTGTGCTTTTGAAGCCGCAGCATGATGGGCAACATCTGGACCCCGCTGGCGCCAAAGCCGTGCAGGAGCACCAGGGGCGGCAGGCTACCTTGCCCTTTGGCCTCCAGCACGTGGGCGGTGCCCACCGAGGTCTCAATGTCACGGCTTTGAAAACCGCGCATGCGCAGGTACCGACGCGCGACGCGTTCCGTCAGGGATGCCACGGGGCCATGCTGCCACGTCTCGGCTGTGATGGGCCCTGGAAATAAAGTGCCTGGTTTCACTGTAGAGTAGAGGGCGCGCATGGCTCTTTGCGAATCCACCAAGACTAGCCGGCGCGCTCTGCTGGGGGCCGGGGCCAGCGCGACCGGCTTGGGCCTCGCCGGGCCGCACGTCGGCCTCGCTGCGGCCCCTCGGCGCCCCATCCCCAAAGACTTCATGCGGGGCATGACCGTCTCCTGCCCCGGCTATGGGCGGATCTGGGGCTCAGGGGCGATGCGGGAGGCGATGCAGCAGCTCACCGGCCTCGGGGTAGGCTGGACCGCCGTGCACCCCTATGCGGGGGTGCGCACCGACGGCAGCATTCGCCAGACGGCCGCCCAAGACACGGGCTACCTGCCCAAATGCGCAAAGCTCGCCAAGGCGGCGGGCCACCAGCTCTTTTGGAAGCCTCACCTCGCCTACTGGGGCAGCTTCGAGTGGCGCGGCGCCATAACCTTTGAGCACAAGGCGGCGTGGAAGCGGTTCTTTTCGGACTATCGGCGCTTCATCGTCGACCAGGCCACCTTCGCCGACAAGCACCAGCTCCCCCTGTTCTGCGTGGGCATCGAGTACCAAAAGACGCTGAGTTATGCCGCCGAATGGCGCGACATCATCAAGGAGGTGCGCAGGGTCTACCGGGGGCCCATCACCTACGCGGCCAACTGGGACGAGGCCTCCAAGGTGCCGTTTTGGAAGCAGCTGGACCTCATCGGAGTGCAGGCCTACTTTCCTTTGCTCGACCAGCCCAAGCCCACCGTGACCCAGCTCGTGAAAGCCTGGGACCGGCCCATGGACCACCTCAAGTCGCTGAGTAAGGACAACGGCGGGCGGCCTCTGCTGTTCACCGAAATCGGCTATGCGCGCAGCATGCTCGCCGCAAAGAGCCCCTGGAAGCCCGAGATCGACAATAGCGCTCCTGCGGTGGAGCTGCGTACGCGCCTCTTTGCGGCCGCCTTCGCGCGCATGGCCGCTGAGCCCTTGGTCCGCGGCGCCTTTTGGTGGAAGTGGATCCCCGGTAAGTCCCTATGGGACGGCGACTTTTCAATGAAGGACCCCGAGGCGTTGGCCGCGCTGCGCCAGCACTGGGGTAAAAAGGCCTAGAGCAAACTCATCAAGGCCACCGCAGCCCCGCCCACCGCAAGCCCACCTGCAATCCCCAGCAATACCCACTTGGTCCGGGGCTCGGCGGCCTCCGGTTCCGATTCAGGCAGCAAGGTGGTGCGGGCGTCGAGCGCCTGCAGGCGAGCCTGCTGTTCGGCCTGCGCGTCCGCCGGCGAGAAAGCGAGCAAGGTATCTTGCGCATCGGCCTCAGCCTCGGCGGCGGCCTCCCGCGCCTCCACCTGCTCCCGTGTGCCGATCAGCGTATCCGCGAAGGGGTCGGCGGCCGGCGCATGCGGCGCTGAGAGCATCACCTGCCTCTCGGGTCGGGCCTGCTGAATCTGCCTACGAAGCGCGGCAACCCGCTGCCCCGATAACGTCGAGTCCACGACGACGTTCTCCAGGCGTTCACGCACCCGCACTAAAGACGACTCCCGCTCCGCGGGCAGAGGCTGAGTCATGTGCGTGATGAGGTCCTGCAGGGCATCGGGCACGTCCTGAAGGCCGCCCATGCTCAAGGGCGGCAGCCCACCACCCTCGGGCGGCATCACGCCGGTGATCATGTGGTGCACCAAGACCCCGACCGCGAAGACATCGGCCTCGGGCCCCGGGCCTATGCCGGGCGCTCGGTAAGGGCTCAGCACTGCGCCATCGCCCGGCCACAGCGCCACAACGAGCCCCTCATCCTGCTGGCCAAAGAGCACCGCGTCTGGCCCGAGCACGCCCACCGCCTTGCCGCGCGCGTGCAGCTGCTCCAGCTGCTCAAGGGTGCCGTCGGCGACCTTCACAACCAGCGATAACGCGGAGGGCCCAGCCTTGAGGGCTTCTGCCACAGATTGAAGCGGGCGCCCGCCGTCGGTCGGGCACTGCACCGCGCCGGCCGGGATCGGCTGAAAACACTGCGCACACCGCACAAGGCGGAGCCTACCAACATCGGCCCGGCCCCCGCGACGGTCGCCGGACGGAGGCGGGCGAAACCGTGACAGAACCGTGGTTTGACTGGCCGGGGCCTCATTCGGTGCTGTGACGCTATGGCTGGGTTCGCAGGGACCATGGACGGTCTGTCCCAACTTATCCTGGACCTCGATCCGGCGCGCACGACCTGGTCGGTCTTCGCTCAGCGGGCCAAGGGCCCCATCGATGAGCTGGTTCGGCAGGTGCAGCGCGGGCGCCAGGAGCTTGCCTCAAGGGTGGAAAAGGCGGGTGAGGACTCAAAAGAGGCGCGCCTGGACGCTGCCCTCGCCTCCGCCAGCGCCACCCTCGATGAGCTGAAGCAAGCGCTGGGCGACAAGGTCGACCCGGCGCGGTGGCGCAGCCTCTACGCGCGCTTGGGCAGCAGCTATGAGGAGCTGCGACGTCTCATCGATACCCTGCCCCAGCCCGTGCCCGCCGGCGCCACGCCCCGCATCAGCCGCACCAACTACTCCAGGGCCGCATTCCACGTCGGATCGGGGTTATTCGCGGCCCTGCTGTACCACTTCATGCTGAGCCGCCCCCAGGCCATCGCCCTCATGGCGGTGCTCAGCACGCTGTTTTTGAGCGTTGAGTACGCGCGAAGGAAGTCATCGGCCTTCAATGACTTTTTGATGGCCAGTCACCTCATCCGCGTCATCGCGCGACCGCACGAGTACTTCCGCGTCAACTCGGCCACCTACTTCGGCATTGGACTGTTGCTAGCCGCGATCTTCAGCCCCAAGCCCGCCGTGGAGCTGGGCTGCGTGGTGCTGGCCGTGGCGGATCCGGTGGCCTCGACGCTGGGCCGGCGCTTTGGAAAGACGAAGATCTACCGGGACAAGTCCTGGGTGGGCACGTCCGCCTTTGTGCTGGCAGGTTCCCTGGCCTCCTTCGCCTACCTCACCCTGCTGCATCCTGAGATCGGCAGCGTCCTGCTCATCGCGGCCGTGGCCGGCGTGGCCGGAGCGGTGGCCGAGACCTTCACCTCACGGCTTGATGATAACCTCACCATCCCGCTCGGCACCGCCTTGGCGCTCGCCCTCATCATCTGAGGCGGCTGGGCGCACACCGCATCCTGAACGGGCCGACCGGCCCGCTTGAGGCACCATTCAGGTCGGCACCCCGAGCTTGGGCAGCAGCCAGGCTTGGATCAGGATCCAACCCACGAAGACCCCAAACGAGACCAAGATATCCATGCGCTACGGTTGGAGCCTGAGGCGCCGGGTTGGGTTCATCGGGCGGTGATCAGGAAGTTGGCCACGCACATCTCGTCCGCGGTGCCTTCCCCCCAGTTGGCGTCCACCGGTGGCCCGGAGCGCGCGCGGTTGGCCGTGGAGTTATCGTAGACACACTCCAGCCTAATCTCGTCCCCGGGGTCGATGGCCATCGGCTCTTGCAAGGCGTATTGACGCTGCCAATTGAAGTCCCAGCGCTCGATGTCCAAGATGGGCGTGGGTCGCCCGCGCTTCATCTGCATAACGCGACCGCGCACCCCGAGCTGATGCATGTGGAACATCACGGCGTGAATGTTGAAGCCCCGCTCTAGGGGCAGGTCAAAGCCGGCCACCACGTTAAAGAAGTCTCGAGGGTCCTCCTGGTGCTCGTGCACCACCTCGGCCTCACCGGCCGGGATAGGCATCTGCCCGATCACCCAGCTTGAGTTCAAAAAGGGCGCATACCAGGCCTCGTTGTCCACCTCCCGCTCAAGGTGAAAGAGCACCTTGCTCTGGTCCGCCTCGGTATCGAAGGACAGCACGTTATAGTGCATCTGCAGCACCAGCGTGGAGCCCGGCTGCACCCGAATTCCTATGTTATCGGGGTACACATTGCCAGCCTGCCCCGGCAGCCACGCGCCCAGCTGGGAAACGGGAATTGCATCGCGTCCGCCCGAGGGACCACCGAAGCACTCGTAGCCGGGCGCCTCATCCTCAGCGTCCCAAACGAAGGGCTTGGCAGCGTTCGCCGGCGGCAGCAGGAAGACCGCCGCGTGGTGCACGATCTCGATGTTGCCGGGTATGATGTTGAGGGCGGTGACAAAGACCTCCTCGGTCTCGGGCCACGGGATTGCGAAGCAGCGGTAGTCGTCGGGCCGGCCCTGAGGGACATAGGGTTCCGGCAACTCAAGTTGCAGGTCTGTCCCCGGAAAGGGCACATCCGCCACGGGCAGAGCCGGTCCCACGTCATTTGGGTTGCCCTCGGGCATGCCGAGCTCCACCCACTCGGTGATCGTCTGAATCTGGGCCTCGCTGAGTGAGACATCGCCGCGGAACTGCGCGCTATCCCCGGCCGACCACGGGGGCATGAGGCGAGCTGAGACCGCGTGGGCCACCGCCGGACCTACGGATTGCACCTCGGCATAACTCTGCAAGGCAAAGGGGGCGATGGCTCCATCGGCGTGGCAGGAGACGCAGCGCCCTTCGATGATCGGGCGTACATCGCGGTGATACTCAGGCCCCGACTCCGCACAGGCCGCCCACAGCGGTAAAAACCCAATCATCCAGTGTCTACGCATGCCCCTCTGTCGTGACCCAACCAGGGTCCACCGCACAAGGGAAAATCCGAGGATACCCGCGCGCTAGAGGCGGCCGACGTCGTGACAGCGCGCGCAGTCCACCTGCGGAATGTGGCAGGTCATGCAGCGTCGGGTGCTGACCCGGGCGCTGCGGCCATGACGAAGCTGAAAGGCCGCGCGCGGAAAGTGGTCTCGAGGCGGCTGGGCGTGGCAGTCCGCGCAGCGGTCCTTGAGGTGGCAGGTCGCACAACGGTCCGGGTCGCGCACCGCAGAGCGGCCGTGCGGAGTCTGGGGCCAACGCACCGTGTGGTCCTCAGGACGAATCTGTTGGTGGCAGGCGCTGCAATTATTGCCCGCGCCACCGGCAAGCTCGGTGTGGCAAGAGGCGCAGACACCATCGTCGGCGGCCGCCTGGGTCGCGTGTCGGCGGCGGAAGGTCCTGGAGTGCGAAAGCGGCTTGTCGAGCACCGCGGCAAAGACGGGCGCGATCTCGGCCCGAGTCGACAGGTGGCAGGTGCGACAGCGGTCCAGGCTCACCGCCATGCCGGCCATCTCGCGCTTGAGCCCCTGATGGCAGCTCAAGCAGTCCGACATGCGCAGGGGCTCTATCTGCTGCATCGTCTCCGCGGTGCGGGCCTCGAGGTGGCAGCGATCGCAGGCTTTGTCCGTGCCTGCGGCAAATAAGGCCACGTGCTCGTTGTGGCCAAAGACCACGTCCGTTTGCCGCTCGGACCGTTGGTAGTGCTCCGCCAGCAAGGCCTTGGCCATCATGCGGCGATCCAAGGTCTCACCTTGGGCGTGGCAGCCCGAGCAATCGGCGCCCACCACCGGCTTCACCTCGGTGGGGTTGTGACACTTCACGCACTGCGCGTGCTGAGGCTGAGCGCGGCGGCCCTTGCCCTCCAGCGCGGGGTGGCAGTCGTTGCAGGCCAGCTCATAGCCCTTTTCGCGGGCCTCACGCTGGGGCGAGATGTGCTGGTCGTGGCTGTAGGTCAGCTCCAGGCGGTAGGACCTGAGCACCGATGGCGTGCGCTTTGCTGCGCTATGGCACTGCACACACAGCGCTTCCGCCACCGCCTTGTACTCATGGGGACGGCGCGGGTCGGGCTCGTGGCAGACTCCGCACTGCCAGCCACCTTGCATGACGGCCTCATGAATGGGGTGACGGAAGCCATCATAGCGGGCCACAGCCGCGACCTGCAGGATGCGCGGCAAGTCAGCCTTCACCGTCGAGCTCGAGGCCATGGCGAGCGCAGGATCTGCCTCCGGCACGCTCTGTGGGTCTACGATCTTTGTAGGCGGCCCCGGCTGCACGGCAGGTTTGGGATCCACCTTGGGCGCCTGCGCCGCGGCGCCCGCGACGGGAAGCAGCTCAAAGAGCAGCGGCACGTAGATGGTCCCGCCCTTTCTGAAGCGCTTGACCTCATTGTAGGCCCGCAACTGAGGCAGCGGCGGCAGACCAAAGATCTCGCCCAGCTCCTTATCGGGCCGCGTGCCCAGCGTCAGGCTGAGCTCAGCGGGGACCTCCAAGATGGCACCCGGCGCGGGCTCCGAGCCCTTCGGCAGGCCGTTGTGCTTGCGAATGAAGGCCGCGCCTCCCGGCGCGCGGGTGAAACGGCCGGCGATAGCCGCGATGGTCTGGCCGAGGCGCACCTCGTGACGAATTGCGGCCGGAAAGCGCACAAAGCGGCCTGGCTTGCAGGTCTCCTTGCTCTGCCCGTTGAAGCGGGCCACCAAGGGACCTAGGCGCGCATCCCCGAGCCGCTGTGCGGCGAGCTGGGCGAAGGTCTCGCCGGTGCACCGCTGCACCACCTGCGCCGAGGCCGGGCCGGCGCTGAAAAGAGCCGTCAGCACCACCAGTACACGAAGCCAGAGTCTCAAAACGCCCCCGAGATCCACATCTGTACGTCGTGGATAAGCGTAACGCCGTAGGCGCTGAAGGTGGGTTGGGTGCCAAGGCCATAGCGCAGGGCGGCCCTGAATCCTGGACCCGCCCGCAAGCTGGCCAGCATTCCGCCGTAGAGCCCCAACTGATTGCTGGTTTGGGACAGCGGTCCTTGGCTGTCCCAAAGCGTCGCTTCGAACTCCGGCCGAAGCGTCAAAGCCCAGCTCGGTGACAAGCGAAGCGGTACCTCACCAAAGGTGCGCAGCACCGCGTTCATTCGCTCGCCATCGCCCTGAGCGACAAAGATGCGATCACCTTGGCCAGGGTCCTCGCTGGCCAAGCGCACCTCCACCGCCACACGATCTCCGCTCGCGGTGGCCAGCTCCGGGCCCGCCCAGCCTTCAAAGATGCGGGGCTGAAGGCTGCGCACCGCAGCGTCCCCAAGTGGTAGCCTCAAAAAGCCGCCGGCTCGAAGGCCAAAGACCTTGGCGACCCAGTGCTCTGCCCCAACCTCAGCGAGCACGTGGGGCTGTCCGGGCCCCAAGAAGAGCCGATCCAGCCGAGCCTGGTTCATCGATACCCGCAGGGCTGCGTCCACATCGGCCTCGGCCGGGCCACGGCCCGCACGCCCAAAGACACGCGGGTCCACACCGACCTGCGCCTCGGTCACCAGGTACAGGGCGGTCTGCCCTGTGGGGCTGGCGTAGTCCGCGTCGAATCGCACGATGAGCGCAAAGGGCAGCTCGCTGGTCTCGAGACCCGTCAGGTCCCTGTCGACGTCGACGGCGCCGCTGCCACCAAAGACCATCTGGGTGCCCAAGGACATGCCCAGCGTCGGCATAGGGTCCCAGGCTATGCGCAGGCCAGCCTGCTGTACCTCTTCGAAGCGGTGATAGACCTTCACCGTCAGCTGAGAAAAGCGTCCCTGGGCGTACACCCCGGAGACCAGCTGCGCGCCAATGCTCGTACGATCGTCCGCGAAGTTGCTGTCCAGCGCGGCCCGCCGGCCGCCGTAGCCTCCGAAGGACCAGTTGCGGCCTAGCTTCAGCTGAACGTGCGCGCCATCGTACATCAGCAGGCGCGCGCGCTCGTCGAAGTCCGACATGCGACCCGCCTGCACCAGCATACTCAGCCCACCATCTTCGCCGCGCAAGCTGTATTGCACATGAGCACCGAAGATGCGGATATTCTGCTGGGCGGCGAACTCGTCGTAGGGGCTCAACAGAGGATCGGCGATGCCTTGATTGCCTCCGAAGCGCCCCACAACACCCAAGCCCACGTAGGCCCCCAGGCCGCCATCGGGCGCGCCGGCGTAGCGGCCATTGAGGTGAAAGCGCAGCTCACTGCGACCGCCCGGCCCCTCGGTGCTGTCCTCGGCGTAGACGGCCGATTGCTGCCGAAAACCAAGCTGCGCGTTGAAGAACAGATACTCGCGAAGATTACGCCGGAGCTCTTGGCGGGACTCGAGATCTTGGGCCTGGGCGGCGGTCCCAAGAACCATGCAGCCGGTCCAGACCGCTACCGCGGCCCACCTGGCGACATGCCCGGTTGTGGCTCGATCCGTCACTGATTGCAGGCCAGGAGGTAGCACCCTTCAGGGGTCCTCACAATCCCGGGCCGCGCGGAGCGCCGCTGCTATGGGGACCCGCATCGGCGCGGGCCAGCTCAGGGCGCCGCCGGCCCCACGGTCTGGACAAAGTAGCCGCGCTGCCCCTGGGGCAAACCGTCATCTGCCACCAAGACCAGCTGCTGCCCCACCGCAATGATCTGGTGCACCGTGGCGTCATTGCCAATGAAGAGGCGCTCCGGCACGCAATAGCCATCGGGCTCATAATACTGATCCACGATCCCATAACGGCCCGTGACCGCCAGGCCACCACGATAGGCGGCCATCACCTCGATGGTGGAGGCGACCAGCACGTTCTCTTCGGCGATCTCCCAGCGATTCGGGGTGCGCTTGAGCAGTTGGCCCTGATCCATGCCCAAGAAGGTGCCAAAGCCGTCTACGTGCAGGATAGATTCCGTACGATCCGACCGAGCGAGCAGCTGAGGGTCCAGCACCGTCGTCTCAGCAATCACCGCGCCATTGAGCACCCGCAAGACAGCCTGCCCATCGGGACGCAGCACCAATAGGTCGTCGCGGGCCAAGGCCACGAGGCCCCCGTAATTACCCGTCTCGCCGGTATCGGCCACGATCTCCAGCACGCCCTCGGAGATCCTCAGAATCTGGCCCCCCGGGCTCAGCCCATAGACCGGGTCGTCGGCCGGGCTTCCCAGGACGCGCGCCATGTGGGTGGGCCAGCGAAAGCTGGGCGCGCTCGCGAGACTGGCCAGCGGTACCAGCGCACCGCCAGGTTGTCCCACCAGCACGCTCGCGCCCATGGTCGAACCGCCGCCGACCAGCACCCGGCCATCGGGCAGAGCCACGGCGGCCCGCGCGCGAAAGTCCTGGGGCATCTCGATGGGATCGCCGAGGCGGGTCGCGGTGACCTCGCGCATCCGGCCGAACTGGGTGGGCCCCAGCGCGCTGACCAGCCAGATTCGCTCATCCGCGCCCTGCACAAAACGAATGGGCCGCTCATCAAACTCCAGCATGAGCCGCGGCCCAGCGGTCGCGAGCCCCACACAAGGCGACTCCTCGGCGAGTTTGAAGCCCTCCAGGGCCGGCGCGCGCATAGCGGGCGTGGTCCAGACCGCCTCATCGCCCTGCTCAAGGACCGCGGTCAGGGTGCGCAGCTCCATGGGCAGGCCACTGCCCTCGCTGGCTGACTGAAGTCCGCCCGGCTCTAGGCCCAGCGCCTCCAGGCTTTGCCTGAAGTAGGCGACATGCACCTCGATCTTGGCCTGGCCATCCCAGTCGCTCACCGAGTGCAAGACGGGCTGCGAGCCGCGCAGCGCCGCGTCCACGCCATAGAATTGTGTGTGTCCGTCATCCACCACGGCTATCACCGCGGAGGTCTCCGCGACCTCGAAGGGGATAAGGATGGTGACCGGGGCCGGACTGCAGCCGCAGCACAGTCCGGCCAGCACGGCCCCCAGATGCGCTTGGCCTAGCCGGGACACCCGCTCACAGGTCCTCGGGCGCGTCGATCTGCGCCTTGATGTAGGCCAAGGCCTCCGGGAAGCTCTCTCCAAGACCCGGCTCTTTCAGCAAGACAGATTGCGCCCAGCCTTCCAAGCGCAGGCTGGTTTGCGTATCCACATCGGCGCTGCGATGAATGAGCGTCTTCGCCATGCCCACGCCCGCGGCCGGAAAGCGCGACATGTGCTCTGCGAGGGCCGTCGCCGCGGACATCGCCGCCTCTTCATGCTCGGCCGTCTCGCTCACCAAGCCATCCTTGGCCGCCCGGCGCCCAGTGACAAGGCGACCGCTGAGCACCATTTCCTTGGCCCGCTGGGGGCCCACGGTGCGCACAAGACGGGTGGTGCCCCCGACGTCGGGGATGATGCCGAAGGCCACCTCTGGCAGACCCATGACGCAGTCCTCGGTCGCGATGCGGAAGTCACAGGCCAATGCCAGCTCCAGGGCCATGCCGACGCAGTAGCGGCTCATCACCGCGATGACCGGCCGCTCCATCAGCTCGATGCGATCCATCACCGACTGCAAATCGCGGTGCAGGTGTCGAAACGGGACCTCCTGGCTCTTTTGAAAGACGTGCATCAACAAGGTGTGATCGATGCCAGAGCTGAACACCCCGCCGGCACCCCTGAGGATGACGACCCGGACCGAGGCGTCGTCGCGAATTGCGTCCAGGGCCGCGGACAAAGCGTCCATGAGCGCCTGGTCGAGCGCGTTCTTTCGATCCGGACGGTTGAGGATGAGATGCGCCACCCCGCCGTTGCGTTCAATGAGGACCAAGTCGCTCGCCATGATGACGCATCGTAGCAGTCCTTGGCGGCGAGGGCTGCTACCGTGGCCGCATGACGCGACCGCTGCCGCCCTGGCGCGCCCTGAACGAGCATGAGGTGATGCGCTGCCGCGTATTCTCGGTCCGACAGCGCCGCCTCCAAGAGG
>Ga0193954_1001673_pt1 | contig 11117 bp, 12 predicted proteins | sample BB_5_MG_FD_140340 | JGI IMG/M metagenome (GOLD analysis project Ga0193954, IMG submission 140340) | Microbial mat bacterial communities from the Broadkill River, Lewes, Delaware, United States - BB_5_MG | ecosystem: Environmental > Aquatic > Freshwater > River > Microbial mats | place: USA...
CTTTACTACAATAGACATAAATACGATAAGATTATGAAATCCAAGGTGACAATGGCTGAGATAAAACGAACGTGTCATCACTTAGATGATTTTACTTCACAGCTCTTTGAAATGGAGGCTTAGGTCTCTTTTTCTCGTTTCAAAATCATTTTTTAGGTTTTTTTCGATGCTATTGTATTGGTTTTAGAAAATTGCTTGCCTAATTTACAGCTTGCTGAAAGTCTCATCGGATTTACCTAGCTTCGTGATGTCTATTGGTATTTCATACTCTTATACAGTTCAAACACCAATAGAGCATTCACAGTTGGAGATATTGAATGAGGAAAGCTTATTAATCAATGTTCAAAAATTTATGTTATAATTCGAGCATGGAGCAAGAGAGTTGCATGTTCTCTATACTCCCTATTGGGTTACCAACACCTAACGGTGAGGAGTATAACAAGCAGTATGATAATGACTAAAAGACGCATACGCTATCCTTACTCTTGAGCTAGCCCAAGCCCCACCCACCGAAGATATAAAATCTCCACTTGCAAATATCATCATATCATGCAAAGACAATTATAGCAAAATATTAATTAATACTTAAAATAATTTAACTAAAAATTATTTTAAGATAATGCCATTTAATTTAATCGGTGGGCTAGGAAGCCCACCCTACGCATCTGCGATTATTCTATAAAAAATCTATGATATAAAAATATGCTATAATATAATTAAAAAGGATTGAGGATGGTAGCAACAAATAAAAAAATTGAAATACCATTGACCAAAGAGCTTCAAGAGTTTATATCTACTAAGTATGCCAATCAAACTTCTAAACTCATTGATGAGTTTTTAGTCTACTTCAATACCAAACGAGAAGCCAATGAACTTAACTAAGTTTTCAAAGAGGTCAAACAAAACAAACTCTATCGATATATCAAGTCAATAGTTAGTACATATTTTAAGTTAAACTCACCAAAATAACTGTCACCCCAAATAATAAGACCAAAGCACTCAAAGTACGAGAGATTTTGACCATCAATGAGTCTTTGGCATAATGGGCTAATATCATTGCTAATAGAGCAAAAAACATCCCAAAGATAAAGAGATAGAGCGTTGCACTCAAAAAAAGTGCATTAAGTGTAAAGAGCAGTGAGAGCAACCCTAGCCAATTGATATCTTTAAACATCCTGCCTCCCTTGGGTGTATATAAGTTATTTTAGCAAAGTAAAGTTAGCTTTTATGCTATACTTGAAATAAAAAGGTGAGTGATGTCTTATAATCATGTGCATATAGATGCCTCACTTTTATCCACTCTTTTGGTGGGAGTTATCTATAGCATTTCAAAGTCATTTTCAGGGAAAGCAGATGTCCGTCGTTCAAGTCGGTCAAGTTCTATAAGGAGATCATTTGTGATACCTTCAAGCTCTTCTAAATGCGTTTGTGCAATCTCTTGCTCTTCGGGGGAGATCTTTTTCTTTCTACTAATAAGACGTTTGATGAGTGATTTTTTCTCTATATCAAAGTAGACTTTGTATATGTTCAAATAGACATCATGTGCTTTGGTGTGCAGTGAAGCAATGAGTTCCATGGAGTCTGCGGGAATAGTCTTAATTGCACTAAGCTTTTGACCTTCTTCATAAAACCACGATCCAAATCCTGACTCCACAGCATTGGGTTCGATCTCATCGGCTTTTATTGGCTCTCCTGCAACAAGTAGCTTGATACTCTCTACCCATTTGTTATATGCATATATTGCTTTATTTAAATGTTCAAGTGTTAAATTTTTATCCATATCTTCTCTTTTTAATTGATATGAAATAGTATCTTAAATTTGTTTATATCTCTCCGTGATTTGTCTAATTTACTTAATTTAATGAACGTCTGTTCATACAATCACTATAATTAAAACCAAATAGAACTTAGTGTAAAATTGATTATTATAATATAAAAGGAACAATAATGGCGTTTAGAGTATACCTCTCAGGTGAGATTCATACATCATGGAGAGATGAGATCAAGCAAGGTGCAAAAGAGAATGGATTGGATATTATCTTTAGTTCAGCAGTAACCAATCATGAAGCAAGCGACAGTGCGGGAGATCATTTGGGCAAAGAGGATGAGCAGTTTTGGAGAGATCACAAATCAGCCAAAGTCAATGCCATACGCACCAAGAATGAAATTGAAAAGAGTGATTTAGTAATCGTACGTTTTGGAGATAAGTACAAACAATGGAACGCTGCTTTTGATGCAGGCTTTTGTGCAGCATTGGGTAAACCCTACGTTACGCTCCATGCTAGGGAGATTATTCATCCACTTAAAGAAGTTGATGCCAATGCCTTAGCTTGGGCAACAACAACTACGCAAGTGGTTGATATTTTAAAATACGTCTTGCAAAAATAAATTGTATATTATCTCCTACTTACTCTAAATGCTACGCTGATGCTATACTTAAATGCTATATTAGATTATAATAAATATTCTTAATAAAATAGTATAAAAAGGAACTATAATGACCCTAATAGAAGTATTCACCGATTATGTGAGAAATAAAAAAAGTCTCGTAGAGTATGTAGAGAAACGAAAAACAATTGATTCACGAGGGGAGTTTAACGATAAAACATTGCTTGAAGCCCAAGAGTATTTGGAACGATTAAAAGAAGAAGAACCAGAAGTTTACGATTTAATGTACCAAACACTAGAGAAATATTTTGAAGAAGATAAAGGGTATACCCTTGAGTATCCCATCGATTTTATCCGTGAGATACTCAAAATCTATCGTAAAAATGTCCCTGCTAAAAAAGTCTATGAGTGTTACGTTAAAGGTTTGGATCACCCTTGTAGGGATGCTTAAGCATCTATCAAATTGTCATCATCGCCCACGATTGATCTTCTTTGAGGGCTGTGGTGAGTAACTCTCCTGTATGATTGCATACAATGCCAAGCTCCTCTAACATTTCAGTTGCCCCATACTCATTGGCACAGACAATACAAGAGCTAAACTCTACACCATCTTCTAGCATTGCTAATACTTTATCTTGCACACTTTTGTTGTTTTGAGCCACTACTATCGATGCACCCCAAAACATAACATGCACACGCTTCCAATAGCCCCGTGGAATAGAGACACCCCCATAGAGCAAGGGAAATTTCATTATTGAATCAATATTATCAGTAGAAATAACAATCAGTAGATTTTCTTTTTGCATGAAGATACCTTTTTTAGCACTATTATACACTAAAACTTATGTTATAATCCAAGCAAAAAGCGAAATCTAATCATGCAAAATGTTCATCACTGGTATCACAAACATGGTAGACATGATCTGCCATGGAGACAAACCAAAGATGCTTATAAAATTTGGATCAGTGAAATTATGCTTCAGCAGACCCAAGTCAAGACGGTGTTGGAGCAGTACTACTTTCCCTTTTTAGAGCGTTTTCCTACACTTAATGACCTTGCCAATGCTTCGGTGGATGATGTCCTCAAAGCATGGGAGGGGCTAGGCTACTATAGCCGTGCTAGAAACCTGCACAAATCTGCACAAATCTGTCAAACAAATCTACCCAGTACTGCCCAAGAGCTTGAAAAACTTGCAGGCATTGGCAAATCCACGGCTCATGCCATTGCTTCCTTTGCTTTTGATGAGGCGTTGCCCATTCTTGACGCCAATGTCAAACGGATTCTCTACCGTTATTTTGCACTTAAAAAGGTCACAGACAGAGAGCTTTGGGAATACAGTTATCGCTTATTTGATCCTAATAATGCTTATGACTTTAATCAAGCAATGATGGATATTGGCTCCACAGTATGCACTCCCAAAAATCCAAACTGTCCCCTCTGCCCTTTTGAAGCTAAGTGTCAAGGCAAAGATACCCCACTACTCTATCCAAACAAAAAACCCAAAAAAACCAAACCCATCAAAACCCCCTATATCATTATCTATCAAAAAGAAGAGAAGTTTGCCCTCTCCAAAAGTAATAAACGGCTTCTTGGGGGATTGTGGGGATTTATCCAAAGTGATAGCAAACCAATCACAAGCCAATTACTTGGCAAAGTGACACAACACTACTCACACTTTACACTTAAAGCCAATGTCCTTTTGAGTAAGAGTGAGTATGATTCTAAAGATTGGTTTACGTATGATGAGATTAAAGCGTTGGCACTTAGTGGTGTTGATAAAAAAGTCCTCAAACTTTTGCTATAATAACAAGAAAAAAAGGTCAGTACTTTGGATCAAAAAAAAGAAAAAATGCTAAAAGTCACACTCTATATTAGTATCGCTACGGCTATTATCAGCTCTATTGTAGTAGGTTCACTCTTTAAAGGTCCTGTTGCTATTGGGGCATTTTTTGGATTGATTTTGGGCTTTTTTGCTCCGTGGATGATTGCGTTGATTGTGTATAGTATCTATGCGATGTCCAATCCACTTGAAGCCTATCAAGATGAGATCAAAAAACTTGAAGAAAATGCTAAAAAGTAAAGTCTGATATTATTTACCAAAAAGCCATCCAAAAAGCCGTTTGAAAACCCCGACTTGTTTAGGGGGGTTCGTGATAAGATTCTCTCTAGGTACAATAGGGGTTATAATACTCTTCTCATGTTGAAGTCTCTTATCCAAGGCATATTTGGCTTTGCGAATTTTGGAGGGTTTAATCTGCATCGAGTACCTTTTCAATCTCCTCCATTGCTTGGGAGTTTTTGAGTCTGAACTTAATTTCAATTCGCCGTGAAGCCATTTTATCTTCTACACCATTTTTACTTACCGCGTCCATATAGGCTCGTCCACTTGAAACAATTAATGGCTTGATATTATACTCTCCTACAATATCCAGACCTAAAAGATAGTTCATCACTGCCAAAGCTCTGTTTTGAGAGAGTTTGAGGTTGTAGATATAGCCTCCATCACTATCAGTATGTCCTTCAATGATGATCTTATCTAGGTAGGGTTGGATATTAGGATTACTTACAAGTGCCGTAATATAGTCTTCAAAAGAGCGTTTTAGCTCATTTTTAGCCCCTGCTTTTAGCCTAGCACTTCCAACATCAAAGAGAATACCTGATGAGAGTTTGAGTGAGCCACTCTTAGCATCAAGTGTTATTTTGGAACCCAGTTCTCGTTTAAGCTCTGAAATCACCTTGATACGCATTCCTGTAAAAGCCTTAATTTTGGCACGTTGTTTTTGGAGTTTGGCAACAATTTGATTGTATTTACTGTCTTTTTCATCCAGTGCATTGAGCAGTTCGAGTAGCTTTTTATCTTTGAGTTTGACCTTGTCTTCACTTTGGGTCAGCTCACTAGAGAGGACAACAACTTTGTTTTCATAATCTTTGAGTTTTCGATTACGTTTTTGCAAAGATTGATTGGTATCACTGAGGACATTTTGGATAATGACAATCTTTTTATCAAGTTGATCACGCATGGTATTACTTTGGAGTAGCATTTTATTAAGCTTTTGTATCTCCTCTTCTTTAAGAGCGATGAGGCGTTTGCTTTGGGCAATGGCTCTATCTTTTTTGCTTAGTTGTTTATCTTTGGTATCGATGGTACTGTCTTGTTCATCTACAAGAGATTTTTTAAGCTCCAGTTCCCCAATCAATGTCTTAAGCTCAATCTCTTTGATATGGAGATTTTGTTGTACGAGTTCTAGCTTTTCCTCTTTTTCAGTAAGGTGAGCTTTGAGGATAATGGACTTGGAGACGATGGCTCCAATGAGCAAAATAAATACAAAAAGCAACCCTGCCATCAAGTCGGCATAGGATATCCAAAAGTTACTGTCTGCATTTTTATTTTTTCTAAACATTATCGTCTCTATGCTCCATTTTTCGTTGGAGTTCGAGTGATTTTTGAATCTCTCGGTTTTGCTCAGAGATGATTGTAGCAAACTCACCAAGTTTATTTACAATGTCTGCAACTTCACTATCAACTTTGACAAAAGTTTTATCCAAGGAGTTGTCAAACTTATCAATACTTTGATTGAGTGTTTTGGCATTGCCATTAAAAGCTTCAATATTTTCACGAATGCTTTGGACAGCATTGATACTCTCTTTGCGAGATTCAATCAGTGAGATTGTATTACGCAAGTCATGTGATGCCTCACTCATATTGTCACTCAACGTAGTAAAGGTTCGCGTGGTATCTTCAAGCACAACTTTGAAATTTTTCATATATTGATCGTTGAGTTCTTTAATAAAATCAAGATTAAATGTCTCTTTGAGTGTTTTGACAATCTCTTGGTCTTTAAGCTCATTTTGCATATGTTCATGTTTGATAAGCTCACTCTTTTTCCAAAGATGATGAACGTAGAGTTTTTCAAGCTCTATTATATACTTATCAGCTTTGGACACTCCACGCTTCTCAAAGTATGTCCACCAGATAGAGAGAAAAATACCAAAAATAGAGGCATAAAATGCCGTACCAATCCCTGAAAGCAGTACGGTAATCTCTTTATCTAGTGCAGTCACATCTTTGACGGTAAAATCAGGCATAGAGATAGCAATGGCAATAAAGGTACCCAAAATTCCCAGCATCGGGAAGATACTAGGGGCAACTTGAGCAAAATTGTCGTTTCGTATATCTTTGTAGTACTCTTGGATATATTCATGGATATTAAGTGTCGATTTGGTCTGATCCATAATAGAGAGTGCATTATCTTCAAGGGCTTTTTTGAGAGATTGCTCCATCTCTTCTTTGTGATTTCGCATTTCACAAATCGAGTAGTTGGCATTGTGTTTGATAAAAAAGGCAAAAATCGTAAAGATAATTACGACCACACTGAGGGTATGAAACTCTACCTTAAGAGGGACGAATCCAATGTACCCCAAGCCCACTATTAGTAAGACGATCAAAGGAACCGATAGTATAATCCAAAAATATTGTGAACAGTCGTAATTTTCTTTATCCAATGTATCCATTGAGTCGCCTTTAAAAAAATGTTGTTATGATTATAGCAGTGTTAGTTTAATGACCTACCCATAATCAGGGTAGTCACTAAAGTCCTCCTCTTCAATAAGTGGAGGCAGGTCATAATCATCCACATCAAAGCTACTCTCATCTTTTTCCTCTTCGACAAGAGGGTCATTGGCAAGTGCCTCATCGATATCCATCAAATCAATGTAATATTTCAATGCCTCTTTAAATATCTCAGAGCTATCCATCTCTAGCTCCTCTTGCAACTCTCCAATCCGCTTTTTTAACTCTACAGGAATACTAAGAGTAATCTCTTCTAGTTCCATGATAATCTCCTCTTTTATATACTTTTACCATTATAACTACTCTTAGATAAAGGAAAGCTCTAAAAAGAATTTAGAATTAAGATGAATACTATTAAATAAAAAAATATCAATTATTAAAAGATTAAATACATTATTTAGTTAGTAAAAATTATCTTCTATTGTGTATTACTATGATACTATTAATCAATAGGAATTCCATTTATATTGTGTGATTTCAATTGTTCTGCTTATCTTTTTATTAATAACATCACTTTTTCTTTAACAGTTTAATACGTTCATTCTATGCATAAGGCATGGATTTTTGGCATTTCTTCATATTCATGAAAGGAGACAAAATGCTATTTAAAAAAATTTCAAAATATTATTTTCTTATGGCTCTCGTTAGCTATGCTTTTGGGGCTACATCTCCACAACCACTAGAGACAACCAACATGGTGTGGGATATTGATGCTACGACCAAGTTACCACTCAAAAACCTATTAAAACGAGACATCAATTGCAGTCTCAAAGTAGGAAATAGTCCATGGAGTGAGATTAAAATCGAAGCTAAAAAGAGCAACAATTACCTGCTCTCTACACTTGATAGTGGAATGGATATGGATGTCAATATCTCTTGTCCTAGACCCTATATCGTCATCTTGGCTAAAAACAAAAAAGATTTTAAAAAGCTTACCCAATGGGGAACCAAAGGGCTAAAAGTTGTCAATAGCTCTTTTGAGGGGGCGAGTAACCTTGAGATTAATGCTAGTGATAGATTGCTCTATATGGGTAATAGTCTGAGCAAGAGCTTTAAGGGTATCAAGGGACTATACGATGCAGAGATTAATGAGTGGAACACTTCCAAAGTAACCAATATGAACTCTATGTTTATGGGAGTTGAAAACTTCAATGAGCCTATTGGTAATTGGAATACTGCCAAGGTCAAAAATATGGGAAATATGTTTTACAAAGCCAAAAACTTTGATCAAAACCTCAGCCATTGGGATACAAGTAGTGTGACAAATATGGCAAATATGTTTCGTGATGCCACAAGCTTCAATGGAGACATCTCAGGATGGAACACGCTTAAAGTCACCAATATGAGTACGATGTTTAGAGGGGCTAGTAAGTTTAATCAACCCATTGGGGATTGGAACATCTCTAAAGTCAAAAAGATGAACAGCATCTTCTATCAAGCATCAAGCTTTGATCAAAACCTCAGCCACTGGGATACAAGTAATCTGACAACGATGGCAAGTATGTTTCGTGATGCAAAAAGTTTTAATGGAGACATCTCAGGATGGAACACGCTTAAAGTCACCAATATGAGTCAGATGTTTCGAGGGGCTAGTAAGTTTAATCAACCCATTGGGGATTGGAACACCTCTAAAGTCAAAAACATGGCAAGTATGTTCTTAGGGGCTTCGAGTTTTGATCAAGATATTGCTAATTGGAATACTTCAATTGTCACCAATATGGGCAATATGTTTCAAAATGCAAGCAATTTTAATCAAGATATTGGTAGCTGGAATACTCTAAAGGTAACGAGTATGAACAATATGTTTAGAGGGGCTAAGGCTTTTGATCAAGATATCAGTAACTGGAACATCAAAAAAGTCAAAAAGATGAAACGACTCTTTCAATCCAATACAACTCTCTCTCTTGTCAATGAGTGCCGTATTATCACCAAATGGAATAAGAGTGAAAACTATGCCAACAAGACGATCTACATTACAGGTAAAAACAAAGGCTTTAGCCTTGATGCTTGTCAATTAAAGTCAGCTGATCGTAATATTAGCATGGATGAGGATAGTCACTACAGCTTTGCAACAAGTGATTTTTATTTTGATGATCCCATGGGTGGAGCGTTTGATTGGCTCTATATCACAAGCACACCTATCAAAGGAACACTCTCTCTTGATGGTAGTGTAATTGTCAATGGCATCAAAATTAGTGTCGATGATATCGCCAAGCTTCTCTATACTCCATTGGCTAATGAGTATGGTGATGCCTATGCAAGTTTTGATTTTATCGTCCATAGCAATAGAGATGCCAACTCAAGCCAACACCGTATCGTGCTTGATGTCAATCGTGTGGTAGATGGCACACCCGATAACTTTAGCTTTACAGCCCAAACCAATCAAGCTCTAAACAGTCTTATCGTCTCCAATGAGGTGACCTTAGGGGGGATGGATAATAATCTAAGCCTTATTATGATTGATGGGGAGTATGAGATCAATGGAGATGGTAACTGGAGCAATCAAAGCACGACCATTAACAGTGGGGATAGGCTTCGACTACGTCTGCACTCTTCGAGAAAATACAGCACCCAAGAGAGTGCTATTGCCGTAGTGGGTAGCGTTTTTGCTAGCTTTGATGTGACCACCAAAGCATCTCCTCCCCCACCACCAAAGCCTAGCAACGCCAAACCTTTTGTAGCCAATGTGAGTGATAGCATCACTATTGATGATAATGAGAGCATTCATCCCTTTGGCAATGCACGGGTAGAAGATGGTAATAATGATGAGGTACTTATTGCTTTGAGCTTGGATAACCCAGCCAATGGAGAGCTTTCACACTATGTGATTGAGCCAGGTGACAAGGCAAGTGTGCAAGAGGCGTTACGGGCTATTGTCTTTACGCCTAGAGAAAACATTGCACCACTAGGTGAGAGCAATACCACAACGCTAACACTCTATATCAATGATGGCAAAGATACAACGGTGCGTACGATGGAGATTGTATCCAATTCCATCAATTATGCTCCTACATTTACGAATGCGTTTGAGGCTATGACGCTTGAGATGGATGAGACTAGAACGCTTGATATTGCTATGGATGATTGTGATGGGGATGATCTCAATGTGAGCATCGTTTCAAGTAGCCCGAGTGTCGAGGTACGTTTTTATGCCATTCATTCAATTGCCAAAGAGGAGTACACAATGCAAAGCCTCAGCTTTGAAATCCAAGCACCCCAAGAGGGGAGTGCCACCATTACCCTTAGTCTCAATGATGGCAATACTACAACAGAGCAATCCTTTGAGGTGGTGGTTAGTAAAGCCGTGGTAGTAGAGAGCAAACCAGAGGCAAATGAGAAGGTTGAGACTCCTATAGAAGAGGTAGTCGAAGCAAATAAGAGTATAGAGGTACCTATTGTGGTAGAGGATGTAGTTCAAGAGGAGCGTTCAGCACAAAAAACGCCTGTTCATTTTACTCAAGTGCAAGAGACCTTGGCGAGCTTTACTCCTACACTTGATGTAGAGATTGATGAAGCCAATCAATCGATCCAAGCCAAAGTTATATTAGAAGATAAAACCATTCAGGCGAAGTTGGACAAAAAGGATGCCACCGCTGAGATAATCCTAGAAAATACGCTCAGTGGAGAGTCCAAAAGATTTAGTATCGATGCACAAGGGAGTCAAACCACAATTGATCAAGAGGGAGCTATTATCATCACGACCCCAACAGGTCAAAACAGCTCTATTGAGACCAAAATCACCCCAAATGCTAGAGTAGAACATATTATCAAACACAATGGTAAAATCACCCAAGCCATTGCTTTTGAAGATGCTAGTAGTAGCATTGATGAAGAGGGGATGATTACAACCCAAGTGGAAAAAACTAACAAAGGCTTTAGCTACAAAGCAGTAGTCATTACCAATAGAGAGGGCAAAAGCCAAACAAAGTTTGTCAAGATCAACCTAGCTACAGGTGAAGAGGTTGATCTAAGCCATACACTGCGAGAGGATATGCACTTTGAGCATGGTTCAAAGATTGAGGTGATGATAATTGATAATAAGATTCATATCAAAACATCTACATCACTTGATGATGATTTAGTAATAGAGTAGAAGGATTTAAAAGTGAAAAAAACAGTAATAATTTTGATCATGACCCTTTTTTCCATGGCTTTTAA
>Ga0193954_1001679_pt1 | contig 11084 bp, 10 predicted proteins | sample BB_5_MG_FD_140340 | JGI IMG/M metagenome (GOLD analysis project Ga0193954, IMG submission 140340) | Microbial mat bacterial communities from the Broadkill River, Lewes, Delaware, United States - BB_5_MG | ecosystem: Environmental > Aquatic > Freshwater > River > Microbial mats | place: USA...
ATGAGTAGCAATATCACCAATTACTCAGCAAACACAACACGCCGAGTTGATCTCGTAATAGGTGTCGGCTACGGTGATGACTTAAGCAAGGTGAAACAGGTATTGCAGCAAGTGATTGATGATGAACCGCGTGTTTTGAAGTCACCTCAAGCGACAATCGCAGTCTCTGAACTTGCCGACAATAGTGTCAATCTTGTAGTGCGCCCGTGGGTGAAAACAGCGGACTATTGGGATATCTATTTTCACCTCACCGAAGTCATTAAGCTTCGGTTTGATGAAGAGAGCATCAGCATTCCATACCCACAACGTGATGTTCACATGATCAACTAAGCCAACAAAATCTCAACGAAAAAATGCCAGATGCGAATGCATCTGGCATTTTCTTTTTCTGGTGATTCGTTCAAAGAGCGAACTAACCTTTATGCTTTTTCAACAGATAGCGACCGACCCAGTTCTTCGCAAACTGAAATGCCGTACGGCCACAGCGCTTACTTTTATCATGCGACCACTCAATCGCATCGCGTTCTAGCTCTTTGGACCAAGGGATATCAATGTTGCGCTCGCGAGCAAAACGCTCAACACACAACTTCACCGCATCGAGATAACGCTCCTGTGAAAAGACATGAAACGGAATCCACAGACCAAATCGATCAGACAAAGAAACCTTTTCCTCCATCGCTTCACTCTGCTGTAACTCACCTTTGACATACTTACCGCCAAGATGATCACCTTCATACTCAGGAAGCAAATAGCGACGGTTCGAAGTGACATAGATCAACACATTTTCAGGTGCTGAATAGACGGAACCATCCAAGGCACTCTTAAGCATTTTATAGCTCAACTCACCAACTTCAAAAGTCAGATCATCACAAAGAAGGATAAAACGATATGGCTCATTTTCTACGGCAGAAAAAATTTCTGACAAATAGATGAGATCCTCTTTCTCAACCTGAATAATACGTAACCCTTCAGGGGCAAACTCGTTTAGCAATGCCTTAACAATTGATGATTTACCTGTACCGCGTGAGCCCCACAACAACGAGTTGTTGGCAGGTAACCCCGCGAGGAACTGGTGGGTATTGTTCAACATGATCTCTTTTTGCTCGTCAACACCAAGCAACTCATCAAGACGGGTATCATCGGTAACCTTTACTGGCTCTAAAAAGCCAGAAAAAGAGTGCCGACGCCAGTTAGCTGCATTGCAATTTGCCCAATCTACAGACTTAGACGGTTTAGGTAGCAGCTGTTCAACGGAACTTAATACACGCTCCAACTGAGCAATCATTTCAGGTTTTAAATTCATATAAAAACTCGCTTTCGTAAATGAGTGCTCAATATCAAGGACAGAGCCACGTTATTCAATACGGAAATAAAATATAGTCGCCCTGTATACTTCACTCGTTGTTAACTGTCAAACGTAAAGCAGCCAAAACCACAAAAAAACAAACAGGGTTATAACAATAGTCAGATATGGATGTCGTAATAGGATTTACTAAGAAACGTTGGTAAGGTTCAAGACAAATTAAATCGCGGTGCAATCGATATCAGTATCGGTTGCACCGCGCAAGGTGTGGTCTAATCTAAAAGATTCAACTTTTTCAAAACAATTTGTGAGGCGATAAGAGAACTAACAATCACGCCAAACCATCCTGCAATCATCAAAAATGTCATCATATTCTCCTTAATATTTTTCGTCGGAACCTTCAACAAGGATATCCGCTTCGGTCAATTTCTTCGCATCGAGTAAACGCCAAACATAGGCTACATAGCCTAAAACGACGGGAATCGACAGGGCGATATAACTCATAGCAGTCAAGGTATAATGACTACTTGAAGCATTGGCGATGGTCAAGCTGCTCTGTAGATCAAACTTGGAAGGGTAAAACGCTGTATTGTTGTAGCCTGCAATAGAGAAAACGGACAACACAACCAAAACAGTACCCAAACCTGCTGACCAGATCCCTCTACGACTGCCCATAAAGCGTGTCGCAACAACACCCCAGACAACGAGCGCTAAACCTACTAATAAGAAACCAAGACCGTTAATCGGCATGGCGAGAAGGTTTGCAAGGTATTTACCTTCTTGCATTGAAACGATTCCTGTTGCCGGATCGACAGCATAACCATCCATGACCAACAGGCTAACCAAAACATAGAGAAGGAAAGGTAGCGCACATAGCAGGTTGTTGAATGCTGCAAGACGAGTCCGTTCGATCAATGGTTGATGCTCAATATTATTGTTGAGATACAGTGCGCCAAGCAGACGAGCCAAAAAGACAAGGAAGATACCAAAGCTTAAGTTGAATAAGCTAAACGCTGCCTCAATGCCACGGCCTGGATGTTGCCATGTAACAAAGTTGTAATCACTCAAGACGAAATTTGACCCAGTGAAGAAGGTCCCAACGGCAGCACCAATCAGTAAGACACTAACTGTGCCGTTAATCAACAAGAACACTTCGTAGGTTTTAGCACCGAGGAAGTTGTCGGGCTTACGACGGTACTCGTAACTTACCGCTTGCAAGATAAAGGTGAAGAGGATCAACATCCACACCCAATATGCGCCACCAAAGCTCGTGGAGTAGAACAGCGGGAAGGCCGCAAAAAATGCACCACCGAATAAAACAAGCGTGGTGAAGGTAATCTCCCATTTTTTACCGAGAGAATTAATAATCAGTGATTTTTCGACCTCTGTTTTCGCTACGGAAAACAACAGCCCCTGACCGCCCTGTACGAAGGTTAAGAAAACAAACAACGCACCAACAACAGAAACAAGCAACCACCACAAGTGTTGTAGTTGTGAAAGATCTAAACTTCCCATTTTATTCTCCCTCCGGCCCAATTTGGATCTGTTTGAGCATGATCCGGATTTCAGCAATAAGTAGTGTTGTAAAGACAATCAGGAACATGAAAAATGTCATCTGAACCGTCGTGGTCGTTAAGTTTGTCCGGGCAATTGAAACAGGCAACAATCCTTGAATTGCCCACGGTTGACGTCCCACTTCTGCGACAACCCAACCGGCTTCAGAAGCAATCCAGCCAAATAAGAAGCTAAAGCAACTCAGACGTAAAAACCATTTCTGCTGTTGCAAATTATCCTTGTAGAGGAAGAATAAGATCGCAAGAAATAATACGGGGAAAATTGAACCAAGGACAACCATGATATGGAAGCTATAGAATACCAGCGGTACTGTTGGTACGATATCCTCAGGCTTGCTCAGGTAACCATAGCCTAAATAGTGCTGATGCTTGTTAAATTCAGCCAAAGCAACATCGGCAGTCGCCTGATCCCCCTGATCTTTAGCCTGCTTGTATAATGCCAGTTGATGGATCGCCTTCTTACCAATGACGATTTTTTCACCGGCTCCAACAATACCGTGCTCAGCGTTACCGTAAACCAAATCGTTGACACCTGGAACGAAACTATCTAATTCCCGATTTGCCAACAAAGACAACAGGTAAGGCACTTTGATCTCAAGCTGGAAGGCTTCTTTATCATCACCTGCTTTTTTAGCAGGGTTGACAATACCGAGCATTACGAGGTCGGCATTGACTTCACCATCCCAAAGACCTTCCATTGCTGCTAATTTCATCGGTTGAACTTGAGCTGCGGTGTAAGCAGACTCATCACCTGTGAAACCAACGAAAGCTGAGGTAATGACACCAAATGTCGCTGCAACAGCAAGGCTCTTTTTCGCCATATCAATATGACGATTTTTCAGTAAATACCAGCTACTGATTGTAACAACAAAGAGGCAGCCAACTAAAAAGGATGAGCTCGTCGTATGGACAAAGTGACTAATGGCAACAGGGGAAGATAGCACCTCCCAGAAGCTTTCCATCTCAAAACGGGCACTTTCAGGGTTAAATGCCATCCCCACAGGATGCTGCATCCAACCATTGGCAACCAAAATCCATAACGCCGAGAGGTTTGAGCCGATGGCAACCAACCACGTAGAAAGAAGGTGGAAACGCTTTGACACCCGGTTCCAGCCGAAGAACATCACGGCAAAGAATGTTGTTTCAAGGAAGAAAGCAAATAAACCTTCAGCAGCCAACGGAGCACCGAAGATATCACCAACCATCCAGGAATAGTTAGACCAGTTAGTCCCAAACTCAAATTCCATGATGATGCCCGTTGCAACACCTATGGCAAAGTTAATACCAAAAAGTTTCATCCAAAACTTTGTAACTGTTTTCCATTTTTCATTACCCGTCTTGTAATAGATGGTCTCGAAAAAAGCCAGCAGGAAGGATAACCCAAGGGTTAGAGGGACAAAAATCCAATGGTACATGGCAGTGAGAGCAAATTGTGCTCTGGCCCAGTTCACTTGTGACAGATCAAGTTGTTCTAGCACAGACAACCTCCTTTGAGCGTTATCGTCCCGATGACGGGAGAGTAGCGATATTATTCAAAACATGATCAGCACGCTGCTGATCCGTTTCAAAATTAGTTTTAAGATAATTTGGGAAGAAAATATTCAACAAAAGAAAAAATACCATCAACTTCAAAATGATGATTTTCCATAGCGTTTTACCTAAGCGCATTGATCGAAAACCATCGACATAAAAACGAAAAACAGATTGTGCCGAAACCATTTAAAATACTCCTAAATAGAGGTGAGCGGCGAATCGTACAAATTAGATTAAGTGTAACCAACAGCTAAAATTTGCCTTATTTTACAAAAATAGTAATAATTGTCAATCAAATTGTTACTATTTTTGTCACATTTACTAAACACCTGTTATTAATATGGTTGTAGCCATTACTGTTACGATCACAGCATGCTGACCGCTGTCAGCTATTGGGTCGCGGAGAGAGAGTACTTAATGGTGGCAGAGCTGGCAAAACAATGTGTGGCTGCTCACCGGTTAAACTTTTCAGGAACTGCACCAACAGATGCTGCTGCTCAAGGGTAAGTTGTTTATCAAGCTGAACATCTGCCATCACCGTGACAGCCTCCGTCAACAACCACGCTGAACCAGAATGAAAGTAAGGGGCCGTAAGGGAAACATTGCGTAGCGAAGGCGATTTAAAAACATAGTCGTCTTCAACGGTAGTGATAATTTCCTGACGTCCACGGTCACTGACGGGGCGATATTTCAATGCCGGACTTTTTTTGACGCCAAATTTATAATAACCATTCCCACCAACGTTTATCCCCATGTGGCAAGTTGCACAGCCAAGCTCGACAAACAAAGCAAGCCCCTGTTTTTCGTTATCATTTAATGCATTGTCAGCACCGCGTAAAAAATGGTCAAACGTTGCATTAGGAGTAATTAAAGTGGATTCAAATGCGGCAAGTGCTTCGCGTATGGTGGTGAAACAGAGGGGATTTTCACGATCAGCAAAGGCTTCATCGAACAGTTCAACATACCCGGGAACCGATGAAAGGAGATGGCACACCTGCGGGTCGCTAGTTGCCATTTCGAGTTCACCCGTCATTGGCCCCGCAGCCTGCTCAAAAAGATTGCGCGAACGACCATCCCAAAACTGAGCGATCTGAAACAAACTATTAAAAACGGTGGGCGAATTGCGTATTCCGGTTCGACCCTGATGACCAATTGAGGTCGATCGACCATCTGCACCGCCAAGAGAGATGTTATGGCAGGTATGGCAACTCACATTACCGCTCTGAGATAAACGTGGATCGAAAAAAAGAAGTTTTCCTAGTTCTATTTTCTCGTCAAAATAAAAATCACCTTCAGGATACGGAATGGTCAGGGGGATCGGATCAAAAAGCTGTTGAGCCGTTGTCATCAATGGCTGTTCGGCCTTGTTGGCTGACAACGCATTAGGCGGGATCACCACACAAGCAAACAACAATATTATAACCAAAACGGGTCTAATAACGTGCGTCATCTGGCCTCCCCCCTTGCTCCCAATCAAACTGTTTAGCTGGGAAATCTGGTCGTGGTTGATGAATGACAAAATCAGCAACATCATATGCCTGCTGAATAGAGAGCGTACCACCTGCCGAAAATGGCATATTGCGCTGAATAAAAGCGGCGGCTTTATGTAACCGTGCCATTCCCGCAGCGACATTAAAACCACCCTCGCCCCATAACGGTGGGAACCCATAAGGATGACGTTGGGGTTTTTCCGTTAAACGCCCCTGCCCTTTATCTCCATGACAAACGGAACAACGTTGCTGGAAAAGTTTTTCCCCGCGCACGCGATTAGGCTGTGGTGGTGTTTTCGCCAAGCGCGGCATGCCGATACCGTACAACTGCTTACCATCGACACCCCCTTGAGACAACCACTCCATGTAGGCAAGTATGGCCTTCATTTCAGGGCTATCTGTCGCGGGAGCCTTGCCGTTCAAGCTCCGCATGAAACAGCCTTGAATCCGTTGAGCAAGGTTCACATCGCTATTGGAGCGCCGACTAAAACGGGGATAACGTGTTGTCACCCCAACCCACGGGCCAGAAAAAGCAACAGTTCCAGCTTTTAGGTGACAATTCGTACAGCGCAATGAGTTGCCTGAGTATTGCGGCAGCTCACGTGTCGTATGGGTAAGATACAGTTGACCAAGGCGGATTAGGTCCCCCGACGAATCGCGGGGGATAGAATTTTCATCAGGAGGAATAAGAGGAACGGTGCCCGCTTGAGCACTCGCGGTAAAAAAATTCCCATACGCACAAACAAGAAGTAACACGATAAAACAAGCGCAGCGGTTCTTTACAGAAACAACCATGACCGTCCTCCTGCATGATAACAAAAGCAAGCGCATTAAATCGTTTCCGCATTATCGATAGGCAAGAAACCGTTCAACCGCTTGAGGAATTTCGCGTTGACCGACATTACCGAAAGCGAGCCGTAAGTAACCTTCTAAACCGGGGCCAAATACTTCACCAGACAAACAAATAAGATTTGACTCATCTGCTAGTTTACGCGCTGCTTGCCGCCCCGTCAATGATGTCCACGGATGTTTAACCCACGCAAAAAATGCACCACTACGGCTCAGAGTGAAAGGGTTGTCTTTTACATCAAAGAGTTGGCAAAAGAGATCATGGCGCTGTTGCATCATTTGGCTATTGCGATCAACCCAATCGCCCAGCTCACGACAACCATAGGCGATAGCATGTTGCGTCACCCGCGGCTGACAAACAACCATACTATCTTGAACTTTTAATGCATGATGAAGTAGCTCTTGTGACGCCACAAGAACACCTGCGCGGTACCCAGTAAGGGAAAATGTTTTGCCAAATGAAGCGATATGGATAAAGGTTTCTCCCCAATTTTCTTGGGCAAAAAGGTGATGAGGAACCTGCGTAGGCGGCAAAAATGCATTGTATGTTTCATCCAAGATCAGGGCAATATCATGCTGCTGCGCGAGATGATAGAGCGCCTCAATTTGATCAGGCGGCAAGACTGTTCCCGTTGGATTACTCGGAGTCACCATCAGGATCGCCCGAGTCCGTGGGCCAATGGCTGCAGTGATCTGCTCTAACGTTGGCAACAAGCGCTGCTCATCGAAATGGATAAATTTTGGCACTACTCCCAACGCTTCTAATGCCATGGGGTGATCGAAGTACGCAGGCAGGGGAACAATAACCTCATCCCCTGCTTCGCACAGTGACAAAATAGCTAACCAAAAAGCCTGACTAGCACCGATGGTCATACAAATTTGATCGGCAGACGGCGCTGCCTGATAGCGCTGCGCGTACCAGTCACTTACCTGTTGACGCACATCAGGCAAACCTTCATCGGGCGAATAAATCGACGTGGGCTTTTCATTCATCAGTTGTTGGACATGACCAACCAACGAGTCTGCTGGCGCATAGTCGGGGATAGCTTGGCACAGATCAATCAATGGCTTGTCAGCACTAAATTCACGGTTAGTAATCCAACTTTTCACTTCCGTAATGGGTGGAAAAGTCACCTGTTGCAAACGGGGAGAAATTCTCATAGTAATCACCACAATCTAAAAACAAATAAAACAATTCAGGCTAAGAGACGCGAATAAACTCACTCAACAGACGGCAAACGCTGACAAGGTCCGCAACACGAATATACTCATCAACTGAATGAACCTTTTGCATTCCCGTCGCTAAATTCGCCGTTTCAATGCCGTGTTGGTTAAATAAGTTCGCGTCACTACCACCGCCTGAAACACCAACTTCCAGCGTTTGATCAACATCCGCCGCAGCTTGGCGCAAATGCTGTAACACCAACGCTTCTGGGGCAACATTCATGGCAGGATAATCATCCATCACATCAACGTGAATCGTTGCCCGAGTTTTCTGGCCGCGAATCATCACCTCACTCTGCTGTGCAGCATCATGAAAACATTGCGCCATATGATCAGTTTGCCGTTGCAATTTTTCAACATCAAAGCTACGCGCTTCGCCCATCAACTGAACATTCTTAGGGATAATATTCGTCGCTTGACCGCCGGTTACCAAGCCGATATTCGCCGTTGTTTCGCCATCAATACGTCCCAGTTTCATTTGACTTATCGCAAGGGACGCCACCTGTATCGCCGATAATCCATGTTCAGGATCAAGTCCCGCATGCGCCTCAACCCCTTCAACGACAAAGCGTAGTTTATTCGCACACGGAGCTTTGCGTGCAACCATGCCAACGCCTGACGTATCAAGGACCAAGCCGCGACGCGCCTTGAGTTGCGAATAATCAAGATGCTTGGCGCCCAGTAAGCCAACCTCTTCACAAACAGTAATCACCACCTCCAACGGAGGATAAGGAAGATTATTCTCCTGAAGCACAACAATCGCTTCAATAATTTGCGCAATACCAGATTTATCATCTGCACCGAGTACTGTCTGCCCCGCACTGCGAAAAACGCCCTCTTCGAGAACGGGTTCTACCCCTTTGGCAGGAGAAACGGTATCCATATGAGCCGAGAGTAGCAATGGTTCCCGCGTCGGATCACTACCAGTAAATCGAGCAATTAAGTTGCCTGTTTGACCATTAATTTTAGTCGCAGCATCATCGATAGTCACCTCAGCACCGAGGGCCACAAAACGTTGCTGCAAATAGTCGGCAATTTCCCCTTCATGGAACGAGGGGCTCGAAATTGCCGCGAGCTTGGCAAATTCATCACATAAGCGTGTTTCATTTATCATCATTATTAAGACCCTTTCAAAGGGAGATAGCTTATTTAAATTAACAAAAAACAGATTGTTCTCAGCCGTTTAAAACAATCAATCAACAAACCATGCCCTGTAATTTGCACCAGAGAGGTAGCTAGACAAAAGAACAAAAAAACTGATATGGTGGCGCGGTTAATATTCGGTTAGATTTTCATCAAGAATGGATACCGTACCTTATGTCTTATAATGCTCGTCGTCGTTCACCAATGCGTTCACCTATGGCAAAAAGTCGCCGTCGTAAACAGAATACGACGTTATTCCTCGTTCTGGCAAGTATTGCCCTGATCGTTTTTTTCCTTGCAGGCAACGAATCGCCAGAGCAATCAACAGCAACCACTGAGCACTCCGGCCCGATGGCCTTTACTGAACCGCCTACAGAATCGGTGATTCAAATTCAACGAGAGACCATCTGCCAATCGGTTCAACCCGGCGATACCATCACGGCAATTTTAGGCCACTATTTTTCACCAGCTGAAATTTTGGTAATCTCGCGCAAGAGCCAATCTGTTTTTCCATTAACCAATCTTTGTGCAGGGCACCCCTACCAAATCGAGATTGAAAATGAAAACTTTGTCAGCTTCTACTACGATATTGATAAGAACGAGCAACTACTTATAGAGCAACGTCAAGGCGATTTTTTTGTTAGTCGCCATCCGATCCCGTACACCATTGAGGTTGAAGCTATTGGTGGCCGCATCAATTCGAGCCTATTTAGCACCATCGGTCAGCTTGGGGAATCATCCGAATTGGCTGTGCGGATTATGAATATTTTCGCTTGGGATATCGACTTTATTCGCGACATTCGCCAAGGAGATTATTTCACCTGTCTTGTCGAAAAACGCTATCGCGACGGCAACCTTGCTGGATACGGCAACCTACTCGCCGCCGAATTCAACAACCGCAACCAAACCTACTATGCCTTCCGTTTTGACGATGGCGATGCAAGTTTTGGTTACTACGATGAACAAGGTAAAAGCCTACGTAAGGCATTCCTCAAAGCACCCCTATCTTATACCCGTATTTCATCAGGATTCACCAAGCGCCGTTTTCATCCCGTGCAAAACAGATGGAAGCCGCATCTAGCCATCGACTATGCGGCACCAATTGGTACACCTGTTATGGCGGTTGCCGATGGAACAATTACCCAGAAAAGTTATGACCGCTCAAATGGCAATAAACTGCGAATCCGTCACCCGAATTCGTATGAGACCACCTATATCCATCTAAATAAATTTGCCCGTGGCATGAAAAAAGGACGTCGTGTTCGTCAAGGGGAAGTGATCGCCTATGTGGGAACAACGGGGATGTCAACAGGGCCACATCTTGACTTTAGAGTCTTTAAAAATGGCCAAGCCATTAACCCTTTAAAAATGAAGTCAACACCAGCTAAGCCAATTTCAAGCGTAAACAAACTAGCCTTTGCCGACATCGTCAGCCAGCGTCAGCAACAGCTCAAAAGTATTCAGCAGCAACTTATTGCCCCAATTGAGGCGAACGAGGAAACAACAGCCAACTAACCGCGAATACGGCGGACGCGAAAGGTTCGCCCCTTTAGTTTACCGTTAGCTATTTTTTTCAAAGCGATGTTCGCAACCTCACGACGCACCGCCACATAAGCCCAGTTAGCAAATACATTAATTTTACCAACCTGTGTTCCAGTAATGCCGTCAACGCCTGTTAAGGCACCAAGAATATCACCGGGACGAACCTTCTGCCGCTTGCCACCATCAATTTGAATGGTTGCCATCTCCGGTTCTATCATCTTTGTTAGTAAAACAGACTCAGACGGCAACACTTCAGGCTCAATCTCCTGTTGCATCAGTTTCGCCAACAGACCAATTTTAAAAGTCTCTTTATTGCAAAATAGAGAACAGGCGATTCCTGTACTACCAGCACGCCCCGTACGGCCAATTCGATGCAGATGAACTTCGGTTTCACGAGCAAGTTGATAATTGATGACGAGATCTAAC
>Ga0193954_1001688_pt1 | contig 11063 bp, 10 predicted proteins | sample BB_5_MG_FD_140340 | JGI IMG/M metagenome (GOLD analysis project Ga0193954, IMG submission 140340) | Microbial mat bacterial communities from the Broadkill River, Lewes, Delaware, United States - BB_5_MG | ecosystem: Environmental > Aquatic > Freshwater > River > Microbial mats | place: USA...
CAAATCAATCAGGTTTAGGTGTATCTACACTATATGATTCGGCAGTTGGAGCAGGTTGGACAACAGCAACTTCAGCACAAGATTCAGCTAGATCATTTTTGGCAACAGTAGATAGTGCATTAACAACATTAAATAGCTGGAGAGCAGATGTAGGTTCTACACAGAATCAACTAGAGTCTAGTATTAGAAATACGATGACTGCTGTAACAAATATAAAAGCAGCTGAGTCAGTGATTAGAGATGTTGATTATGCATCAGAATCTGCTAACTTTAATAGACAAAACATTATTGCGCAAGCAGGAACATATGCTATAAGTCAAGCAAATGCATCTCAGCAAAATGTTATGAGACTATTACAATAGTATAGTATTTTATAATAATTTGAAAAAATGATGAAGATTATATAGGGATAGATTTATTCCAAATGGATTTCCATATGCTCAGAATATATTTAATTGAATGAGAATGTTTCTTCGTCATGATTACATGAAAGTGTAATTATAATGTGTCATAAATATTTAAGGATAAATTATGAGAATTAATACAAATGTGAGCTCTTTAATAGCTCAAGAAGCAAATCAAAATACAAATTCAAGAATTGGAAGTTCATTAGAAAAACTTTCTACTGGATTAAGAATTAATAAAGCAAGTGATGATGCGTCAGGTTTAGCAATTGCAGATAAATTAAGAACTGAAGCAAATGGTTTACAACAAGCATTATCAAATGGTAATAGTGCTGTATCTTTAACACAAATTACAGATAAAGCAATGGCAGAACAATCGAATATTTTAGATGTAATCAAACAAAAACTAATTCAACAAGCAACAGCAACAACATCAGTAGATGGTGCTAAATCTATTGCGAAAGATATTAGTAAGCTAATTGATCAAATTGATAATATTTCTGATACAACAACATATAATGGTCAAATGTTATTACAACAAAGTGCTGCAGGTACATCTTTAGAATTAAAATTTCAAATGGGTACAAGTACTGCTAATACAATATCATTAAAAGCAGGAATTTTCTCAAATCAATCAGGTTTAGGTGTATCTACACTATATGATTCGGCAGTTGGAGCAGGTTGGACAACAGCAACTTCAGCACAAGATTCAGCTAGATCGTTTTTAGCAGGAATTGATAGTGCATTAACGACATTAAATGGTTGGAGAGCAGATGTAGGTTCTACACAGAATCAACTTGAGTCAAGTGTAAGAAATATAATGACACAGGTTACAAATACAAAAGCAGCTGAGTCAGTGATTAGAGATGTTGATTATGCATCAGAATCTGCTAACTTTAATAGACAAAACATTATTGCGCAAGCAGGAACATATGCTATAAGTCAAGCAAATGCTGCTAGTCAAAATGTCTTAAGATTATTACAATAATATATATAATAAATAAAAACCTAAGTATAAAAGCTTAGGTTTTTTTATGCTATAATTATCCAATTAAGGATATATATGCAAAATGAATTAGAACAATTAAGTACAACATTAATTGAAATATATAAAAGAAATTTAACTTATTTAAAAGAAAACTTCCCTCTTATTTATCAAGATATAGATAATTTATCAAATAACATTACTAACGGACTCCATCAAGAAAAATATACTCTTGAGTATGTAGATGGATATTTTGATATACTTAATCATGAAAATAATGGTATGTACTATTTTAAGGATAGTTACAAAGATGCTGATGATAGAAAAGAAGAAGTAGATTTTAGTTTAAAGAGCTCATTGGATTTGTTAAGAAAGGTAGAAAATACAAATAAGCTTATATTTGGTGAATTATATGAAGAAGTGATACCAATTATTCATTTTATAAATGAAAATATAGATTTAGAAATCATAGAATTTGAAAAAATTTATAAATTTGTATTTATTGGAACAGGATTAGGTCTTCATATTCAAGAAATAAACAAAAAACTACAGCCTTATACAACACTCATTATTGAGCCAGAATTAGAAATATTTAGGCTTTCATTATTTATAACTGATTATACTATCTTCGATAAGGGAAATAGAAAGCTGTTTTTATCTATTGGAAATGATAAACCAAGTAGATTACAGAATATTCATAATTTTGCACATCACCATGAATATATGAATTATAATATAAAACATTATAATTTATTAAGTTCTACTAAATATATAAAAGATGAATTAATTAGCTACTTTGGAACAAATAATGTTTTAGATTTTCCCTATAAAGCAATTATTCAGATATTAGATAGAACGGTGACATTAATGAGAAAAAAAGAGAAGTTTATCTCATTTATTAAGTCAAGAAAAGAATTAATTTTAGAAAAAAAACAAGTTCTTCTTATTAGTGCCGGTCCATCATTAGATAATTATATTTCGTGGATCAAACAAAATAAAAGTTTTTTTACTATTATTTGTGTAGATGTAATAGTAAGAAAATTAGAAAAACATAACATTATTCCCGATGTTGTAGTATCTATTGATCCTTCTCCTGAATGTGCAAGATTTCTTACAACTGAAAAAGAAAATTTTTTAGAAAATAGCGTCATTGTTTGTATGTCTCAATCTGATCCTAAAATGTACAGTGTTGTATCTAAAAAAAACACATACTTTACTCAGGGTCTTGCTTTAAAGGCTGATGCTGGTTATTTTGGGTCTTCCCCAAATGTAGGAACATTTTCTTTTCAAATGTCGATATTATTAGGTGCAAAAGAGGTTTATCTAATTGGATGTGATGCAGCTTTTAATCAAGACAATGGTCATAGGTATGCAAATGATAGTTCGCACTTTATAGAAGATAAAATTAGTATAAATTCAGATACAAATGTATTTAAAATGGAAGATACAGTTTATGTAAAAGGTAATTTACGAGAAACAATAAAAACAAGTAATGATTTATTAGCATTTAGAAATGATTATGAAAAAACAATTCATGTGTTAAAAGAAACATTCAGTTTTAATGCTTATAATATGTCTGATGGTGCTTATATAGATGGTTTACAACCGATATTCCAAAATGAAATGGATAATAGGGTTTTAAAGTTTAATGAAAAAAAAGATTCTATTGTAAATAGTTTTGATAATATCTCTGAAACAATCAGTGATATATCCTATGATAATACAATTAATTCTATAAATACAATTATTAAAAATGTAGAAAAGTTTAAAAAAAATAAATTTAAAAATAAAAACGAATTTCTAAACTTAAAATTAGAATTGATGAGTTGGATATTGACTCAGTTGCATACAGTTGAAGATCAACCATTTGCTAGTATATTTTTAAAGTATATTGCACTTTCTGATATTTATATAAATTTTATTTTAAATATAAAACAAGAAAATCTCCATACACCAGAAAATCTTAAAAAGATTAATATTATATGGTGTACAGGAATTATAAAAATATTTAAAGATATAAAAAAATCTATACAGTAAAGTTAAGAATATTTTTAATTTCTTCTTGGGTATATATAATATTTTCTTCTTTTAGATAAAGAAGGTTCATATTTTTTTTTGAATTAATCTGGATACTGTAAGTTGGTTTTTTATAGAGCAAGGACTCTATAAATACAGATGAGTTAATACCTAAGACAATTTTACTATAGTAAATAAGCTCTTGTATATTACAGTCATCTTTTAAAATATTAAGATGACTATATTTTCTCATAAGTATATTAAATTTATTTTTATGTTCTCTTGGATGAAGTTTCAGGAATACCGGGATTTGTAGCTCTAGGTCATCAATTGCTTGTAGGATGTACTCCACCATATTATATTCAGTAAATCCAAACTTTAATCCATACAGTTCATAAAGATATTCTGTAAGAATAACAATATAATTGTGTTGATTTTTTTTAATAAAAGGATGAGTCGCTATTGGTTGGTTTTTTTTTAATAACTCTTTTAAATAAATATCATAAATATTTTTTTTATAAACAATATTTTGATTAATATATGCAGTATTTGATTTAAAGTCTTTATCAAATACCCAAATTTCATCGGCTAAATAACTTTTTTCTATACTTTGATTATTTATTGTAAATCTCATATTAAAATTTGATATGTTATCAATAATCATTATACATTTATGCACATTTGATTTTTTTGCTTGCTTAATCATATTTAATTCATATGCTGAATTGATGCCAGATGAGCCTGTAACAACAGTATCTTGTGTATTAAACATTACTTGGGTATTATTAGATATATATGTTGGAATATGTTCCTTATAAAGACTTGTAGCTACTCCATAAGGATAAGCAAGAATGCTATCATAAAGGCTTCCATAAAGATAAGCATATGCAATTGTTACATTGGCACTTGCAGCATCATTTGCAAAAAGTAAAAGCCTATTTTTCATCCAAATCCCACATCTCTAAAAAGTTTAGTAGTTTTTGCTCTAGGAGTTGTTTATCAAAATATTTTATACCTCTATACAAAGTTGTTATTTGTGCACCCATATTTCTTTTAAAACTTGCGATTAACAACTCTTTTTGAGATGACATATCATCTATACCACTAAATAATGAATAACTTGATGGTTGACCATATTGGATGAGTGTATTACCGAGATCTTTGAAATTGACTGTAGCATTCCATAGTATAAAATGTGATAAAGGTGGCTTGTCCTCAATATCTTTTGAGACAGAACTTACATATGTAACAAAATTATTATAATGAAAAAATAAACTATAACTGATAATTTCTTCATTATCTTTGATAAAATATAAAGATGCGTAACCTTTTTCAATAAGTTTGAATTGAGCATTAAATAAATCAAATTCCCTTGCATATTCTCCTGCGATGTCACAGTGGAGTTTCCAAAAACTTTTTATGATTGAAATATCAGCGTTCGATTGATTCATGATATGAAGAGTATGTTTTGTATTTTTAGTATATTTATTAATAAGTGATTTAAAACTTTTAGATAGGTTTTTCCATAACTCTTCTTTATTTTGGAGTAAATCTATTGTTGCATTTAAGCTGTTTGTTTCTAAATAGTTATATTGTTTGAAAAGATTAAATTTATTGGGTAAATTAAATTCAAGATTTGGATCACTACTAAGCTTTACTTGGGATATTTTATTATCTTTGCAAATATTATGAATATATTCAAAAATTATCTTTTCTGTTTTTTTGTCTTTAAAAAGTGGGGCAGGGATGTAACCATTATTTAATGAAATACTTTTAACATTCTCAACTTTTTCAACAGGCAGAAAACAGATACCTACAGGTTTATGATCCCTTGTAATAATAAAACTAAAATCATGAACAATATTTTTACAATAAGAATTATAATATTCTATGTAGTCTAAAGTATATATTAAAGAGTGTGCATGTGCTTCTAAATAAAGTTTCCAATTGGTTTCAAAATTTTTTGTATCTAAATTGGTGATTACATTATTCACGATTTATTGATTTCCATTGTTTTGATTTATCAATTATACAGGTAAAGTTATATGGTAGTTCACCATGTATAATACTTACATTATCTGAGATATTTATTATACTGTAGTCCAACACTTTTTTTGGATCGATATAGAAAAGACTTTCATCTTTAAAATTTACATAATTACTAATTGCATTAAAAATGATTTTTTTCTTTGAAAGGTTATTTAATGCTTCAATCATACTATAAAACCAATTCATATCTTGCCCATAATTTGAATTGAATAATCCACTTACTACAACATAGTCATATTTTTCATTAATAGTGTGATTAAGGATATCAACATTTTCACAATTGATATTTTTATATTTCTTTTTTGCTTGAGCTAGTAAAGAATCGTTGATATCAAATCCTGTATAAGAGCCTTTAAATCCATTGAAATTTAAAAACTTATAAAGTTCTGCATTTCCACAACCTACATCAAGAATAGAACTTTGTTCATCAAAACCTATATGATTAATAATCTGTCTAAATCGAATATATTGCGATTGTTGATCATCCCATAAAACAGCGCTTGAACTATGTCCATATTCTTGACTCGCGTTATTATAAATCTCATTAGATTTCTTAATAATGGAAGAATGTTGTTTCATGATTTTAACTCCTGAATATTATCTGCAACTTTGGTATAAGCATTAATTACATCATTTATATCTTCTAAAGATAAAGGACTTCTTGTAAAATCATGTGAGAATAACTCTTTATAGTGAAGGTCTTCTACATTTGGACATAATCCTTTATGATAGTTTATCTTTTCTTTAAATGCAAATCCCTTTTTGTTGTACGCTATTTTTTCTTGAAACATTGGTAACAGATACAAAGGACGAACATAACCTACATAAATAGGAACTCCTTCATTTTCTCTTTTTTCAACAGGCATTAATTCTGCTTTTACAGCATTAATGAATGTATCTCTTGAGATACCAGCTTTTTTTTCATCAAATTTGAAAGCTTGAATATAGTAAGAATGAGTTCTATTTTCTAAAATAGTACTTTCAATAAAGTCAAATTTTGTAAGTGAATTATCATATAATTTTGCATACTTTTGTCTTATTTCTAATTCTGCATCTAGCTTTTTTAATTGTTCAATACCAATAGCTGCTTGTATTTCGGTAAGTCTAAAATTAAAACCTAACATATTAACAAGATCAGTTTCCCCTTTATTTTCTACTATGGATTCTGCATGGTTACGAATTAATTGCATTTTATTAGCAAGGAAGTCATTATTTGTACAAATCATTCCTCCTTCTCCTGTATGTATATGTTTATGATAATTTAAACTAAATACACCAATATCAGCAATAGTTCCTGCAAACTTTCCATCATACATTGCCCCTGGACATTGCGCAGCATCTTCAATTACATAAATATTATGTTTTTTCGCTATTTTTATAATTTCATTCAGATTTGAAGGACAGCCGAAAATATGTACAACAATTATGGCTTTTGTATCTTTAGTTATTTTTTTTTCTAAAATATCAAGATCAAAACCATAACTATTTTTTTCTAAATCACAAAATACAGGTGTTGCATTATAAAATAATGGTGCTGAAGCTGAAATAGACATAGAATAAGGACTTACGATTACTTCATCTCCTAATCCTATACCACAAGCTCCTAATGCAGTAATTAACCCAGAGCTATTAGAGTTCACACTAATGGAATACTTTACATCAAATCTTTTACTCCATGCTGTTTCAAACTCTTGAATTTTCTCTCCACCATAAAAATCATCACACCAGGCACCTAAGAATTTTGAAAGTGTTCCATCCTTAAGAACATCATATACTGTATTTTGTTCTTCTTTATCTAATGTGTTATATCTAGGAAAGAGTTTAGTTCTAATTTTTGTACCACCATTGATTGCTAATATAGACATTTATGATTCCTTCAGTATTGTTTCAAAAAAGTTTTGATTTGCAAGTTCATCAGTATATGATGATAGATTGCGTTTTTTATTATGTATGATTTTATATATAGAATTGTATGCTTCTAGCATTAAAGTTGTAGTTTTAACTTTTTTCATTTTTGGTGTATGTGAACTTATTTTATATTGATTGAAATTTTTATCTGGGACAATATCGTAATATTCGATAGCACTTTTTGAATTAATATACTTGATTATTTTATTTTCAAAATAGATATTTTGCTCAATAGTATTATATAAAGTATGGTCAAGTCCTAGAAAATATAAAGGAATAAGTTGGTTTTGATATTTAATTTGTATAAAAATATCATAAGTTAAATCTTTTTTATCGAATCCCCTTGTATGAGATAAAATTTTGGATGATATAATTGTTGGATTATTAAATAAAAAATTAATCATATCTATCATATGTGAACCATTATTTTTGATACCTTTACAGTAGTTAATAACAATTTTTTGAACTGTTCCAAATTTATTATTAGATATTTGTTTTTTTAATTTATTAATATTTTTATCAAATCGTCTTAGATAGTTAACCACAATTTTACTTTTTAATTGCTCTGTTAAATTTTCATATTCAACAGAGGAATTAAAAAGAGGTTTTTCTATAAATAATATTTTAAGAGATTTGTGATTTTGGAAGTCATTAATAATTGAAAAATGGGTATTTGTAGGAGTTGCTATTACTACAATATCGATATCTGATTTGTCTTTTAAAACTGCATAATCATTATAAAATAATACATTTGGAAAGATATTTTTAACTATTTGAAGATGAGTGTCATCAATATCAACTACATATTTTAAAGAAAATTTTTTATGTAAATAAATTGCTTTAATATGAGAAAGAGCTTTTTGTGTATTTTCAAACTCGTCGTCATAAAGTAATCCAATATTACCAATACCAATTAAAGCAACATTTAGCATGTTTAATTCAATCCTTTTCTGTGTGTATCGATATTCATATTTGTTAGTTCTGGATTTTGTTTTGCAAATGCTATAATATCAGTAAGAGTAAATTCAAGAGTATTAAAAGCTTTTGTAATATTTTCTATTACATTAAAGTCTTCAATAGTATCAAGGGTAACACTTAATTCTGGCATTTTATGTTTTTCTTTAGGTTCAATATTAAAAACACTGTATTTACCACTTGTATAAAGATATGGTGTTACATGCTCTTTATCTTGATATTCTAATTCACGATTTTTTGAGATACTTTGAAGGGTTTTTAGTGAATAAACTTGAACTGCCATACCTAAAGGATAGCCAGGCTTAAGACAATTAGAGATGTAGTCATAATTATTGTCTTTGTATAAAGTAAGTGCTTCTTCAATTAAATTAGGATCTATAAGAGGACAATCTCCAGTTAGTTCAATTATGATGTCACTGTTAAATTTAGTATGTGTTTGCAAAACTCTTTCATACACATTAGCTTCACTACCTCTAAAATAACTAATATTATTGTTAATGCACCAATTAACAATCTCATCATCTTCTTTATTTATTGTAGTTGCAACAATAATATTCTCAATACCCTTTAAGCATCTTATACGATGAATCATTACTTCTAAGTTTGGAATATTATTGATTTTTTTCAATACTTTTCCCGGAAGTCTTGATGATGTCATTCTTGCTTCTATAGAGATATTGACTTTCATTTTAAGACTTTTTAAGAAGATACATTTGGTCAATTAATTCAGGTTGGTTAAGATATGAAAGTTTTTCTTCTTTTTCTAAAAATAGATCATCTTTTGTATCTAGATATAGTTTTGCAAAATTAGTTTTCCACATAATATTTTTTTGTCCATGATATTCAAGATCAATATATGTATCTGCATAATACTCAAGCCCCCAAATATATTTATTTGATACTCTGTAAATTTCAGTAAGTACATTATTAATATTGTCTGGGGATATATGAATAAGAACTCCATGGGTAAATACTAGATCAAAAAATCCATCCTTGAAAGGTATGTCTAATGCGTCACCTTTGATAACATTTAAATTATCAGCACGGTGTTTTGCGTAGTTTATTGCTCTATCTTGAATCTCTATACCATAAAGATTTTTAAATCCTTGTGATTGTAAATGCAAAAGTTGATTTCCGATATTTGTACCAACCTCTAATATTTTTGCATCTTTAGGAATATTAGTAAGAAAATTATCATTCATTGTATCTTTGGAGATACCAAATCTTTTCATATAAAAATCATTAAGTTCTTTTGGATTATAGACATTTCTTTTTAAATAACCTTCTCCAAATTCTTCTTCCCATGTTTTTCTTTGATGTGTAATTTTCATTTAGCAACCTTTTAATAATAGAAATTATAATATGCTTTTCTTAATATTAGATTAATCTATCTCCAAATGAATAATCTTTTTCTGCTTTAGTACCAAGTATTTGATGAAGGTGTTTAGGATGCATACCATAACCTGGTCTTACACTTTTTATATTATTTTCTGTGAAAATATCTCCCTTTTTTATATTTTTTACAATATATAAGCTTCTTGAAAATTGCCTAGAGTTTTGCTTTTTTTCTGTCATTGTATAATCAATTGTTCCAATAAGTTTTTCGGTATTTCGTATATCTATTATTAACTTAGAAAACTCATTTTTATCCATAGAAAATGCTGCATCAGCTCCACCAATAGACTTATCTAAAATAAAATGTTTTTCTATTACTTTTGCTCCAAGAGTCACTGCAACTATTGGAGCAGTACTCCCTAGTGTATGATCTGAAAAACCTGTTATTACTTTAAATTTATCTTTCATATGAGGGATCATCTTTAAATTAGCTTCTTCTAATGGTGCGGGATAAGCTGAGGTACATTTGAGAAGGATGATATTTTCATTTCCTATATCTCTACATATTTGAACAACATCAGATATCTCTTCTTCTGTGGCTATTCCTGTAGAGATTATAATAGGTCTATTTTTTGATGCAACATATTTAATAAGTTCATAATCAGTAATTTCAAAAGAGGCAATTTTATAAGCTGATGGATTAAATTGTTCTAAAAAATCTACGGCAGTTTTATCAAAGGGAGATGAAAATATATCTATACCCAATTGTTTAGCATAATTAAAAAGTTCTTCATGCCATTCCCATGGTAAGTAAGCTTCTTTGTATAGATCATAAAGTTTTTGATTATCCCAAAGTGTTCCCCCTTTGATAATAAAGTCATCTTTATCACAATCAAGAGTAAGCGTATCAGCAGTATATGTTTGAAGTTTGATTGCATTTGCACCAATTTCATATGCCGCTTTTATTGTTTGCTTTGCTATTTCTATTTTTCCACCATGGTTAGCACTAAGTTCCGCAATTATATATGTACCATCTCTATTGAGATCAAAATTACCAATCTTCATATTTTAACTCCATGCAGTATATTTTATTGTTGTCTTTAATCTTTTTTTCAATAGTTTTAAAGTGAAATTCTTTGTATAATTGAATTGCCTTGGTGTTATTGATATAAACTTCCGCATAAATTTTGTTTAATTGAAGAGTGTTAAATGCATAGGTGCATAAAGTTTTTAATAAAGTTTTTCCATAGCCTTTTAGGTTGGGATTTGTATATATTCCGAGTTCTGCATCTAAAATGTTAATATTAACAAAATCAATTACTCCGATAGACAAATTATCCTCTTCTACAAGAAAATACTGTTTAGTATCATTATTTTTAAGTGAATGTATA
>Ga0193954_1001691_pt1 | contig 11054 bp, 12 predicted proteins | sample BB_5_MG_FD_140340 | JGI IMG/M metagenome (GOLD analysis project Ga0193954, IMG submission 140340) | Microbial mat bacterial communities from the Broadkill River, Lewes, Delaware, United States - BB_5_MG | ecosystem: Environmental > Aquatic > Freshwater > River > Microbial mats | place: USA...
ATCTCTATCATTATATCCATGGCATTCATTCTTTTAAAATACTCTACACATGTATCAATATTCTCTTCTAAAGTTTCTTCACTTAAATCTAACATATGAGAACTAAAAAGCGGTCTTCCTGTTTCTTTAAAGTGTTGCTCACTAGCATCTAATAAACTGTCTATCCAAGGTAATAGTTTTCTTGCGGCATGATCAGTATGTAAAACAACTGGTATACCGTAAGCTTCTGCCATCATATGGATATGTTTAGCACCACTAATTGCACCTAATGCTGAAGCATTTGGATGTTTACATCCTTTTCCTGCAAAGAAAGTTGAACCACCATTTGAAAACTGCAATATAATTGGTGAATTTACTTTTGCTGCTGCTTCAAGTACCCCGTTTATTGACTCTGTATTTACAATATTTACAGCTGGTATTGCAAAATTATTCTCTTTTGCATAATCAAACAATTTCTTCGTTTCACTACCACTTAATACTCCAGCTTTTACAACATCTAATACTGCCATTTAATTTATCCTCTTATTTATATTCTATTTTAGCTTTTTTCTTTAACTTAACCGCTTCATCTTTTGCTTCTTTTGCAAATTTTTGCTGTATCAAGTCTTGTTTAAGTCTATCTTTTACTTTATCATATTCTAATACTGCTGAAGCTTTTTTATCATCTAGATAAATAATATGATATCCATAATTTGTTTTTACAGGTGCTTTAGTAATAGTACCTACTGCTAGTTTTTGAGCTGCAGTACTAAACTCTGGAACCATTTTCTCTTTTGTAAACCAACCTAACTCACCACCATTAGCACCTGATGGTCCTACTGATTTTTCTTTTGCTAATGCTGTAAATTCATCTTTTAATTTTTTTGCACTAGATAATTTTTTAATTATATCTTTTGCTTCTTGTTCTGTTTTCACTAAAATATGGCTTGCTTTTAATTGATCAGGTGTTTTAAATTTTGCTTTATTTTCATCATAAAACTTTTTAACTTCTTTATCATCAATCTTTACATTTTGACTGAAATCTCTTAGCCACATTTGAAATGCTAAAGATTTTTTTAATCTTTCTAACTCTTCTTTGTATTCAGTAGATTTTGATATTTTTGACTTGTAAGCCATATCAGCCAATAACTTTTGCTCAATTAAATTATCAAGTATTTGTCTTTGTTGCTCTTTTTGTAAAGATTCGAACTCTACATTTTGACCTCTAAGAAGTGCTGCTACATCTTTTTGAGTAACATTCATACCATTTACTGTAGCATAAACTTTATCTGTTTGTGCTAGTAACGAACTTGATATAGTAATAACTGTAGCTAAACTTAATAGTACTTTTTTGCTGTTTTTTAACATATTGATTAACCTTTTTTATTTTTTAGGCTTTATTGTATCAGAACTTAATTTAAACACTATTTAGAAGTTTTAATTATATCTATAAATATAAGGTAAACCTCATATTCAAATTTACTTAAAATTAACAAAGAAATTACGCGAAGAATGACAAATTTTAAAATTTAACTTAAATACTCTTTAAATTTTGTTTTTTTTATGCTATAATCCCAACCTTTAAAACTAAGAGTTAACTTAACTTTAAGTTAACAATACAAATACCAAAAGGATAAAATTACATGAGAATCTTAATAGTAGAAGATGAAAGTACATTAAATAGAACATTACAAGAGGGACTACAAGACTTTGGATATCAAGTTGATATAGCAGAAAACTTTAAAGATGCAGAGTATTTTATAGAGATTAGAAATTATGATTTAGTTCTTACTGATTGGATGTTACCAGATGGTGATGGATTAGAGTTAACAAAAATTGTAAAAAATAGAAGTGGTAGAACATCAGTTGTAATTGTAAGTGCAAGAGATGACAAAGATAGTGAGATAAAAGCTCTTAAAACTGGTGCTGATGACTATATTAAAAAACCTTTTGATTTTGATATTTTATTAGCAAGAATTGAGTGTAGATTAAGATTTGGTGGAACAAACATCATTAAAATCGAAGATTTAGCAATAAACCCAGATGAAGAAAAAATTATGTATAACGGTGTTGAGATTGAACTTAAAGGGAAACCATTTGAAGTTTTAACACACTTAGCACGACATAGAGATCAAATTGTTTCAAAAGAGCAATTACTTGATGCAATCTGGGAAGAACCAGAATTAGTTACTCCAAATGTAATTGAAGTTGCTATTAACCAAATTCGACAAAAAATGGATAAACCATTAAATATAGCTACAATTGAAACAATTAGAAGAAGAGGTTACAGATTTTGTTATCCTCCAAAAGTAGAAGAAGAAAACTAGAAATATGAATACAAAAAGCATATATAAGCAATTCTCACAGAAGCTTATATTTGCAACTTCATTTTTTGTTATTGTATTATCCCTTATTTTTTATGGTTTTACAAAAGCTACAATTTATGAAGAGATCTCTGAAGAGCTTTTAAAAGATGCAAAACTTATTGTTACACTTGCACAAAACAAAACAAATGATCACGACAATTTACGAGTATTAGTTAATGATGATACAACAATTGAAGTTGTGACTATCTCTGTCGTTCCAAAACTAAACTACAAAAAATATAAAATTGATAATAACCATTTTATGGAATTAATATACCCTATGAGTTTAGAAACTAACCAATACCTAAAATTAACTAGAAATATAAATTCTTCCCATAAAATGTTAAATAAAATATTTAGTAACTTATTATTTTTAGGTACTGGTGGTCTTATTTTGATTATTATATATGCTTTTGCTATGTCTAAAACTTTACTATTCCCAATTTTAAGAATTACTAATAAACTCTCAAATATGAATGAAAACTCTCTTACGCAAATAGATACAAAAAAGATGCCTCAAGAATTTATACCACTAGCGAACTCTATTAATACTCTTACAACAAGAATTGAAAATCATGTAAAATACCAAAAAGAGCTTTTTATTGGGGCTGCTCATGAACTTAAAACACCACTTGCAGTTATGAAACTTAAAAGTCAAGTAACCTTACGAAAAAAAAGAGAACCAGAAAAGTATGAAGAGGTTTTAAAAGTTCATCTTGAAGAGATAGATGGGATGAACCATATGATAACTTCTATACTTGACATGGGAAGACAAGAGGGAGCCCAATTTGAAAAGCCTGTAGAGCTTGATATTATCAACTATCTTAAAACAAAAGCGGAAAGCTTTAAACTTTTAGCTTGTGAAAAAAATATCAATTTAGAGTTTCATACAGAGATAGATAGTTTCACAACAATTATTCAACAAACACTTTTAACACAAATTATCCAAAACTTTGTACAAAATGCTATTAAATTTACCCCTAATAATAAAGAGATTTTAATTAGAACTACACCTTATGAGCAATCAATTAAAATAGAAGTTATTGATGAAGGTATTGGTTGTGATGAAGCGATTGATCTTTTTGCACCATTTAAAAGAATTGGAAATGAAAAGGGTGCAGGTCTTGGACTATTTTTAGCAAAAAGTGCTGCTGAAGCACTGGGTGGTACAATCTCTTTAAAAAATAGAACTGATGGGATAAGTGGTACTATTGCAACCTTACAGTTGCAAAGTAATCCTACTTGTACTATTTAAAATAAAGCTGTATGTTCTATCTTAGTACAATGATTTTGCACCACTTTTAAACCAGCATCTCTAGCTTTTGTGGCTGCGTGATTATGAACTAATCCTAACTGAGTCCAAATACACTTCACATCACCTCTTTGTAATGCCTCATCTACAACAGAGGCTATTACATCTGGTTTTCTAAATATATCTACCATATCTATTTTAATATCTTTTGGAATATCACTTAAACTTTTATAAACTTTTTCTCCAAGTATCATATCCTCTTTTGGATAGACTGGTATTATAGTATAACCATGATTTTTTAAATAAGCAGCCACTTTATTACTAGCTTTTTCACTATTTGGTGAGCATCCTATTATAGCAATAGTTTTTGTATCCTCTAAAATTGCCTTTATCTCCTCTTTATTACTATTTACTTGTGGCATTTCACATTCCATATCAAACCTTTTTGTATTTTTTGTATTAATTTAGTTTGACAATTATAGCTTCTTTGAATTTAAATCTGCTATAATCCTCCCCATGAAAATTGCGTTATTATCAGATTCACATCAAAAAACCACACTCACTACTCAAGCTATAGAGATGCTTAAATCAAAAGGGGCTCAATACCTTGTACATGCTGGTGATTTAGAGATAAAAGAAAATTTAGATATATTAAAAAACTCTGGTTTAACCTATGTAAGTGTTTTTGGAAACAATGACTATAATCTCACTCAATACTCAAATAATTATAATATAAATCAAGAGCCTTACTATTTTAAAATAAAAGAGGTAACTTTTAAACTTATGCATATACCAAACTATCTCACTCCTGATAGTGATATAGTGATATTTGGTCACACACACAACTTTGAACAACAATATACAAACAACACTTTATTTATAAATCCAGGGGAAGTTTGTGCTAGAAATAAAAAATTAACAGAGTGTGCACTTTTAGAGATAAAAGAGGATAAATATATAATAGAGTATAATTACAAAAAACCTGAATCTAATACTTGGGAAACAAAAGTTTATGAATATGAAAAATAATAAAACAATATATCTATGTGCTATATCAAATATCGAAAGTGGTACTTGCAATGAAGATTGTAAGTTCTGTACACAAAGTGTAAAATACAAAGCGGATATTCAAAGATATAAAAGAAAAGATATAGATACTATTGTTGCAGAAGCTAAAACTGCAAGAGCGAATAAAGCTATAGGGTTTTGCCTTGTAACAGCAGGAAAAGGTTTAACACCTGAAAGATTAGAATTTGTATGTGCTGCTGCTACTGCTGTAAAAAAAGAAAACTTAGGTTTAAAAATCATCGCTTGTAACGGAACAGCAACTTTGGAACAACTACAAGAATTAAAAAAAGCTGGTGTAGATAACTATAATCATAACTTAGAAACTTCAAAAGAGTTTTATCCAACAATTGTTTCAACACATAGTTGGGATGAAAGATATCAAACTTGTCTTAATGCAAAAGAAGCCGGTCTTAATTTAGTATGTGGAGGTATTTTTGGTCTAGGGGAAACTCAAGAGGATAGAATCTCTATGTTAGAATCCATCGCATCTTTAGAACCTATGAATGTACCTATAAACTTTTTTCATCCAAATGAAGCATTACCTATAGTTGAAAATAGTATAACAAAGCAAGAAGCTTTTGAACTAATTAAACTAACCAAACAATACAATCCAAATGCACATAAAATCATGGTTGCAGGTGGAAGAGAACTTATGTTTAAAGAGCAACAATATGATATATTTAATTATGGTGCAAACTCAATTGTTATTGGTGATTATCTTACAACAAATGGAAATCAAGCTTCGCAAGATTTACAATCACTAGAAAATCTTGGATTCAAAATAGCTTCAAGCTGTACACAATAAGGTTAAAGATACGATGACAAATGAAGTTTCAATAATTATTACTCTATCTGCAATTATTTTTGCCTCCCCTTTAATAGCAAAATTGATTAGAATACCTACAATTCCTATTGAGATATTTTTAGGCTCTGTTGCTGTTTCTTTAGCACTTATTGAAAAAAATCATCTTTTTACACTTGTAGCAGAACTTGGATTTTTATATCTAATGTTTCTTGCTGGATTAGAGGTTGACCTAAAACAACTTTTAAAAATATCTCCTAATATGTTAAAAAAGGGGCTTATATATTCTACTTTACTTTATGTGTTTGCAGCTCTTTTTAGTTGGGGATTTGATCTATCAAAAATATTTATAGTAACACTTCCTCTTATCTCTATAGGTTTACTTGCTGTTTTAAAAAAAGAGTATGGAGATAAAGAGTGGTTAAATCTTGCTATTACAGTTGGTCTTATAGGGGAAATTATCTCAATTATTGTTTTAACAGCTGTGAGTGCTGGTCTAGAATTTGGGTTAAGTGGAAGATTCTATAGTACTCTTATTGAACTTATTTTAGTTTTTGGAGTTATGATTATCTTTTATAACTTTTTTCATAATCTTATTTGGTGGTATCCTGAACTAAAAAACTATCTTATGCCACAAGATGACAATCAAGAGCAAGATGTAAGAGTATCTATGGGGATATTTTTTATTATGATTGCTGTTATGTTATATCTACATTTAGAAGTAGCACTGGGTGCATTTATTGCAGGTGTATTTATCAAAACATTTTTTGAACACAATAAACAGCTACCTCACAAGTTAGAGCATTTTGGTTTTGGTTGGCTTGTACCTATCTTTTTTGTATGGGTTGGAACATCATTTCAACTTGAATCTCTTTTTATGGAGAACCTAATATATACAGCTTTAATGATAACATTTAGTATGATTATTATAAGGGTTATAAGTTCTATGCTATTTGTAAAAGATATTGGGTTGAGACAATCTATACTTTTAGCTCTTTCACACTCTATGCCACTTACTCTTCTAATAGCTGTTGCAACATTAGCTTTTCAAAACCAAAGTATAAGTCAGTTTTACTATTATGCTTTTATTTTAAGTGCTATATTTGAGGTAATTATCTCTATGATTTTAATTAGGTTAGTATCAAAAACATTATAGGCTAATTCAATATTCATTTTTTCTTAAGATTAAAGAAAATAGTTTTGTATTTTATTTAATCTTTTTGATTTTTATATAGCTTGTATTGCTATTGATATCTTCTTTATATTTTGAAACGGTATCAGTTAACTCAACCACAACTCTGAAAAACTTTTTATCCATATGTGTTCCCACAGCAAATGATTTAAAACTCTTATTATTGAGAGCTTTTCTTATAGTATAAAAACTCTCTGTTGCTCTAAAATCAAACAAAAACTTTTTTTGTTCTTCTAAAATGTCTTGATTTACAAGCTTATATCTTTTATCAATAAATATCTCTATCTCTTCATCTGAGACTTTTATATTTACAAAAGGTAAAATCTTATAACTATCTTTAGGTACTACTATTTCCTCTTTTTTTTCAACAACTTTAATCATTTGAGCTGCTTTTTCCGCTTGAAGTCGTCGTTGTTTTTCTAGTTGAGCTGCTTGCTCTTGTTCTAATCGCAGCTGTTCAGCTTTTTCTTCTGCTTCTTGTTGAGCTAATAGTGCAATTTTTCTTTGCTGTTCTAACTCAATTTGCTTTTGTTCCTCTTGCTTTTGTTTCATCTCATACTCTTTTTGTTGTTCAATAAAAGTATCAGTTGGCTCAAAAGGATTCATCCTAGCACTTAAATTTATAGCTAATAAACTTATAAATACAAATAGTAATAATTTTTTCATAATTCTTCAGGCTCCAAGTTTTTAAGTTCAAAATATTTTTTTTGTAACATTGCATTTTCATATTGTAACATTTTTATATCTTGTTGCAATTTTAGTTTTCTATTTTCTAAATTAGAGTAAACTTCATAAGAATTTTTACCATAAAAAAGTAAATTAGCTATGTAATAAGCCAATATAAATGTCAACAATATTAAAAAAGTTGATAGAAGTATAAACTTTTTATTACTACTTAACATCTATATTTATAATCTATCTTTTTGTAAAAGGTTGTTTCCCTAAATATTCACCATATCCTATCTCTGCACCAATCTCTAAAAGTCTATTATATTTAGCGATTCTATCACTTCTTGCTGTACTTCCTGTTTTAATTTGTCCACAGTTTAATGCAACAGCAAAGTCTGCAATAAATGCATCTTCAGACTCACCACTTCTATGAGACATAACACAATTATAGTTATTTCTTTGTGCCAGTCTAATAGTTAACATAGTTTCACTTACAGATCCAATTTGATTTGGTTTAATTAAAATTGAATTTGCAATTCCTTTAGATATCCCTTGCGCAAGAATATTAGCATTTGTTACAAATAGATCATCACCTACTATTTGGATTTTATTTCCAAGCTTCTCTGTCATTAATTTAAATCCATCCCAATCATCTTCACTTAAACCATCTTCAATAGATATAATTGGATATCTATTACATAAGTCAACATAGTACTCAACTAGTTGGGCACTTGTTAATTCTCTATTTTCAGATTTTAATACATATAAACCTTTTTCATTTACAAGCTCTGATGCTGCAACATCCATTGCGATACAAATTTGTTCACCAGATTTGTATCCTGCTTTTTCGATAGCTTCCATAATTACTTGGATTGGTTCTTCATTTGATTTTAAATTTGGTGCGAATCCACCCTCATCACCAACAGCAGTAGACTCTCCCATACCGTCAATGATTTTTTTAAGATGATGATATACTTCCGCACTTGCTCTTAATGCTTCACTAAAGTTTTCAAAACCTACTGGCATAATCATATACTCTTGGAAATCCACCGAGTTATTCGCGTGCTCTCCCCCATTTATAATATTTAACATAGGAACAGGCATAGTCATAGCATTTGCTCCACCTAAATATCTATATAACGGCATTTTAAGACTAGTTGCTGCTGCTCTTGCAACCGCCATTGAAACTCCTAGAACTGCATTAGCTCCAAGATTACTATAATTTTCAGTACCATCTATATCTTTCATTGTTGCATCAACTTCAGCTTGATTAAAAGGACTTAATCCAACTAGGTCATTTGCAATAATATTGTTTACATTTTCAACAGCTTTTAATACACCTTTTCCCATGTATCTATCACCACCGTCTCTTAATTCTAAAGCTTCTCTTTTCCCTGTGCTTGCTCCACTTGGAACGATAGCAGAAGCTTTTGTACCATCACTTAAAGTAACTGTTGCTCTTACAGTTGGGTTACCCCTACTATCCATAACTTCATCAGCATATACATTATCAATATAAACCATTTATAATATTCCTTTTAATCATAATTTTTAACATATTATGATATCCTATTTTTACTTAAAAATAAAAAAGTTGCAAAATGCAATTTTTTTTATACACTTAGAAAAAAACTGCTATACTTCTACATATAAAAACAATTTAAGAGGAAAAACAATGAATGATCAGCAAAAAAATGCACTTGATTTAGCAATAAAACAGATGGATAAAGCTTTTGGGAAAGGTACTCTAATCAGATTAGGTGATAAACCTGTTGTAGAGATGGAAGCAATTAGCACAGGTTCATTAGGTTTAGATTTAGGATTAGGTGTTGGTGGTTTACCACAGGGAAGAGTAGTAGAAATTTATGGACCTGAAAGTTCAGGTAAAACTACTTTAACACTTCATGCTATTGCAGAATGTCAAAAGTCAGGTGGTGTTTGTGCTTTTATTGATGCGGAACATGCACTAGACACAGCGTATGCAAAAAACCTTGGTGTTGATATTGATAATCTACTAGTTTCACAACCTGACTATGGAGAACAAGCTTTAGAAATTTTAGAAACACTTGTAAGAAGTGGAGCAGTTGATTTAATTGTTGTAGATTCTGTTGCTGCACTTACTCCAAAAGTAGAGATTGATGGAGATATGGATGACCAACAAGTTGGTGTTCAAGCTAGACTGATGTCTAAAGCACTTAGAAAAATTACTGGAATTATGCATAAAATGAATACTACAGTTATCTTTATCAACCAAATTCGTATGAAGATCGGTATGACAGGATATGGTAGTCCTGAAACAACTACAGGTGGAAATGCATTAAAATTTTATAGTTCAGTAAGACTTGATATTAGAAGAATTGCCTCTTTAAAACAAGGTGAAGAAGTTATAGGAAATAGAACAAAAGTAAAAGTTGTAAAAAATAAAGTTGCTCCACCTTTTAAAGTTGTAGAATTTGACATTATGTTTGGTTCAGGTATTTCAAAAACAGGTGAACTTATTGATTATGGTGTAAAAATGGATATTATTGATAAAGCTGGTGCTTGGTTTAGTTACAACGATAGTAAAATAGGTCAAGGTAAAGAGAATAGTAAACAGTTTTTAATAGACAATCCTGAACTAGCAAAAGAGATTGAAGCAAAAATACTTGAAGCTATGGGTGTAACATCAGTTGAAACTGCACCAACAACAGAAGAATAACCTCAAAATTAAAACTCTTTATTAATATAATAAAGAGTTTTCTCTTAACTAAAATAAACAATCATCTACATATAATAAACTTCTAAGTTTTATTTCAGTATAATCCAAAACTTTTTTCGAAAAAATACCTTTTCGAGATTAGGTAGTATCTGAAATAGTTTTTACTATTTTGCTATAGAGAAGACTGAACAACAAGGTATACAAAGAGTTGTTCTAACCAAATTATATAAAGGAAAACAATGCCTACAATCAATCAATTGATTAGAAAAGAGCGAAAGAAACAGATTGAAAAATCAAAATCTCCAGCACTTGAAAAATGTCCACAAAGAAGAGGAGTATGTACAAGAGTATATACAACAACACCAAAGAAACCTAACTCGGCTTTAAGAAAAGTTGCAAAAGTTAGATTAACTACAGGATTTGAAGTAATTTCATATATCGGTGGTGAGGGTCACAATTTACAAGAGCACTCTATTGTTCTAGTAAGAGGTGGTAGAATCAAGGATTTACCTGGGGTTAAATATCATATCGTTCGTGGTGCGTTAGATACAGCTGGTGTTGCAAATAGAACAGTTGCTAGATCTAAATATGGTACTAAGAAACCAAAGAAATAAGTAGAAGGATTAGAAAATGAGAAGAAGAAAAGCTCCCGTTAGAGAAGTAATGGCTGATCCTATTTACAATAGTAAATTGATCACAAAATTCATAAATGCAGTTATGTTAGATGGTAAAAAATCTATAGCTCAAAAAATTATGTATGGTGCAATAGCAAACCTTGATGCAAGAGGTGAAGAATCAGGATTTGATGTATTCGAAAGAGCTATTGAAAATGTAAAACCACTTTTAGAAGTAAGATCTAGAAGAGTTGGTGGAGCTACATACCAAGTTCCAGTTGAAGTAAGACCTGTAAGAAGACAAACTTTAGCATTAAGATGGATTATTGATATGGCTAGAAAAAGAAATGAAAGAACTGCTGTTGAGAGACTAGCAAATGAATTATTTGAAGCTGCAAATGAAAGAGGAAACTC
>Ga0193954_1001692_pt1 | contig 11050 bp, 11 predicted proteins | sample BB_5_MG_FD_140340 | JGI IMG/M metagenome (GOLD analysis project Ga0193954, IMG submission 140340) | Microbial mat bacterial communities from the Broadkill River, Lewes, Delaware, United States - BB_5_MG | ecosystem: Environmental > Aquatic > Freshwater > River > Microbial mats | place: USA...
AAGTTTTGTTCTTGAGTTACTGATGTTAATTTAGCTACATCTTGTTCTTTTATCGCTTGAGAATAAATACTTAATTCTTTTAAAAATTCTACTTCAGTAGCTGCACTAGAGTTTTGCATAAAAAGTACAATATCGTATAGTTTTTTGTTTTTTTCTTTTAAAGCATCAAGTGCTTCTTTATCATTTGGATTTTCTAAAAGTTTGTTAAATGATTCGTTTGCTGCTATTTTATTTTGAAGTTGGATGTAGTTTGAAATATAGTATCCAATTGTTCCCACAACTATTATAGTGATTATTGCAATTATTACCAATTTATATTTTTTGTAGATTTTTTCAATTTTGAAAAAGCTCTCCATAAAACTCTCTTCAGTAGAGATCTCTTTTTTTACATAGTCAATGTTCTCTTTTAAACTCACAGTATAAACCTTAATTTTAATATAATGGGGATTATTGTATCTAAATTTTATTTAATAGTGAATTATGTTATTTAGTATAGCCATAAAAAAACCGCCATAGTAAAAACTATGACGGTTTTGAAATATAAAAAGAGATTAGTATTCTCTTCTTGGTCTTTCTTCTCTAGGTTTTGCTTCGTTAATTCTTAAAGATCTTCCTTCGAATTCTTTTTCATTTAACGCTTCGATTGCTTCTTTTGCTGCACTATCATCATTCATAGTTACAAATCCGAATCCTTTAGCTCTTCCTGTTTCTCTATCACTGATCAGTTTAACTGATTCTACTTCTCCGTACTGGCTAAATAGTTTGTTGATATCCTCTTCTGTAGTTCTGTAATTCATATTACCAACGTAAATTTGCATTTTCTTCCTTTTCTAATTAAGTATCAACAGTTTACAATAAGTTTCATAAAAATATACCACTTAAATAGAGCCATTTTTCATTTTCTTTTAAGAATTTACTTTTTTCAGTAAAACTACAATCCTTATTTTCACAAAATATTGTTGCTTTAAATGTGACAAATGCTTGATTTTCCTCATCATAGGAGTCTAAAATTTGAAGATTCTTAAATTCACAAGAACTTGAAAATTTTTGTATATCTTTTAACCAATTTTCTGTATCTTCTGTAAAGTCTTGATTATTTTGATGAGTAGTATTGATAATATATTTGGGATTATTGAGTGCAAATGCACAGTATCTTGACCGCATAAGTTCTACAGCAGATTTTGGAAGTTTTCCTTTGTGGAAAGGTTGGCAACATTTTTTATATTTGTCACCACTTCCACAAGGGCATAAAGAGTTTATAGAAAACTTTATATTATAAACCTTTTTTTGCTTTTTCCGCTCTTCTTCTTTTTGAAGGATCAAGTTCTCTTTTTCTAACTCTGATTGAGATAGGTGTAACTTCAACAAGTTCATCATCTTCAATCCACTCTAAGGCATGCTCTAATGACATATCTCGAGCAGGGATAATTTTAATTGCTTCATCAGCCCCTGAAGATCTTACATTTGATTGTTGTTTTGCTTTTACTGGATTTACATCAAGGTCATTTGCTCTTGAGTGTTCACCTATAACCATTCCTGGATATACTTTAGTTTGAGGAGATACAAACATAACACCTCTATCTTGTAGATTAAAGATTGAGAACGATACAGCTTCCCCTTGTTCAGTTGATATTAAAGCACCATTCATTCTACTAGTTACAGTTCCTGAATATGGTCTAAACTCTAAGAAAGAGTGGTTCATCACACCCTCACCTTTTGTATCTGTTAAAAATTGTCCTCTATATCCAATAAGACCACGAGCTGGAATCTCAAACTCTAATCTTGTTTGTCCATCATTCATTGGTATCATATTTGACATTACAGCTTTTCTTTTTCCAAGTGTTTCGATAACAGTCCCTGTAAATTCATCAGGTACATCACATACAAGATGCTCAAATGGTTCCATCTTCACACCATCTTCAATTCTAACAATAACTTCTGGTCTAGAGATAGAAAACTCAAAACCTTCTCTTCTCATATTTTCAGCAAGAATAGTGATTTGTAACTCACCTCTTCCTCGTACCTCAAATGCTGCATCACCTTTTGGTTCATATTGCATTGCAATATTTGTATTCATCTCAGAAGCTAGTCTCTCTTGAATTTTATTTGAAGTTACAAATTTCCCTTCTGTTCCAGCTAATGGAGAGTTATTTACTGCAAATGTTACAGATAATGTAGGTTCTTCAATATGTAATGGATCAAGAGGCATTGGATTTTTAGGATCACATAAAGAATCTCCAACATCAACAGTTTCAAAACCAGCAATAGCAACAATATCACCATGACCTGCTTTTTGAATATCCATTTTTTCTAAACCTCTAAACCCAATAAGTTTAGTAATTCGTCCATTTGTTTTTTCACCATCAGCTTTTACTAAAGTTACAGTTTCACCCATAGAGATAGTACCGTTAAAAATTCTTGCAATACCTATTTTACCAATAAAGTTATCATATCCTAAAGTAAATACTTGAAGTTGAAGACCATTTTCATCACTTCCTGTTGGAGCTGGTACCTCTTCTAAAATCATATCAAGTAGTGGTATCATAGTAGCATTATCATCATCTAAAGATAATCTTGAGATACCATTTTTTGCTGCTGCATATATAACTGGAAATTCTAGTTGTTCTTCAGTTGCACCCATTTGGTCAAATAGGTCAAATACTTCATCAACAACTCTATCTGGCTCTGCTGCATCTTTATCTATTTTGTTAACTACAACAATTGGTCTATGTCCAATTTCAAGTGCTTTTTTTACAACAAATTTTGTTTGTGGCATAACACCCTCTTGTGCATCAACAAGTAATAAAACAGAATCAACCATTTTTAAAACTCGTTCAACTTCTCCACCAAAGTCAGCATGGCCCGGAGTGTCAATGATGTTGATTCTTACATCTTTATAATCAATCGCTGTGTTTTTAGCTAAGATTGTGATACCTCTTTCTTTTTCGATATCATTACTATCCATCATTCTATCTTCAAGCTCATCTCTTTCCCCAAATGTTCCAGATTGTTTTAAAAGCTCATCTACAAGTGTAGTTTTACCGTGGTCAACGTGTGCTATAACCGCGATGTTTCTTATTTCTCTCATTTTTGTCTTCTTTTTATATAAATTTCCGCGATTATAGCTAAAAATTTATATGAAACATATTAAATTAATCTTAAATTGAACATAAAAAAAGGGTAGTTTCAATAAAGAAACTACCCTTTTGTAAATCTAATTTATCTTAAAGATTATCTTTTAGAATAAGCAGACTCTGTTAAATCATTTGTATTTACGATATATGGTACAAGTGCCATATGTCTTGCTCTTTTAATAGCATTTTCAACTTGCTCTTGATATCTTTTTGATGTACCTGTAAGTCTTCGAGGCATAATTTTACCTCTTTCACTCATAGATATTTTTAAAAGATCTGCATCTTTATAATCAATAAAATCTAATTTCATTGCACTGTATTTACAATATTTTTTTGCGAATTTTCTTCTTTCAGCCATAGTATTTCCTTCTATTTATATTATTATAGTCTAAAACGGTATTTCGTCGTTATCTATATCGATTGTTGGGATGTTTTGCTCATAAGAGTTTTGCATACCACCTTGTTGTTGGTTATTATAGTTTTGTTGCGCAGGTTGACTATAGTTTTGTTGCGGTTGTTGCATTTGTTGTTGTGGCTGTTGCATTTGCGGTGCATTATAGTTATTTCCACCACCTTGTGAATCATTTTTAGAATCTAAAAACTTAAACTCTTCAACTCTCAGTGTATGTCTACTTCTATTGCTTCCATCTTGCGCTTGCCATTGTTCAAATACAAGTCTACCCTCAAGCATAACTTTTGAGCCTTTTCGTACATACTGATTAAGAATCTCTCCACCTTTACCAAATACAGTGAAATCAAGAAAACAAACTTCTTCTTTTTGTTCACCATTTTGCATTTTGTATTTGTGGCTTGTTGCTAAAGCACCTTTGGCTAGAGCACTTCCACTTGGAAGATATTTTAATTCGATATCTCGAGTTAAATTTCCTATCATAATCACTTTATTGTACATATTTGACCCCTTTGCAATTTAGGCTTTAATTATTTAGCAACTTTTTTTGCAGCTTCAGTTGACATTTTTGTCCAGTGTTGAATCTCAGTTTTACTTTCAGATTTTATAAAGATAAATCTAATGATGTTTTCATTAACTCTATAATTTCTTTCTAATTCTTTGATAGCTTCTGTTGGAGCTGTAAAATATACTACATAGTAGTAACCTCTTTTTTGTTTTTCAATCTCATAAGCAAGATTTCTTGTACCCATATCATCAACAGCAACTATCTCACCACCGTTTTTTTCGATATTTTCTTTAACAGTTGCAATTTGTGCTTGAGTTTCCTCATCAGTTAGTGTTGCTTTAACTATAAACATAGTTTCGTAATGTCTAATTCTAGCCATTTAGTTTTCTCCTTTTGGTATTCACCGAATAATAAAATCATTCAGTAAGGTTAAGGATTTTATCTCTTTTGAAGACAAAAACCCTTTTGGAGGGCGATTTTATCTTAAACTAGCTGAAAATTTTCTAAAACAAGCTTGAGTATAACTATTTGTATCAAGATGAGTTTTAGTTTTTAGCTCTAGTTCTAGCTGTAAAAAGAACTCTAGGAACTCTAGAAATTGCTCTTGTTTATATCTTTGAGCAAGAGAGGCTCTAGCATTTGCGATATTTGGAGGAAGTTTAAATCCCCAAATTTCCACAATATCTAATTTTCCATAAAGTCTAAAATAACTATTAATATTAAAGAGTTGTTGGATAAATGAAGTTGTTTGATTGATAAGGTATATTTCATTCATCCCCTCTTCAAGTAACATATACAAATCACGATTGATATTTCCACCACCAAAAAGTTTATTAAAAAAATCATCTATAATAACTGCACCCATACCAAAACATTGGCTATTTATTATATTGACACTTATTGGTTGGTTTAAGATTGCTAATTTATTGAGATCATTGGCACTAAGACTTAAATCTTTTTGATGCATATTATAAAGATATTGTAATTCACCAAATCCACACTGAAGATTTCTTTTTTTAACCTCTTCATTTAATATATGTATTGCTTCTTTATCATTTGGTGTAAAAAACCTTACCTCTACACTTTGATTTTTTTTAGTAAAGCTTTTTGCCATATTTTTAAAATCTGTTTCACCAATACAGCAAAAGATCACTTTACTATCACTATTTGTAGAACAAATATCAAGAAGAGCATCTACCTCTTTTTTAGGGATAGTTTTAACACTCTTTATAAGCAGGATGTTATTTGCACTAAATAAAGATGATTGAGATAAAAAATTACTACACTCTTTAAAATCATATTCATCAAAATATATTTTTTGGATATCTTCCCCATTTGCTAGTTGTAGTGCTATATTATTTGAATATTGTTCTACTAAATAGTCGCATTGACCATAAAACATATATCCATTATAAGTTATACCACTGGCTAATTCTTTATCAAAAACATTTTTATACATAGGGTAATTGTATCTATTTTTAGTTTAAGTTGTTATTTTTCATTAATCTACCAGTAATATAATTTAAGTTCCTATTTAATAAAAAGGATTATAATTTTATTTTATAGTACAAAAGAAAATAAAAGGGGAAATTATGATGAGTAAAATAGTAAAACTAACACTTATGAGTGCGTTGATGTTTGGAACTTTGGTATTGGCTAAAGGGCCTGATCTTAAGGGTGCAGGGGTAAATGTAGAGTATGTAGATGATTATGGTTTTAAAAAAACAACTGTTATAACGAGAAATCACGATAAAATTTGTACTGACAAAGCTAAAGTAAATGGTGGAGATCCTGATGTAGTTTGGGGTGGAGATTATGCAAAAAGTAGTGTGCCAGACAAATGTAAAAAAACTTTCATTACAACTATTGGTAAAATCTCTCCAATAAAAATATCTGATGGTATTGAAACATATGGTGAGTTAGAAGTAATTGATTTTATGAAAAAAAAGCAAACGGATAAAAGTTTAGTATTAGTTGATGCAAGAATGAAACCTTGGTATGCAAAAGGTACAATTCCAGGGGCTGTTAATCTTCCTTTTAAATCATTTGACCCAACACATTACGACTTTGAGATAGTTATGGATACAGCAGGGGTAGTGTATGAAGAGGGTGAATATGACTTTAAAAATGCAAAAACACTTCTTTTATTTTGTAATGGAGTATGGTGTCCACAATCAACTTGGGCGATAGAAAATCTTCTTAAAATAGGATATCCAAAAGAGAAACTACTTTGGTATAGAGGTGGAATGTATAGCTGGAAAATGTTAAATCTTACAACAATAGTTCCACAATAAGGAATAGTATGTTAAAAAAAACTATCATAACTATAATTCTAGCAATAGGTTCTTGTTCTTTAGTGAGTGCAGAGGTATTAACTTCAGAACAACTTATGACAGAAGCTAAAAAAACAGTGAAAAGTATAGATACACAACAATTAGTTGAGATCTTGAAAAAAAATCCTAATACACATATAATTGATGTGCGAACGAAAGAGGAGATTTTAAAATCAGGTGGATTTATCAAAGCAAATAAAGTGACAAATATACAAAGAGGTATATTGGAGTTTACAATTGCTGAAGTGATTCAACCCGATGAAACTTTTATAGTTCATTGTAATACAGGAAATAGAAGTTTATTGGCAGCTAAACAGCTTAAAGATATGGGATATAAAAATGTAATTCACTACAAAGATAGTTATGAAGGTTGGAGTAAAGCTGGTTTAAAAACTAGTTCACTTGATAGATATCCAGAGTCAATGTTATACTCGAAACTAGAAAAAGTAGCTAATGGTGTTTATACTTCAATTGGGCAAACAAGTCCAGGAAGTTATGAAAATTCAGGACATAATAATAACCTTGGATTTGTAGTAGGTGATGATTCAGTCTTAGTATGGAATGCAAGTTCAAGTTATCTTTTAGCAAAAAGTTTCCATGAAGAGATTAAAAAAATCACTAACAAACCTGTAAAATATGTGATTTTAGAAAACTCACAAGGTCATGCTATGCTTGGAAGTAGTTATTGGAAAGAGCAAGGTGCAACACTTGTAGCACAAGAGATAGCAAAACAAGAGATTATAGAACTAGGTGAGGGTATATTAAAAAGATATCAAAGAACTCAAAGAGATAAAATATTGGGTACAAAAATTGTTCTTCCAGATGAGACTTTTAAAGATAAAAAAGTATTTGATTTAGGGGGAAGAGTAGTTGAGGCTTTATATTTTGGATATGCTCATGAACATAGTGATATCTGTATTTGGTTACCAAAAGAGAAAATAGTTTTTGCAGGTGATTTGGCATTTAACCAAAGATTACTACCAATATTCAAAATCACAGAAACTCAAAAATGGCTTGAAGCGTGGGATAGATTTGCAGCACTGGATGCAAAAATAGTAGTTCCCGGACATGGAGATGTGACAGATATGGCTACAGTTACTAAATATACAAAAGACTATTTAGTGTATTTAAGAAAGAAAATAATAGAAGTTATTGATAATGATGGTGGACTTAATGAAGCCTATAATATTGATATGAGTGCATATCAACATCTTGATACTTTTAAAGAGTTAGGGAAACAAAATATTGCTACATTATTTAAACAGATGGAATTTGAATAATAATTTTTTGCAATTTTTAAAAAAGCCAGCTAGTTATTCTAGCTGGCTTTTTTTATGTTGAAGAAATTAAATAAATAATATTTAATATGGTTTTAAATATATCTATATTATTATTCTAAATTATATTAATAATTATATAAAGTTATTATATAAGTATAAACTATATAAGGATAATCAATGTTTCAAAATTTGAGTATTAAAAATAAGCTGGTAGTCTTAGTTGTGATTTTTTTAGTTACATTTATAGGTATAAATATATTTATAGATATAAATTTAAAATTTCAAAAAGGTAAATTTAATGATTTACAAAAAGTTGTAGATATGAGAGAACTTGTTGAGGGAACTCTTTCTAGTGGATTGCAAATAAGTTCTGCGTTAAAAGGGACATATATTGATCCAAAAGATGAAAAAACTTTAAATACTTTGGAAAATAGTTTAAAAAATATGACACAGCAAATAAAAGCTCTTAATACAGTAGAATTTAAAACATTGAATAATGGCTTAGAAAAGTTTAATATACTCTCTTTATATACAATATATAAAAATGATATAAATAGTTTAATTATTGATGCTAAAAGGGGAACTCTAAATGAACAACAAATAAACACACATATAAATAATATCTGGAGACCCTTTAAAGTAAAATTAATAACATGGAAGGATAATAGTAAAAAACAAGGAGATTTGTTTGTAACTATATATGATGATGCAAATAATAATACTTCAAATATGCTAAAGATACTTTCTCTTATTGGTCTAGTGTTTATAGTGTTGCTATCTTATTTGATTATTAGTTCTATCACAAGTTCTCTTCATAAACTACAAATAGGAATTTCAGGTTTCTTTGATTTTTTAAATAGAAAAACATCATTAGCGACAAAAATAGAACTAGATACAAATGATGAATTTGGAAAAATAGCAAAAGATATTAATGCAAATATTGAAACTATAGAAAAATCAATACTTGAAGATAATAGCTTTATAAGTGATGCCCAAACAGTTATGACTAGAGTACAAAAAGGATGGCTTTCTCAACATATTGAAGCTAATTCAACAAATCCAAATTTAATACAACTTAAAGAGACAATTAATATTGCACTAGATCAACTAAAAGAGCGATTTATACTGATTAATAGTACATTAGAACACTATGTGAATTTAGATTATAGAGAAGAACTTATTATAAAAGATATTGAACCAAATGGTGTATTTGATGCATTATTAAAAAATATAAATTATTTAAGAGATGCAATAACAAAAATGTTAGTAGAAAATAAAGCAAATGGGCTGACATTAGATAGAAGTAGCAATATTCTTTTAGAAAATGTAGATACACTTAATATAAATTCAAATGAAGCAGCAGCAGCTTTAGAAGAAACAGCAGCAGCTTTAGAGGAGATTACAAGTAATATCTCTCACAATACAGAAAATGTTGTAAAAATGTCAAAGCTTGCATCTTCTGTAACAGAAGCTGCATCAAAAGGTGAATCTTTAGCAAATGAGACAACACAAGCTATGAATCATATTGACCAAGAGGTAAATGCGATTAATGAAGCAATTACTGTAATTGATCAAATTGCATTCCAAACAAATATTCTTTCTCTTAATGCAGCTGTAGAAGCAGCAACTGCTGGTGAAGCTGGAAAAGGTTTTGCTGTTGTTGCTCAAGAGGTTAGAAATCTGGCTTCAAGAAGTGCAGAAGCTGCAAATGAGATTAAAACACTTGTACAAAATGCTACAAATAAAGCAAATAGTGGTAAAACAATAGCAGATCAAATGATAAGTGGATATACAGCTCTGAATGATAATATCTCAAAAACAATTGATTTAATAAAAGATGTAGAGATGGCTTCTAAAGAACAACTAACAGGAATTGAACAAATAAATGATGCTGTTAACTCTCTTGATCAACAAACACAACAAAATGCAATGATAGCAAGTCAAACGCATGATGTAGCTCTTGAAACTGATGCAATAGCAAAATTAGTAGTTAAAGATGCTGATGCAAAAGAGTTTATTGGTAAAGATATGGATAAAAGAAAAGAACATACAAATTTAAATTATCAGGGCGAAGAGAAGAGAAAAAGAGAAAAGATAATTAAAGAGGTTATAGAGCATGACCACGAAACTCATGACCAAAATATAGTAGCTTTAAAAACAAAAGAGACTAAAGATGAATGGTCAAATTTTTAGTAATAATAAAGAAGATAATTACTTTTATTAGAGATATTAAAGAAAATTATGTAATCATTTTATAAACTGAATAAATATTCAAGGAGATAATGATGAAAAAAGTTTTAATAGGAACAATTGCGGGAGTACTTATCGTTACAGCTTTAAATGCTGGAGAATTTGAAAAAAAGTATGAAATGATGGATAGTAGAATCCATTCTAAAATGGAAAAATATAAAGGAAATAGTGCTGCACAAGAATTTTTAGCTAAAAAATTATCATGTGTAAAAGCAGCTAAAAATGTAGCAGAGTTAAAAGATTGTAAAGAGAAATATCATCCAAAAGATTTAAAAAAATTAGTTAAGTAGTACTATTACATAGTAATTAATAATTGTGTTAGTAAGTTGACACAAAAATAACAGAAGGATGATATATTGTTGAAAAATATGAAAATTTCAATACAGTTGGTTGTATTGAATGTTGTTGGGGTTGGGTTTTTAATAATTTTAGCTTTAAGTGGATATTTTGCCATGAGCGATATGTCTTCAAATATTAATCAAATTAGAAAAAGTAATCAGTTACTAAAAGAGCAAACTTTAATTTTAAATGCAATTGCAAAAGAGATAAAGCTAAATGTAACACTTACAAAAATGGAAGCTTTTGAAAGTATTATTGCAAAAAAACCTGTATTTGAAAATGAACATTATAAAGAAGCATTAGCAAATACAGATAAAAAACTATTAGCACTTAAAGAGTTTTTAAATAAATATAAAAAGTCTAACAAAGAACTTCACCAAATGCATGCTACACTGAAAAAAGAGTTTAAAACATATCATTTGATTTTAGAAGTTTTACAAGAAGAGATAGAGGAAGATGAGGTATATGGAAGAGAGATTCTATCAGATGAAGTAAAGCCAATAGAGATAAAGCTTTTTTCTATTATAGATGATCTTGTTTCAAAAACAACTAATAAATTTAATCAAAAATTTGCTGAGATATCCCAGAGTATTGAAAGTACTGATGATATTGTATCAAATACAGTTACTCAAAACATTATCATTAGTCTCATAGCTATAGTAACCTTTAGTTTAATATTCTCAATTGTTGCTAAAAATATATCTTCATTGATATCAAATTTTAAAAAGAATTTATTTGAGTTTTTTGATTATCTTAATAAAAAAACAACCAGCACTCATATGTTGGAAGAGCCAAAC
>Ga0193954_1001694_pt1 | contig 11047 bp, 4 predicted proteins | sample BB_5_MG_FD_140340 | JGI IMG/M metagenome (GOLD analysis project Ga0193954, IMG submission 140340) | Microbial mat bacterial communities from the Broadkill River, Lewes, Delaware, United States - BB_5_MG | ecosystem: Environmental > Aquatic > Freshwater > River > Microbial mats | place: USA...
CCGTGACAAGCCGGTCACCGTCAACGAGACCGGTCTGCACCTCAAGTCCCTCGGACGTCAGGTCTCCCACCTGCACAGACTTGCGCTTGACGGTCGCAAAGCCCTCCTCGGTCGGCTCCGCAAGGAAGACGAACTTGCCCTCATGGTCACCGCCCACCGCGAGGGGCGGCACAACGAAGCGCTCCTTGTTTTTCTCGCCCTCGAAGGTGAGTTCGATCTCGGTGGCCATGCGTGGTCGTAAGCCCTTTTCCTTGGTACTTAGTTGCACGGTGACCGGGAAGGTCGTCGCGGCTCCTGAAGCCACACCGACCTCACTCACGGCCCCCTCAAAGGTCTGGCCCTCGAGCGCATCAAACCGAACGTTCACCTTGGTGCCCTTCGTGACCTTGGCGATCAAGATCTCGGGCACCTCGAAGATCACCTCCGGCGCGTCGCCCCCGCTCAGATTGGCGATGGGCTGGCCAGGATTGACGTTCTCGTTGACGTCGATCGGGACGGCGTCAATCGTACCTGCAGCCGGACTGCGCAGCACGCAGTAGTCAAGCTGCCGCTGCGCCAGCTGCGAGCTCTTGGAGGCCGCCGTGACCTGAGCACGGGCTGTATCGTATCCGGCTCGCGCTGAGTCCAAATCCGAGCGCGTAGCGTTATTGTTCTCGTATAGGGCCCGCACGCGCTCGAAGCTCGCCTTCGCGTTACGGGATTGAGCGCGGGCTTGGGCCGCCGATGCGCGCGCCTGCTGGACCTGCAGTTCGTAGTCGGCAGAGTCCAGGGAAGCAATGATCTGCCCCTTCTGCACCTTGTCACCGGCCTTGACCGCGACACGTTTGACAGTGCCCGCGACCTTGAAGCTGAGCGCAGAGCTGAGACCCGCCTGCGAAGTGCCAGCGAACTTGCGGCTCCTTCCCGCGCCAGTGCTGAGCACCTCTATGTACCGCACCGGCCGGATGATCTCTTTCGCTGGGGGTGCGGGATCTTTACAGGACGTACCCGCAGCACAGAGCAGGAGCAGCGGGGTCAAATATAGAGAGCGTGTCATTGGTTTACCTCCGCGCCCGAACGAGCGGCTGGGGCGGAGCCCCGAGATGTGTAGCCCTGCTTCTGCAGGAAGAGTTGCAGACGATCTTGCCACGCCTTGCGGTCCTCAGGGCTGCTGAGAAGGTCGAATCGGCTGGCCGCACGCTGCACCTGCGTGAAATCAACCAAGAAGTCGTACACCGCGTTGGCGGCGATCTGCCGCGCAACGAGCGCGGCGTTCTGAGCGTCAAGCAGGTTGAGGTAGGTCATCGCACCTCGCGCGTAGGTGTCCTGCACGACCTCAAGGTTCTTGGCGGCTGCGACGGCGGCGGCCCTTGAGAGCCGAATGTTAGCGAATGATGCCCCCGCCTGGTGCAAGGCGGTTCGAACCCGTTGCTCTACACGTTGCGCGAGGGCCTGCCGCTGCAACCTGGTCTGTTCAAGGCTGCGTTCAGCTTGGTTCTGTTCGGCGTCGCGGGAGAGACCCGCGAACAAGGGAATCTGCGCGCTGACCCCAACGGACCACGAGGTGTCATTCGGAATCGGGATGCCGGACATCGCGGTCGCGGGGTCGACCTCAGCGCCCGCGCCGCCCTGGGCCAGCACTTGGTCCAGTTGAGCCTGCACCCCAAATGTCGGCAGCCACCAAGCGCGCCCGGCGGCCGTGATCCGACGTTGGGTGGCGGACAGTGCCGCATCCACCGCCTTGAGCTCGGGGGCCGCCTGCAGGGCCTCTTGCACCATGAAACTACGGAAGATCTTGAAGGCCCATGGATTGTCGAGTGTCGTGAACAGCGAGCGGCCGCCGAGCACATCCAGCGGGTCCTCCAGGCGCGACTCCTTTAGATCGAGGGAGCCCTCCATGGGCAAGTTGAGGATACGATTGAGCGCAATCTCTGTTGCGTTCCGCGTTGCGATGGCTGAGATCACCGATGCGCGGTCATTGGCAAGCTGTGACTGCCAGCGGTAGACCTCGGAGGGCCCTGCGACCCCAATCGAGCGCCGGACCTCGGCCAGCTCTAGGTTGGTTCGCGTCAACCCGAGGTTGTCTTTTTGGATGCGCTCGAAAGTACCAGCGCGAAGGACGTCGAGATAAGCGAGCGAGGCATCACGGACCGTATCCAGAACCAAGGTGCTTCGCTGGTATTCGCGCGACTTCTGCAGGTGCTTCTGGATAGACAGATTCGCATACGCCCCCTCTGCGTACAGGGTCTGGGTCAGCTTCCCTGAGGCGCTCAGTTGGCGCTGGGCCTGATTGGCAAAGGGAGAGGCGCGATCGCTGTCGATCATGACTCCGCTGGCGGAGAGGCTCACCTGCGGGAGGATGTTGGCGCGGGCCTTTCGAATCTCCTCTGCTCCGGCGGCAACTTCTTGCTGGTTGGCTTGCAGATCGAGGTTGCGGGCCACCGCCATCCGGGTGGCCCGCTCGATGTTGAGCGGGTCCTTGGCCTCAGCACTGTCGGTATTGATCAGCTCCGCCTCGGTGAGCGTCGCGAAGTTTGGCCAAAAGGACATGCTTCGCGCAGTCGCCATGTTGATCACCAAGCGCTCGCGCCGGGCGATGATCACCTTGAGTGTGCCCGGGTCCTCCTTCCCAATGAGGATGCGCTCGACGTTTAGCGCCGTGCGACGCGCGCGGCGATCGAGGTCAAGACCTACGTCAATGGCCGCGAAAAAGCCGCGCTCGGCGCCGAGGCGACCGGCCATCGCGAAGCTAGGGACCCGCCGTGCAATCAGGCCTGCGGCGAGCTCGCTCTGCTGCTCGGCGCTCAGATGCACCAAGGGACCGATATAGGCGGCCTCGATACCTTCTGGCAGGGCCTCTAGGGTGGCCGCCACCGACGACCCCACATTGACTGGGATCATCTCGACGCCTTGGGCCTTCATGATTCGGACAACGTTGGTGCGCAGCGGGGGAATCGCGGACCAGTAGGCGGAGGTGCTGAGGAAAGCGATCTTGTGGGCGCCCGTCAGGTCCCGCAGCACCTCGATGTCCTTGGCCATCACGCTGGGGTTGGAGATGAAGGCGTAGTTGTGCTGACCGCTCGACCCTGTCTTTGGGTCCATGGGCACCCCCTGCACCGCGGCATCCGCGACCAGCGGCGCGATGATGGGCTTCTTGAGTCCTGTCATCTGGCCAGCCTCGTGCGAGGCGATCAGCCCCAGCGCCAAGACCAGGTCGACCTCTGGATCGTCGAGCAGAGTCTGCAGGCTCTGCCGCACCGAGGAGCTATCCCACTTGGCTACGATCTGTTTGTCCGCGGGGAAGCGCACTTCGGCCGCGCCCTTCATGACGGCTTCGATCTCTTTTTGAAAGACCTGCAATCCGTCTTGCCCGGTCGCCCAGGGACCGTCCTGGACGATTCCGATGGTGAATGAGGGCGGCGCACTCCAGGCAGGGATCGAAACGCAGAGCAGAGCTGCGGCCCAAGAGGCCGTGTGTAGTGGATGCATAGCGAGTCCTAACTGGCCGAATCGGCCGTAGGCCCGGAGCATAGCTGGGAACCGATGTGAGTCAACGCACGGTCCATAGAGAATCGTCGCTGCACCTGCGGATGCAGGGGAGGTCAACTTGACCCTTCGAGGCGCGCCCCCCAGTCTTTGGGGGCCACACCTATGAGCAGCCCACTCCTCTTTGCAATCGCACTTGCATCCACATCCAGCGCCGCGCCTCAAAGCATGACACTCGCCAAGGACTCAAAGGTCGGCTTCACCGCCCACCAGACGTTTTCGGCCACAGAGGGGCAGTTCAAGCGCTTCGACGGCACCTTCCTCATCGACCGAGGGGCCTTGGGAAAGTCCAAGATCACGGTGCGCATCGACGCCGCCTCCATCGACACCGACAACGGCAGCCGCGACGAGCACCTGCGCAACCCCGACTTCTTCGATGTGAAAAAGTATCCACACATCATCTTCAAGAGCACTCAGATCGCGGCCAAGGCCGGGGACCGAGTGAAGGTCAAAGGCACCGTCACCGTAAAGGACAAGACGGTGCCCGTGAGCTTCGACATGAAGCTCGAGTGGGGCTCGGATGGTGCGGTGCGTGCCCGAGGTCAGATGACCCTGAGCCGGAACAAGTTGGGCATCACCTATGAGACCCCGTTCTACGCGCCAACGCTGAAGGACAACGTGAACCTGAGTATGGATGTGAGGCTGAAGCCTTAGTCGAGGGCGATAGGTTCGATAGTGAAGGCGCGGGGGAGGACTTGGCCGTATGTGTTTTCGCCCATCGTGACGACAGAGCCGTCCACCAGGAGGAAGGCTGCGTGGTTATCTCCCATCGAAATCTTCTGGACAGGGGGCAGGTCCAGAAGTTCGCCATTTGTTTCTCCCAGTTCCTCGACCCAGTCGTCCCAGCAACGAACACCACCACCATCGTAGAGAGCACACAGTCCTCCGTAGTCCATTCGGATATCCACCACCGCGGGTCCCAATTCAACAGGATGGCTGTCGTGGCACTCAACGCGTCCATTATCGTCGAATACACAGGTATTCCAGAGGCCCAGTCGTAGATGGGTTGCGCTAGGCATCACAGAAGTTACCTCCTCACAGTTTCGACCAGGTTCTGTGCCGCAACTCGCGGTCCGCGGGCATCGCACCTCGCCGGCGACAAGGTAGCACATACGACCGGCACATACGTCCGCGTCGATCCACCCTAGGACAGGCAGACGCACATGCTCGCAAGTTAGATAGTCACTATCAATTACGCAAAGATCACTCTCGCCTGCAAAACCGAGCCACTGAATGGGCCTTGCTGAACTCCGCGCCACCGGTGAGAATCGGGCATCCCCAAGAGAGCACTCCCAGTTCTCGCCGCTGCTTTCGACACAGATACCTGCACGACGCCCGACCACGACGCTCCGGGCAGAAAGATCAATCGACCTTGCCTGCAATTCGTACATCCCCCACAACACCTCGTTTGGGGATGTCTCTCCTGCACAGATAAGACGCCCCTCGGATCCAAGGACACACGTACTATAGGCTGCGGCAAGTATGTCTACTGCTCGGATTGCCCAATCGTGCCTGCCGTAGGTGGGGTGGACGGGATGAGATCTGGGAATAGTGATTAGTCCTCCGTTTTGCCCCAGTAAGCAGGGGCCTTTTTCGCAGACACCGCCTACTGGTCGTTCAGGAGAACCGATCCCCCCACCCGGGACCGTCGTCTCGCCGACCCAAAGCTGGCCGGTGGCCGACACGCCGTGTACTCGGTTCGTCGAGGACATCGACGTGACAAGCGCGGTAATCGCACGCTGGTTGCTTGTGATTCGAATCGCCTCAAAAGGTGGGCTTGAATTATACGACGCTATAGTAGTGGGCGTCACCACGAGTAAGGGAGCTGGTTCCCGGCTGTCTGAGTATCCCGCGGCGACTACATTCTGACCAAGCAGAACCCACCCTCCGGAACCATCTGTCCCCTTGCACCATAAACTTCCTTTGATGCTGAGACAGGTCGACCTGCTGTGTTCCCAGGCGCCCCAAACATCAGACGGTTTGTCTATGCGGACAGGAAATTGCTCGAATAGCTCCTTGCCACCGATCCCCTGGCAGAAAGTACGTCCGCTAGAGGTCAGGAGACACGACATTAGACTAGATGCGCGTGGATACGCCATGATTGGAGTCTCAGAGAGGAAGGAAGTAGGTTCCGAGAACGGATCAGTGTTGGCTAGTGGCCGGCAGGAGACAGAGTAGCCCCCCCCCTGATAGCAGATCTCATCTTTTGTCATTCGAAAAGAAATCACCCCTTCGACGACTGATTCCGAAGGCCCGTCAGGTCCGCGACACTTGAGAGTATTTGCGGACAACCAACATACAGACGCGGTACCGTCCCCGCTCATCTGCACCGCCCTCGGCACCCCCGCACAGTGCACCGGGTGGCAATAGTCCCCCACAGGGCACGTACCCGATGTACCTATGCCGACCTCAACCTGAGGCTCATAAACCCGTCCAAGCCTACTACTCTTCGCACCCCCCAAGACCTCATCCGCGGGAGGCAGGACCGGGGCACACTCTTTGGCGATATAGAGTTCCTCGGACAAAGCCTCCGGGTCGGCGAACATATCTAGGGAGTCATAGTAAGCGAGCACCTGGACTTCGGTGTCATCCGGCGTGTCCAGGAGTTCGACGAGCCGGGAGGGTCGCACCGGCCCATGCACAACCTCCCACTCTCCGCCGGAGGGGCGCTGGAGAACCACCATCCATTGCACGTCGCCCTCGAAGCCGACGAGGGTGCGGCGCTCGCAGCCCAAAAGCGCGAGTAGTAGCAGCGCAGTCCAGGCGAGGCGCAGGCCTCTTGGTAGACGCGCCGTCCGCGAACGTCCCTCATTGGGAACGCCTCGTTGAAGATCGTGACAAGTCATGAGGTGGTCTGTTCCGCGCACATGCGCGCATCGCTCAGCACGGGGAGCCCGCATTGTAGGCTGAGTCGGGGCTGATGTTCAGCAACTTGGTGGGCATCGTGGCCCGGAGGAGCCGGACGGCGAGGCCCAGGTTTTTCCATGTCCCCTATTTGAGGTAGGGGCCTGGAACCAGCGTCCGGAGAACCGGACGTCCGGGTGAGTGTGCCGGACACAACTCGGAATCCGACGTGTTTTCGGGCTCATGCAGGTGTGGCCGGTGCTTTGCTCAGTAGTCAGCCGTGGCCTCTCCGCTCTTCTCGCTCGACGCTCGGATTTCAGTTGCGTCGACCCTTCTCGCCCCGCCGGCTGAGCCCAGGCCGGAGCCCGAGCCCGAGCCCTCCGTTGAGCCCGAGCAAACCGACCGGGTCGTAGAGGCAAAGGCGCCTTCGACCGTCCTGGGGCTCGAACCGCTCCGACGGACGCCCGAGCCCCCACGAAACGCCATCCTGGATGCGGTCCGTGATGGGTCCGCCCTCACACTGCAGGCCACCTTGTCACGCTTCGATCGCCGCACTCTGCGTGCGCTTGGCCAGGACGCCACGCTGCGCCAGCAGATCACGGAGCGCTTTGGCGGCACCGCCTTCGGCCACCGCCCAGACCGGGTGATGCTGGAGATCGTAAGGCGCATGGATCTGGCGCCGGACGTGGCGCTGCGGTGGTTGCGCGAGGCTGACGTGCACGCGGCGCCTCCGGGGCGGACATCCCGGCCCTTAGGCCCCTCGTCGGAGGCCGCGATGGACCTCTTGGAGGAGCACGCCGAGGTCTACCGCGCGCAGCTCGTGCTCCGCCAAGCCAGCCACGCGGGCACCGGGCCCGGGGGCTTCGCAGATCCAGGCGTGGTGCTTGACGCGGAGCGCGAGGCAGATCGCGCGCGGGTCGCGGCGGGCCTCACCTCCCTGACCGCAATCCAAGACGCGGAGGCCCAGGTGCAAGCTGCCTTCATTGCCCAAGCGCTGCGCACCGCGGACGCCGCGCTGGACGAGAGCCGCAACCAGGTCCGTGCCCTGGATCCTGCAGACCCCGCTCTACACAGGAGCCTTGGGGCACTTCATGACGCAGGCCTCGAGGGTGTGCACCTCGATGACCTTCGTGAGGTCATGGCCAAGCGCTTCCCGGTGCTCGGTGCGCGAGGTCTGGACCTCGTAGCGCTCATCGAGGCCACCCCCACAGAGCGCCAGAACATGCTGCGAGCCGCGGCCGCACAGACCGAGGCGGCCATCGCAGAGCTGCGGAGCGCGCTGAAGGCCGACACCCGACTCGTCTTCGCGATCCCGGGGCTTCGACAAGCTACCTTGCATAGTTTGGGCGCCCATGAGGGCTCCGTGCTTCGAGACGTGGTCAACGCCGAGGACCACAAGCTGCATCGAGACACGCACTTTCAGCAGCTGGCGGAGCTCAGCGCGGGCCTTGTATTGAGCATTCCCAGCCTCGGGGGATCCGTGGTCGGCACCTTGGGCGCGGTCACCCTCTCCGCCACCGCCGCGCAGCGCAGCTGGGGGCAGTTTGAGTTCGCCAGCGCGGCGGCGGATGCGCGCTTCGATGGTGCACTCGCCCTCAACGAGGAAGATCCGTCCCAACTGTGGCTTGCGCTGGACGTGGCGGGTTTGGTGGTCGACTCCGTCGTCTTCGCCGGGGCTCTTCAGCAGGTGCGGCGCGCCGCCCAGGCTGTGGCCCATGGTCGTGCCCCGCTTAGCACTCTGCAATCTCAATTGCGGTCGCTGCCGGAGGGCGCAGTCCTCGACCGGGAGCACTTCTCACGCCAGGTGCTCTCCGCCGCAGAGGCGGCGGCTGAAGACCGAAGGCTTGCGGATACGGCCCGCGAGCTGCTCGATCAGCTGCACGATGTGGCCCCTCATCTCCGTGAAGCTGAGGTCCTCGGATTGGCTCGGCTGTCTCCCAAGACGGCCTGGGCGCTGAGCGATGCCCTGCTCCAGCAGCCGGGCACGCTTGGCCGAGTCGGCCGGCTGGCCAGGCATCCGGACGTGGCCACGGGACTTGAGCGCATCGCGGCGAGGCCAGGCGGCACCGAGCTTGTGGCCAGCCTCATGACCCGCCGCGACGAGGCCGGCATGGTGGAGGCGCTCACCCGACTCGCGCGCGCGCCCGAGGAGATGGCGGCGCAGGTCCTCGGCAGCTTAAGGGGCCCGCAGAGCGCGCGCGCCGCACAGCTGCTGCACGCGGTGCGTCGCCACACCCCACTCACGGGCCGGGCCCGGGTCAAGCTGGCGGAGCGTTTGAAGGTTCCCGTCGAGATTGATTCGACGCTCGGTCCGCGCGCGGTCGAGGTCCGCTATGCCTCCGAGGGCGGCCGGGTCACTGAGATCGAGATCGCGGTGGGCGAGCACGCAACAAAGCAAGATATCTTGCATCATACGGAGGCCACGAGGAACCTCTTGCGATATCGTGGCATGCAAGGAAAGTTGCGTGTAGCCATAGCCGACTTCCACGCACGAGCCGGCCTCCAGGCGCTGCTGCCGGGCCACGCGGGCTACGAGGCGCTGCGAGAAGTCGACAAACTCGAGGCCATGCTCTCGGCGGAGCGACGCTTTGAGATGGCCGCCTTACCGGATCGTATTGCTTCGCTAGAACGCCAACTCGCAGCGCAGCAGGCTCGCTTGCGCGAGCTTCCGCTCACGATGGGGCAGGCGCGGATCGCCGTCCAAGATCCGCTGGCCGAGGCCCGCCTCGTGCTTGAGGCCCAGCTGCCATCACTGTGGCCGGGCGTTGGTATCGCCTTTACAGGGCGGGACGTGGTGCTCGAAGGCGCGGTCACGATTCGAACCTCAGCCCTCGCCACGCGGGTCGCCGCAGATCCCGACGCGGTGGCCATGTGGGCGCCCACTTTGAAGACCCTCGCCGAGCTCGGCCCTCGCGAGCTTCAGGTCAAACACATCAGCGACCTGCACCTGGGCGTGGCGCTCAAGTTGGCCGGGGCACACTCAAGCCATTCGGTGCTCGCCCGCCTGCCCGATGAGGTCGCCTCCGCCGCGCGCCGGGTCGCCGCCAGTCGGAGCCGGCAGATCCCAATCAAGCCGGTGCATCAGAGCCTGGCCTTCGATGCACCGCTCAGGACCGCCCTAGCCCCCCTGCGCGAGCAGGCCGGACACCGATACCCGGCAAAGTTGGTACAAGAGGTCCAGCAACTGGCGCACTTGGTGCAAACTCGGGCCCCCAGCCTCGCACCCAAGCTCACGGAGAGTCTGGAAGCGGCGCGCTCCCCCACCGCGCTCCAGGAGGTCGTGCGCGCCGGCCGGAGGGACTTGGCCCAGTTCCGCCTGCGAAACGGCCCCCTGCCCACCCGCCAGAAGCGCGCCGCGCACGAGCTGTTGGCTCGACTCTACAGCGACCCCCGCGTGCCGAGCGCAGGCGCAGATCGCGCCCTGCAAAGCCTCGCGGGGGCCACCACCCCGGCGGTGGTCGAGGGTCACCTCGCAGAGCTACGACACGGCCTTGAGATGCTCGACTCCGGGCAGATCCAGCCGGGCGGCTTCCTCCTGCTCGGAGCCGCCAACGACAGCAGCGTCACACTTAAGCTCGGGCCCAAAGATCACTTCGTCTTCGGTGGCCTGGGCCTCCCCAACGAGGCCGACGTCATGTTCCGGGCCATCGACGGCCGCGTGAAGCTGCACGAGGTCAAACGTAACGCCTACACCTTGCTCGAGAAGGTGAGGGCCTCTGCCGCCAAAGGCCGGGACTATCTCGCGGAGCTACATCGATTCGCGAGGACCCCAGGGCAGGACGCCGTGGTGGTCCTTGCGGACGGCGCGCAGTTCTGGGAGATGATGTTTGAGATGGTGGACGGCACGCACTTCGGAGACCTGCTCACTTCGGCGAACGCCGAGTTCAGCATTATGGTCGAAGGCCAGGCGGTTGCCCGCACAGAACTCCGGCGAGCGCTAGAAGCGATCAGGGACGCGAGGGATAAGCGGCAGGCCAGCGAATCGTTGGTGGAGTTCGCCCGACGCAACTACCCACACTTCAGCAGCGAGGACCTCTAGGCATGACCCCAATTGTGCCCAAGGCACTCACTCTGATCCCGGCACCCTTTGACCGCCACGAGTTCGAGGAGTCCATTAAGGACCCCTTCTCGGAGAGCCTCGCCGACAAGGCCCTCAAGACCATTGAGATTCTCGTCGGGCTCTACCTCGATGGCTTCTCCGCAAAGTGGTACGCACCGGACTTGGAGGACCGTCGAGAGGGTACCGTTGATTTGCAAATCATCAAGCTCGACCCCACCTACGCCGAACTCTTCGACGCCGAGAGCCTACTTTTTCCAAAGTTCGATCCCGAGCGACAAATCACGGCTGATGAGTTCTACACTTTCCTCGGGAAGTTCATGCCTACCTGCCTGCTCAAGACCTTGGGCGTAAGCTGCGGCTGGCTCGGAAGCGCCGCCTACGGACGCACAGACTGGCCGGGCGCACAGCACCTTCTCAGCCTCGCCGAGGCCCATTGGAAGGACCTGCCCGAGCCTGTGTCGAGCGAACTCGTCATGTGCGCTGCGGAAGTGAACGGCAAGCGCGCTTTCCCCGTGCTCAAGGCCTTCGTCGACGACCCCAGTATATCGCTGAAGGCCCGAAACACGGCCACCCTCGTCGGCGGCATGATCGAGAACCCCATCGACCCCGCGATCTTCG
>Ga0193954_1001698_pt1 | contig 11027 bp, 9 predicted proteins | sample BB_5_MG_FD_140340 | JGI IMG/M metagenome (GOLD analysis project Ga0193954, IMG submission 140340) | Microbial mat bacterial communities from the Broadkill River, Lewes, Delaware, United States - BB_5_MG | ecosystem: Environmental > Aquatic > Freshwater > River > Microbial mats | place: USA...
ACCTTTGGTGACTCTATCGTTGTAATCAACCAAAACCTCCTCCATCGTTCCTGAAACCTCAATCCCCACATCCACACTGTTGGTCGGTTCAAGATTGCCCGTAGCAGAGACTTTGATAAGCAAATCTCTTTTGCTTATTTGAGTTGTTGTGTATTTGGTCTGATTTTTACTTTTTTGCATAGTGGAGTAAAAAAAGCTCCAGATTATAATTAGCAAAACAATCACAATCTTTGCCCAATGTTTACGCCAAAAACTCGTCTCGTTTTGAACCGAAATACGGCTTAAAATATCCTCTTTTGAAATTTTTTTCTCCATTTGTTTATCCTCTCTCTATGGCGTAGTGAAGCTTGAGTAACTCTTGTTGAATGTAGATGGCATAGAGTGCAATTTCAAGCTTATTGACTCTATAGGTATTTTGCATAATCTTATAATCAAACCCACTCTTATAGCCTACCTTAAAACCTTTTTGGGTACTTTGAAGTATCTCTTGGTAGAGTTTGAGATTCTCTTTAATAATGCCTTGATAGCTTTGGTAGTTCTCTACCGTTTGCATGATCTGAGTATAGAGTGCCTCTTGATTAATCTTTGTATCCATCTCATTGGAGCGTTCGATCATATAGGCTAGTTTCTTGGCTTCGATAGTAGCATCACGATTGAGATCAATGGGCATACTAATGCTTACTCCCACACTGTGATAATTATCCTTGTATTGCGTTGTACCGTAGTTTTCTGTTTTTTGATACCCCACTTCTCCACTCACAGCTATCTTGGGATAGTAGTTTGATTTAGTGAGATTTAGTTGAGACTTTTTAAGGTTTTGTTGGAGTTTGGAGAGCTTTAGGGCGTAGTTGTCTTTGATAAATTTGCCTTTGCTTATCACTTTAAAGCGGGGCAAAATAATTTTGGATTGAGCAATGGGGGTAATTTTGGAGAGTTCTTGTTGATATTTCACCATGCTATTTTGCAAATTAATCATCGTTTGCAACTGAGTGTTTTTATCCATAATGGCTTGATTGAGCAGTACAATATCCACCGTTCCACTTTTGTATTTCTCTTTTTGGATACGAATCTCAAGCTCTTTGTTTTTGAGTTGATACTTTGCTTGTTTGAGTTGAAGTTTAAGTTTACGAATCTCCAAAACAGTGCTGTAGATGGATTGGTAATAGCTCTCATTTTCTACTTTGAGATTGGTGAGTCGGTAACGCTTGTTGGCTTTGGCATAAGAGATTTGATATTTAATCCCTCCAAAGCGATAGATATCTTGTGAAAAGCTAATGACCGCTTTTTGACTTAGGTCAATATTGGAAGACTTTGTTGATGAGAGTGAAAGATTCAAAGGTGAGATCCAATCATTTTTTTGACTTTTGGCCGTGGCTTCAATCTCCTCTTCGTTTTGTATTTTAATACGTTCTTTATGGGGATAGAGCAAAGATAATTCATTGGCACCTAGCGTACTCAATAAAAATATCATAGCAAAAACAGTAGGGTCCAAAGTAAACTCCTTAAAATTATATTCTCAAATTATACATCCAATAGAGTAAATGGAGAGTAACAGAGCTTACAACCCACTTTTGTAATACCTTATCATTAAATATTTTTATGTATAATCTCTCTAATAATATTGCACATAACACAGGAGAACCAATGAAAAAACTATTGATAGCGTTGCTATTTACCACTGCCCTTTTTGCCAATGAGATGAAATGGGAAAAAGATATTGCCACTGCTTTTGCCAAAGCAAAAGAAGAAAATAAGACCGTAATGATCTACGTAGAGACTGACAACTGCCCATGGTGTCGGAAGATGAAACACCGTACACTAGCCAATGACAGTGTTTTTGATAAACTCAAAGATTATATCGTAGTACGCACCCTCAAAAATTCTCAAGAAGCTCAAAAATATCGACTGCATGTCAAATACGTACCAACCATCTTCTTCTATAGTCCCAAAGAAGAACTCTATCAAAAGACCATTGGTTACTACAATGTCGAGGATTTTTTGAGCTGGATTGGAGATGTTGAAAAAAAAGCATCCTCCACTACAAAAACAAAGTAGGAAAATATGACAGCCTTAGAGATACAGATTAACCAAGGATGTTTGCGAAGCGATATCGAACCTCACGAACTTCAAAGCTTTGATAGACTTCACGATATGGGAGCATTGGAGCAAGTTGAGGGGCTTTGGAAACTGCGTAGCATCTACCGAAGTGGGCGACTCTATATCTCAAAAGGACACAGAGAACAAGCCTTTGTCGAAGCCCACCTTAAAGAGCAAAAAGATCTGCTTGTAGATATCAAAGATATAGGCACAGCAAGAGATGGGGATGTGGTCGTGGTCAAGCGAATCATCGCCAAACGTGGACGAGCTTCAGCCAAAGTGGCTCTTGTGATCAATCGAGCCCATATCTATACCATCGCCTATACCTCGCGTGATGAGGGTGGTAACTTTGCATTGCTTAATATCAAAAATGCCCTGCCCACTGACGCGGTGATGGAAGGGATGGATATCAAAGCTTTTGAGCAAGGTACGGTACTCAAAGTCGATAATGACAGTGGCAAAGTGCTTGAAGTGATGGGGAACCTCAAAGACCCTAAAGTCGATGAAAAGATCTCTCTAGCCCTCTTTCACCGTCGGGATGCCTTTGAGGAGGGTTCTATCGATCAAGCCCTTGAAGTCGAACATGAAGTGACAGCTAGTGAACACCCCAATCGTGTGGACTTACGAGAGCTTGATTTTTGTACCATTGACCCTGTCACTGCCAAAGATTTTGATGATGCCATCTATTGGGACAAACAAAACTCGATTCTTTACGTTGCCATTGCCGATGTGAGCCACTATGTGGAGTATTTTTCACCCATTGACCTTGAAGCTAAACTGCGAGCCTTTACCACCTATTTGCCTCATAAATCCTTCCCGATGTTGCCAAGAGAGCTAAGTGAAAATATCTGTTCGTTAAAGCCTCATGTCGATAGACTAGCATTTGTATCCAAAACCCATCTTGACCCCAAAACTCTGCAACCGCTTAAAGAGGAGTTTTTTGAGGCGATCATCCACTCTAAGAGGCGTTTTAACTACGATGAGATTGATGCCTATTTGCAAGATAACTCAGGAGCAACGGGTGTGGATAAACAGATGCTTGAAACTTTGCTCCCTCTCTATGAGATCACCAAACGTTTACGCAAAGCACGCCTTACTCAAGGGTTTGATTTTAGAAGCGAAGAGATACGTGTAGAGATTGACAAAGCTCATCTACTCAAAGGCACGACCATCGAGACAGGTACCCCTTCACACTCACTAATCGAAGAGTGTATGCTCGTTGCCAACAAAGCCTCAGCCAAGCGATTGGAAAAATCAATCTTTAGAATCCACGAACCCCCCAAACTTGAAAAACTTGAAAAGCTCCTTGAAGAGCTAATTCCTCTTGGTATTTTAATTGATGACTACGAAGAGTCTCCTGACCTTATTCGTAAAATCCAAGTGCAAGCCCAGAGGGCAGGACTGGAAAAAGAGATCGATGCTTTGATTATCAAATCACTTAAACAAGCCTCGTACGCCGATGAGAATGTGGGTCACTTTGGGCTAGGATTTAAGCACTACAGCCACTTTACAAGCCCCATCCGAAGGTACAGTGACCTAATCCTCCACCGACTCATTAAAGCTGATTTACGAAAAGATAGTGAAGAGATGGAGTATCTACTGCGAAATATCAAATCACTCTGCGTACGGGTAAGCTCACTTGAACGAGAGTCTACCAAAGCCGAGTGGGACTTTAGAGATCGTAAATTTGCACGATGGGCAAAGACCCAAGAGGGACAACGCTTTGAAGCCACAGTTATGGAGCTAAACGACAACTCTGCCAAAGCCTTGCTCGAAGCTGATATCAAAGGAGTCATCGTCAATATCCGTAATGATGATCTGGAGCTTTTTGATAAACTTCAAGTAGTAATTGAACGTGCTGATATTGCCTCTACGGATATTATGGCGGTGGTTACAGCAAAAGGAGAACCTGATGTTGAATAGATGGATGATTATTTGTATACTTTTTATATTGCATAGCAACCTCTATGCAAATACAGCTAAAACAAAAACTTTTGATGCAGTTTTGTTTGATAAAAATATCACATTGCCTCTTTTGGATGGATATCAACATATTACACCACACAGTGATGCAAAATTTTTTGAACTATTCGATATATTAGAGAGAGTACCCAAACATAGCAATATAGCTTTTCTAATCAACAATAAAGATTATATGAAAATACTCTTAGGTACTACGGAAAATCAACTATCAAGCTATTTTTCTTTTCGCCAAATGGACGCTTTGAAAAATAGAAAAGTATCACTTCAAACACTCAAACGTCTATCAACCGTTATGGAAATATCTTACCAAAGGCTTCTTAAGAGTAATTTGATGAAAGATGAGCTTGAAAAACATCATCGTAAACACAATAAAGAGATGAGCAAAGCACTCGATAGCAATATCACTATGAATACAAAGACAATTAAACCTCTAAACTTTATCAAAAGAGATAAAAGCTTCTCTATCTCCATGCAAATCCATTCAACAGTTCAAGATAATAACAAAACACTAGAAATTCAAACATTATCTATTAGTACGGTTGTCTATTATCAAAACTCTATACTATCGATTGCATCTTTTACACCCCTTGATACAAATGTATCGATTAAAGATATTCAAAAAGAAAAAGAGCAACAAATCGATAACTATCTAAAGCTTTTTAAATAATCAAAGAGATGGATGCCCTGATGATCAAATTGATTGATATGTAACTAAGCTCTTTGGAGCAACTGTAATTGAAAAGAAGATTAAGAATAGATGAAAGTATATCAATTTGACATACTTCAATAAATTTTGCTAAAAAAATGTTAAAATTCTTATTATAAAGGGTAAGTTATGAGTAAAAATATAGATATCAAAAATAAAAATTTAATACAATCAACTCAAACACTTAATAGTCATTTGAGTGTAGGTGGACTCTTTGGAGGAATTGGTGGAATTGAATTGGGATTTCAAAAAGCTGGATTTAAAATATCTTGGGCAAATGAAGTGGATAAAAATGCTTGTATTACCTATCGTAAAAACCACAAACACACCCTTTATGAAAGAGATTTAAAAGAGTTACAAACCAGTGAAGTAGAACCTATTGATATTTTGACAGGTGGTTTTCCTTGTCAAGCCTTTTCTGTGGCAGGATATCGTAAGGGCTTTAAGGATGATAGAGGAAATATCTTTTTTGAAATTCTACGTTTTATCGATGACCTTGATCCTCAAATTGTTTTTTTGGAGAATGTCAAAAACTTACAAGGTCACGATAAAGGCAATACTTTTAAGGTCATTACTCAGGAACTAGAAGCCCGTGGATACCATATCAAACACAAAGTATTAAACAGTGCTGAGTATGGAAATATCCCCCAAAATAGAGAGAGAGTATATATCGTCTGTTTTAAAAATAAAAAACATTATGAAAATTTTGAATTTCCTAAACCCAAAAAGCTAACTAAAAAAATACACGATTTAATCGATAATCAAGCTGATGAAAAATATTATTATAATAAGAGTCGATACTATCCACAGCTTAAAATTGAGATGACCAATAGAGATACTATCTATCAATGGCGAAGAGTCTATGTAAGAGAAAATAAAAATAATTTGTGTCCTACACTCACAGCCAATATGGGAACAGGTGGGCATAATGTACCACTCATTATCGATAGCCAAGATATACGTAAACTCACCCCTAGAGAGTGTGCAAGATTTCAAGGATATGATGATAATTTTAAATTTGATGAAAAGATGGCAAATTCTCATATCTATAAACAAATTGGCAACTCTGTAACACTGCCTGTCATTGAAGCCATTGCCCAAGAGATCAAAAAAGCTATCAACGAAAAATGTTTAAATTAGAAAATAGAAACAGCAATGAGTATTATATAAATAGTACTAAAAGATTTAAAGAAGGGAATATTTTTAAAGAGGGTACTATTAAAAAAGTTTTTGATTTTGCATACGAGATGGCTTTTGGAAATGGAGAGCATAGAGACCACCGAACGGGTGGTCTACTCAATAGGAAAAAAGGTCAAATATTTATCAATACATTTCAGGGTAAATTATCAGAGTTGGGAGTTTATAATCTTTTTTTCATAAAACCAGAGGTTTATAAAAAGTTATCACAACCTGATTTTGATGTTTATGGATTGGGTGTGTGGGATGATAGTGATATAGAACTTGATACTATCAAATTTTCTATCAAATCAACAAAATTTTATGGTAACTTATTACTATTAGAGACAAAAGACTGGAATAGGCAAGGTGAATATATTCCCAACATCAATACAAATAAAAATGCTAAGTATGATTATTTTGTCTTGGTGAGAATAAAGCCTGATGGTGAGAAATTGATGAAGAGTAATAAGGTTTTATATTCTGAGAGTATCTATAGGGAAGATTTGTATCAAATAGTAAAATCTTCAAAATGGGAATATGATATAGTGGGATATATTACAAACAGTGATTTGCAATTTATAATAAAAAACAATTTTATTCTTCCACAAAACTCTCTATTAAATGGCAAAATTCTCATGGATGCAGAGAACTATTATATCCAAAGTGGTGATATGAAAGATTTTAAGAGTTTAATTCAATCTTTCTAATGACACCCTTAGCCTTTATCGAATTGACTCTGTAAGAATTGATAAAATTGATGATTTAGAGTATGAGATCAATTTTTCTAAAACTGATAGTTATGCAAATTTCATTGGAGCTTTAGGGTAATAAAACTATCTAAAAATAAATCACTCAATATATTGAAAATAGGTTCAAAGAGCAAAACAGAAACTGGAAAGATGCTACTTTTGAAGAGATGGATAGCTATTGGGATGAGGCGAAGCAAGCTACTCAAAAATAGAGCTAACGATTGTTTTAACAATTAAGTACAACTAACCCACAAATGGTTTGGATGCATAAAATATTTAATGGTGGGCTAGGAAGCACCACCCTACTCCATCGCCTGAATGGCGGTAATGACTACGGTATTGACAATATCTTCAACCTTACATCCCCGAGAGAGATCATTGATAGGCTTGTTGAGTCCCTGTAAAATTGGACCAATGGCAATGGCATTAGAGCTTCGTTGTACCGCTTTGTAGGTATTGTTTCCTGTATTAAGATCAGGGAAGATCAGTACCGTTGCTTCTCCTGCTACTTTACTATTGGGCAGTTTGGTTTTGGCTACTTCACTATCAATGGCAGCGTCGTATTGAATGGGACCCTCAATAAGTAGATTGGGAGCCATCTCCTTGGCAATAGCAGTAGCTTGAATGACCTTTTCGACCTCTTTGCCACTGCCTGATGCTCCTGTAGAGTAGGAGAGCATGGCAACCTTGGGTTCAACCCCAAAGGCTAAAGCACTCTTGGCTGAAGAGATGGCAATTTGTGCCAATTCACTAGGAGTGGGGTTTTGATTAATTGCACAATCGGCGTAAACCAATACACGGGTATCAAGCAACATAAAAAAGAGTGAAGAGACCAGATCAATATCGGGCTTGGTTTTGATGATTTGCAAGGCAGGACGTATGGTCTCAGCTGTCGTATGAATCGCTCCTGAGACCATCCCATCGGCATCCCCAAGATGTACCATCATCGTCGCAAAATAATTGATATTGTTCATAATATCAAATGCCCCTTCCAAGCTCATCCCTCTATCTTTTCGAATCCGATAAAAAGCTTTGGCATATTTTTTGATGAGTATATTATCTTTTGGGTTGATCACTGTAGCCTTTGAAATATCAAGTCCCAATGCCTTGGAGTGATTGCAAATCTCCTCTTGATCACCCAAAAGTATCACATCCACTACCCCTCTTCGTAGCAGTATCTCACTAGCTTGTAAGATACGTTCATCCAAACTCTCAGGCAGTACAATACGTTTGCGATTACTGCTTGCCTTTTTAAAGATACGATACTCAAACATCAAAGGGGTCATAATATCTTTGGCTATCTTTTGACTAATGAGTTGTTCAATCATGCCACTTTGTACATATTGTGAAAAGACCCCAAGGGCTAACGCAATTTTACGGTAGTTATCAAAGGAGATATAAGGTTCAAATTTTTGCAGTTTCATCACTGTTGTATAGGTATCCTCTTCAACCCAAAAGATGGGAATGGTAAATTGTTTAAGCCCGTTGAGAAGTTTCAAAAAATCCCCATCAAGTTCAATCCCACCTGTAAGGATCACCCCTGCAATGGAGGGAAAATCTTTAGAGTAGTTCGCCGATACAATTCCCAATATCACATCGGTACGGTCTCCTGCAGTGATAAAAAGATCCCCACGTTCAATGTATTTAAGCAGATGCTCAATATGCATAGTGGCAATTTTATTGCGTTTGACAATACGGTTGAGTTGGTTTTCACTTCCCAAGACTTTAGTCGCTCCCAAGGATGAAGCCACATCTTCAAGAGTAGGATAATTAAGCTCTTCAATTTCAGGGAGGAGCATAAGATTGATTTTGCTCTTCTCCTTTCTAAAAAATTCAATATCATCACTTGTTGCACGATTGAGGAAACTTGCAAGATGATTGCAGTGATGGGAGGCAATATCCTGTGCTTCAAATTCAATAATCTGCTGAGTTTGGGTGAATGAATGATCTTTGACATTGATAATATTGATGATACTGCTACGAATATTCGATGCAATCTGATAATTAAAAGCGTACCCCATCGCTTGACTAAAATTGGAAGAAGATAAGCCCTCAATCAAGACAAAATCATAATGCTCTTCTAAGCTATTGTAGCGTTCAATAATTTTTTTAATCGCTTCATCACCCTTATCTAAGGCTAAAAGTTCTTCAAATTCACTTAGCTTATAACAATAACACTCCTCATACTCCATCTCTAAATTAAAATGCTTTCGCATAAACTCAATATTATTATCCCTACGCTCCCTATCTTTGATAATGGGTCTAAAAAAAGCAATATGGTGGAGGTTACGTTTGAGTATCTCCATGATACCCATAGCAACAATAAGTGTCCCATTTTGTTTGGAAGAAGAGGTAATATAGAGGTTTTTCATCTTTAGCTACTTGGTTAATTTTTAGGCGATTATAGCATAATTTTATATCAAATCATTTACAAAAAATGCCACAATAAAAGCTTAAAATTAATTGACTTTATATTATAATTAGTTATCAAAATAATTTAAAGGAGTTTATAATGTTACGAAGAATTATACTATTGGCGTTATTTAGTATGTTTTTTGCTTCACATGTAAGTGCTAAGAGTGTCTATATAGATGGATATACCTCTTATGATCGCTACGGCAACTCTATCAATATATCCGCAGACTATATCCGAAACAAACGCAATGCACGTACAGGGACACTCAAACTACAACTTTGGGCAACCCGTTCTAAATACCGTGGAGGGTATATCAATGGCTATATTGTAGGGCAATCTACTCTAGGTGAGCTTTATGCCAATCGATATTACCGCAATATATCACGTGATGTTGCCTTCAAGCGACCTCCTCCAGGACGCTACTATATGACAATGATCTTAGCAGAGTATCGATATGATGGTACCTATAAGACGATGGATTATGTCAACTACAAACGAAGAGAGCGATTCTAATAGATATATCGCTCCATCAAGAGAGCTTTGGAATCTTCGCCTGCAACCAAGCTATGCAAAGGCGATTCAAAGCTTGAAATAATACAAAACCCCTGTTTTTCATAAAATTTTGAAGCTTGATCAAGATTGGCTTCCACAATAATACGTTTTACTTTTAATGTCTTACAAAACTGGATAAAACTATCAATCAATTGTGAGCCTATCCCCCTACCCCTAAACCCCTCTTCAATGACAAAAAGATTTATTTCACTTGCACCACGCTCTTCAATCTTATGACGATTGGCTTCATGCTCATTAAACATAGCCAAGTAAGAAAATTTTTCTTTGAGGGTGAGTCCTGACATTAAAAGCAGGGTTTTGATCAAGTGAAGCTGTGAAAGAAGCATCTTCCATAGACTTTGTGGTTTTGGAGCCACTTCGTTATAAGCAAATAAAAAACCTCTTACTTTGCCCTCTATCTCAACCACTTTTTTAAAATTACTGCTCTCAATAGAACTCATAGTATAAAGGTATTTGGAATAGTCATAGAGAGAGGTAGGTTGAAAATGACGATGAAACTCCCATGCCTGATCTACCAACGTTTCACACGCTTGATAATCAGCCTCTTGGTAGTCTCTAATCATCATTATTTATCATAAAAACTCTGTGTTTTCCAATACTTTATTTTTCTTATTGGCATCTTCACTTTTTTGTTTATGCTCTTCGATATAGATATTGGTCATTGCAATCAAAAAAGAGGTAATTGCAGGTCCTAAAATCATCCCCCAAAATCCAAAGCTTGCCATACCTGCAATGATAGAGAAGAAGATCAAAAGCTCATTGATCTCATGCGTTGATTTGAGCATATCTTTTTGCACAATCTTGATGATAATAGGCTTAATAAAGGTATCTGCAATAATAGAAATAACAATAATAGAGTAGGTTGCGATCTCAATCGAAACATCCACACCCAAGTGATTCCAACTATAAATTGCCAAAGGAAGCCAGACCAACGCTCCACCCACTACAGGAATCAATGAAGCAAAGCCATAAATAATACCAAAAAGCAATCCATCAAAGCCATAAAACTGTATAAACATCCCAAACAAGAACCCTTCAAAGATTGCGGTAACAACAATCGCGTAAAAAACGACCTCCATCGTTGCAGAGACGGAGCTAATAATCTTGGTACTTTTAATGGTAGGAATGGGAATGAGTGATTGAATAAAGCTAAAGACCTTATCGCCATAAAGATTAATCACAAAATAAAAAACAATGACCAATAAGATATTTTTCATAAAGCCCACCCCTGCACTTCCTGCAGAGGTGAGATATGAAGCATATGCTTTAATGGAGGAGAGTATCTCATCATCTCTAAAAAACTCTCGTGAAAGCTCTGTACCGT
>Ga0193954_1001702_pt1 | contig 10996 bp, 7 predicted proteins | sample BB_5_MG_FD_140340 | JGI IMG/M metagenome (GOLD analysis project Ga0193954, IMG submission 140340) | Microbial mat bacterial communities from the Broadkill River, Lewes, Delaware, United States - BB_5_MG | ecosystem: Environmental > Aquatic > Freshwater > River > Microbial mats | place: USA...
AGGGTTTGGACCTGCACACCGCTCCATTCCGAGGCCAGCCTCTGGGGCTGCAGTTGCCGGTCACCTATGCCTTTGACGCGGACTCTAGCTCTGCGCCTGTGCCTTCGGACCCACGTGCCCTGCTAGTGGGCGCGCCGAGCGCCTACTTAGATACCGAGGCCGAGATTGCAGAAGTTGGGCACAGCCTTGAGCGGCGCGGATACGAGCTTACTGTCCCCCAGGGAGAGAGCCTGCGTACAGCCAACATCGCAGGAGCGCTAAATGCCGCAGACCTGTTCCACTTCGCGGGTCACGCGGAAGCCTCCGATCACGCGGTGCGAAGCGGCTTGCGCTTGCAAGAAGCGGAGTGGTTGAGCGCCGCGGACGTTCTGGCCCTACAACACTGTCCCCGCACCGTTGTCCTCGCCGCCTGCGAGACAGCTCGGCCCGATGTGTCAGCGGCCGGCTGGACCCTGGCAGAGGCATTCATCGCCGCCGGCGCCCAAGAGGTCCTAGCGACGCAACGTAAGGTCGAGGACAAGCTAGCAAGCCAGATTGCACGACGCGTACACGCCGAAGATGTGCCCCTTCATGTGGCGCTGCACCGAGCGGTCTCTCAGGTCGCCAAGGACACCCCAGAAGCGGACTGGGCGGCGTTCCGGGTCCTGGTGCCCTAGCATCACCCAAACGGGGGCTATTGCCCCCCCCCGAAATCTGGCTCACGATGAGCGCGATGAGACGAACCCTACTCACGCTGACCACACTAACGGGCCTGGCACTCGGCGGCCTGCTGCTCGGTGCCGCCCCACCCGGTGTGCCCCCAGCCCCGGAGCGACTGCCCGGCTGTGACCCATGCGTCGCCTGCACCATCAGTCTGACCGAGGGTGGTCTGCATTCTTCTCTCACTGGTGTCAGCTGCCGCGGCGCGCTTTTTGACCTGCAGCTGGACCTCGAAGATGCCAACGCAAGCGCGAGCTACGATCTGAGCGAGACCCACGGACTCGATTCGTTGGCCGAGGGAGAATCGGCGGAGCTAGACTTTGACGACCCAGGCTTCACACCCACCAGCGCGAAGCTCAACTACACACTAGACGACGGCAGCTACGGCACCAGCAACCTCACCATCAAATAGTCATCCCGCCTCAGCTTGAACCCAGCCAAATCAGGCCATCATCCAACACGGCTCACGCAATCCGGACACGTGCCCGCGGGTACACACGAAGGTTCACGAAGCCCCACGGCGCCTCGCTCGGTGAGCGGGTACGGCACGAGCGAAGCGTGAGTGGGCTGAAGGGGTTCGTGTGCAGGGGAAGTCGGGGGCGGCAACTCGCGCCAATCGCAGGTCAGCCTCACTGGGCCCCCGCCTAGGCGGCGCCTGCGTCTTTCACCGAACTCCCCTCCCGACCCGCCGGTCCCCAGCACGCGGACCCCTTCAGCACGCGGGAGCGCAGCGGCAGAAGCCTCGGCTCGCGACCGAAGCACGGCCTCTCCCGGGCTCACTGCGAAGGACCTACTAGGGCAGCACCGGCAGCTCGGTGGCGGAGCTGTTTACGCCGTCGCCCATCGCATCCACAACAATCCGAGACCGCACACTCGACCCGCTGAGCGTGGGTAGGCCCTCTAAGACAACCCCATCCGTCGATGCGCCCAGATAGTCTCCCTGCAGGCCGGCGTCCTCAACGATACCGCCAAGGTCGATCCTAAGCTGGGTACTGCCATCATCAAGCACCAGCCAGGAGTCATGCGCGGTCAGACAGTCATCGTTGAGGTCTCCGAAGAACAATCCGCTCGCGGAAGTAGCACTCTGCTGAAACAGGCATGAAAGACACGGATCACACCCCGGCTGCGGATGCACCCATGGCGACTCATCAATACTCTTCGTATACCCATCCATGCAGGTCGTATTCCCAGGCGGCCCCCAAACCGGACCCCCAATACAAGTCTTCTGCACGAGCCCCGAGACCGTCTTGCTCGCCAGCTGGCTTGCAATCGTGGACAGCTCCGTGGACGTAGGCCCGGGCGCAGTCTCAGCCAGGCAGGAGAACTGCCCGCCGCAACCCGGGTTGCTCACACAGGCCGCAGCCGCTTGCTCACACACCCGCAGGCGACTCACAGTCGTGACCCCGACCGGATAGGGCCAGTCAGCGGCATCCGGCGAGCCGGATATGACCTGCCTCAACGCAATGGGCAGAGTCTTTCGGTCTAGGCTAGGCTCCAAGACCCAGCGCGCAGCGGCGGCCGCAGAGGCGACAGCGGTAGCCACCGAGGTGCCGGTCATGGGCGCGGTGTGCTCATCGGGGTCGTTGGTGGGCTGGTCCACCGCCCAGGCGGTGCCGTCCACTCCGTAGGCGGCCAGCGTCGAGAAGGACTGCGCACGAGTCAGGGCCATCTTATTGGCTTTGGCGGTCACGCCGCCCACCGCGTGCACCAGGCTGCCGTCGTAGCTGCCGGAGGCGCCATAGTCTTTGCAGTTCACGCTGACGTCGGCCTGCCAGCCCGCGGGGTAGACCGGGCCGGTATCGAATGCGCCATTGGGCCCACCGAGGTTATTACCGGCGGCCGCGAAGACCACGCTGTTATTGCAGACCGCGAACTTCAGCGCGTCGTATACGGCCTGCGCCGGCGCGGGCAGGCTGTTCACGTTTTGTCCGCCGAGCTGGGGTACGGGTACCCAACCAAGGCTCAGATTCACAACCTGTGGTTTGCCTTTGGCGTCCACAACGGCCTCGGTGATGGCGTCGGCCAGGTCGTGCAGCGCGCCCGCAGGGTCGCCCTGGGAGGTGGTGTTCTGAAGCGCGTTGTAGCCGATGACTTCGGCGAGGCACTTATTCTTGGGGTTGCCGGCCTCGCAGACCAACTCTTCGATGAGGCGCGCCAAAGGTGCGGCGTGTTTGTCCGTGGCCAAGGCCCCATAAGACCAGCCCGCACCAGAGGCCTTGATGGAGTCCACCAGCGCGATGCGCATGGGATTGAGCCCCGAGGGCCAGACAACCTGGCTTGCATCCGGAGCCCCCGCCCGCTGCAAGAAGGTGGTGCGGTGCGCAGGTTTAGCGGTCTCCAGCGGCGAGGCCGACAGCTGTACTACCGGATAGTCGAAGTCGAAGGTGTAGCCCGCCTTCTTGAGGTGTTCGACCAGCTCCTCGCGGTCGGAGCCCGCGATCGTCGGCAAGGGGCCTTGCTGCGCGGGGTTCACCGGGATGGGCGCGAGCACGCAGTAGCGCTGCAGACGCAGCGGCAGCACACCCGCCGCCTGACGCGCCCGCACCAGGGGGCGGGCCGCAAAACGCGGCGCGAGCCGCGAGGCCACCACGCTGGCCGGATCACAGGGCGCGGCCTGGTTATTGTAAGCCACGATCGCCACGGGCTCGGGCGCCGTCCAGGTCCCTGGAGTGATGGGCCGGGTGCCCGTTTGAGAGACCGGGGGCACGGACGTCTGGGTGGTGCGGCAGCTGCTCACCACCGCCCCAGCGAGGGCGGCGACAGCAAACAGGGCGATGATGATCCTCGAACGATTCACGGCGAAAGCTCCTTGGAGGCGCGGCTGAGCCCGACCTCTTTAGTCCTTTCGTCGTTATGTCGCGATTTGGGTCAAATTGCCCGACGGCGCGCGTAAATTTCCATGGTGTCGCCGTAGCGGGTCTGTCCGAGCACCCGTCCGGCCCCATACAGCCCCGCTTTGGCAAGGCTGCGCACGGGGCGCGGTGCAGGCAGGCTGTCATCCACGGAGCCCGCAACCACCCATTTGGGGGTCTGAAAACGACGCTCCACCACCTCGAAGCCTGCCCATCCCAGCAAGCGCTCCAGCGTATCCGGCGTGAAGTGCGAGATGTGGCGCGGCACCCCGAGGCCGCGCCACCGGCCCCGAAACAGCTGCGCGCCGCCCGAGCTGATATTGCTCACCCCGATGGCCAAGACCCCACCCGGCTCCAGCGCCGCGTGCACCCGATCGAGCAGGTCACGGGGTTGATAGATGAGCTGAAGCACGCCCCACATCGTGATCGCGTCGAAGGGCCCCTCCGGCAGGGCATCTTGCTCCACATCCATGACGCCGCAGGGCAGCCCCAAGATGTCCTTGGCGTGCCAGACCACGTCCTCGCTCACATCGACGCCCTGCACCGCCCATCCGCGCGTGCGCATGACGTCCATGAACAGGCCGTCCCCGCAGCCGATGTCGAGCAGGCGTCCCGGCAAGGGCCGCACTGCGCTGAGGCCGTCCGCCCGGTGTAAGAAAGGCGCGCGCGCACGATCAAGGTCCTCGTGCAGCTTGTCGGCGCGGGCCCGCCGGGCGCGGTTGTAGAAGGGATAGGCGCCTTCAAAGGCCTTTTCCTTGTGCTCCACCGTGAAGCGCGGCGTGGTGTACCGGTGGCTGCAAATCTCGCAGCGCACGATGGTGTACTTGTTGGGTGCGCCCTTCACCGGCGCCCTATCCTTAATCCAGGTATCCGGCCCCTTCATGAGGGTGCGGGCCCGAGTGTTCTTGCACAGCGGGCAGGTCGGCCGCTCCAGCACGCCGCTGGACGCGATCTTGGGGCCAGCGGGCACCGGCGGCTCCTTGGGCGCGCGCGCCCGAGCCACGGCCTCAATGGCCCGGTCCATGAAACGCTTCATGACAGCACCTTCAGGCTGGGGTTGCCGGACTCACGCTTGGCCCGAGCTTCATCAGCCTTTTTGGCATGGGTAGCGCGGTGACGGGCGGAGTGTTTGGGCTTTCTGAGGCCCTGCCAGCCCTTGAAGCGGTCGCTACGGTACTTTTCGAGCCGCTCCTCTTTCTGCATCGCGTGCATGCCCTTGAGGATCCCGCGAAGCAAGGTGGCTTTCATTTTGCGCCGCACCGTGAACTCCAGGCCCAGGTCATACTCGGCGTGCATCAGCGACTCGACCAGGCGGTAGAAGCCTCGACCATAGGGGGCATCCCAAATCACCGCATCCGGGTCGGTCTCTGCCCACTTATTGTCGGTGTGCATCATCTGCTGCACGAGCCCATGAAAGTCGGTGCCCGGCATCGGCATCGCCACCGAGGTCGAGTAGTCCACCGGCTGGATGTCACGCAGCAGATCGATGGTTTTTTGAATGTCGGGCCACTCCTCACCGGGGTAGCCCATGAGCACATAGCCGCCCATGGAGATGCCCAGCTCATGCATATCCTTGGCAACCCGCCTTGCGTCATCGACGGTAGTGCCCTTCTTCATGCGGTCGAGCACCTTTTGAGAGCCGCTCTCGAAACCAAAGTTGATGCGCTCCACGCCGGCCGCCTTCATGCGCTCCAGCAGGTCACGATCGGTCAGGTCCACGCGGGCCAGGCACTCCCAACGTACTTTGACCCCCAGCTCGACGATCGCGTCGCAGAAGGCCTCGACCCACTGCCGCCGCACTACGAAGGTGTCATCGAAGAGCCACAGGTGATCGATCTCATAAGTATCGACGAGGTGCTTGACCTCTTCTGCGGCGCGCCGCGCGGAATACTGACGATACTTACGCCCGAAGATGGGGCGAGCGCACCAGGCGCAGGAGAACGGACAGCCCCGGGAGGTCATGAACTGAATCGAGGCGTACCCATGCACCTCTTTCCACTCTTTGACGTAGCGGTGCAGGTCCACCAGGTCGTAGGCGGGCGACGGCAGCTCGTCCATCGAGGTCGAGCCGGGGCGGTCCGTGGCGCGAGCCTTCTGGGCGTCCCGGTCCATGATGGTGACGCCCATGATGTCGAGCAAGACCTCTTGCGAAGGCATCACCGGCAAGTCTTCTTGACCCGGCTTGAGGCCGAAGGCCTGCATCAGCTGCAAGATGGCGACTTCACCCTCGCCTCTGATCACAACATCGGCGCCCGCTGAGAGATACTCACCATCATAGATGGACGGGTCTGGCCCACCGGCCCAGACCATGAGCCCCGCCTCCTTGAAGCGGTTGATCATGGAGACCGCGTCGTCCCGGAAGGAGTTCATCGCAAAGACCCCCACTACCCTGGGGCGCGGGCCGCTCTTGAGCCGCTCGCGGATGCGGTCCGGGTGATCGAGGAAGGTGGCGTCGTATATCTCGACCGAGTAGCCGGCCTCGCGCAGGACCGCGCCGAGGTACATCAGACCAAGCGGCGGATAGGGCCGGTACGAGGCCCGGCGGGGCTCGTGTCGGCTCAGGACGTAGGGGTTGACCAGGAGAACGTCCAACATCGGCACTGCCACGTACCGTGTTGAGGCGCGGTTCGTCGAGCCTTCTGCAAACCCCAGCATGCGGCGCGCTTCGCTTGGGGGGCTCGGATGCGGCTTCGCGGGCGTGACCGCGGCGCCGAGCCGCGCTAACACAGCCCCGTGGCCAACGCGCCCACCACCCGATACCTGCCCAGCTCGGTGCGCCTTGAGCGGCCCGAGCTGATCGTGCTGACCGGCCCGGCCAAGGGAGAGCTGTTCCCCCTACCTAGGACTGCGGGCCCCACCATCATTGGGTCCGAGCCGAGCTGTGGCATCACGTTGAGCGGCCTTCAGCCCCAACATGTGCAAGTGGAGATGCTCACCGACCGATCGGGCGTGGCGGTGCGGGACCTGTCTTCAGGCCACACCCGGCTCAATGGCGCGCCGATCCTCGACGCGGTGATGAGCCCCGGGGACGCCCTCGACCTCGACGGCACCGAGCTGCGCCTCAAGGACGTGGCCGACGCGCTCGATGTCCTACCTTCGACCGAGGACCACTTCGGGCTGGCCCGCGGGAAGACCCTCGCGATGCGCGAGATCTTCGGCATGTTGGAGGTACTCGCGCCCTCCACGGCCACCCTGCTGCTCTTGGGCGAGACCGGAACGGGCAAGGACGTGCTCGCCCGCGCCGTGCACAGCGCCTCCGAACGCTCCGAGGGCCCGCTCGTCACTTTGGATTGCGGGGCCATCGCACCGTCCTTGGTCGAGGCCGAGCTGTTTGGCTACGAGCGCGGCGCCTTCACCGGCGCCGAGGAATCCAGGCCAGGCGCCTTCGAGCGCGCGCATCAGGGCACGCTCTTTCTCGACGAGGTCGGCGAGCTGCCCCTCGACGTGCAACCCAAGTTGCTCCGTGCCCTCGACGAGCAGCGCGTACAGCGGGTGGGCGGCAGCGAGACCCAGACCATCGACGTGCGGGTGGTGGCCGCGACCAAGCGGGACCTAGAACACGAGGTGCAACGTGGCCGGTTTCGCGAAGACCTGTACTTTCGCTTGGCGGTGGTGCCCATCACCCTGCCACCTCTGAAGGACCGTCGGGATGACATCCCGCTGCTCGTCGCGCACTTCGCCGACGCCTTTGAAGAGCGCACCGGTCACCGAGCCGAGATCGCCGAGCAAGAAGTACAGCGCCTGCTCGCTCACGATTGGCCGGGGAACGTGCGGGAGCTGAAGAACACGGTCGAGCGCGCGCTCTGGCTGGCCCAGACCGGCGGCAAGCAGGCTTTCTTTTTGCTGCCCTCAGCCGAAGGGCTCTTTGGTAGCCCGGCGGATGTGCCCGGAGCGGATGCCGAAACGACCAGCTTTGATGCGGACCGACCGTTCTCTGAGCTGAAACAGGGCTGGGAGGCGGAGTTCGAGAAGAAGTATCTCGCGTGGCTGCTGGCTCGCGCCGACGGTCGCCTTAGCGCCGCCGCACGCTTAGCCAAGATGGACCGAAAGCACCTTCGCACCTTGGCCAAAAAGCATGGCCTGTGGAAGGGCTGACGGCCCGCTCAAGGGCGGCTACAGGATGTCGAAGCCAGCCGAGAGCACGAGGCCGTGGATGACCTGGAAGCCGTCAACGACCAGGGGCACCTTCTTCACGATCAGGCTGTAGTCCAAGGACGCCCACTTGGCGATCTTGAGCGACAGGCCTGCTTGAATATCGGTGTTCAAGAAGCCAAAGCCATTGGCCTTGCCCACGTTCATCGGGTCGTTGGGGGTCGGGTCGTCCGCTGAAGTCACGACCGGCAGGAAGAAGTTCGCGCTGAACTTCCAGGACAGCAGGTCCTTGATGGCCACGCCGGACAGCAACAGCTCCAGCTCCGCACCCACCTCCTGCACATCGTCGAGCTGACGCAGGGTCAAGGTCGATGCCGCCGCATCTTCCGCCGCAACGACGAAGCCGTTGCGCACCACAATCTGCTGAGCGCCTACGCCCAGCTTGGCGTCGAGCTTGAACTTGTCTTCGGTGAAGGGGCGCGCAAAGGCACCGGCAGATTCACGAAGCAAGACGGGCTCGAAGGCCCCGGTCAGGGAGACCTTGGACTGCGCGTTGACCGCCTCCGTGGGCACCGCGGTGCCATCGCGGTTCGTGCGATCGACGCTATAGTTCACATCGCGGACCGCGTAGCCCTTGAAGATCTGGGTCTGGAACTTGAAGCGCGCGAAGGGGCCCAGCCAGTCCGGATTGTTCAGCCGGTACACGTACGTGCTGATGAGCTCTAGGTTGTCCTGAGTCTTAATGAAGGAGTCGATGCTGGGCGTCTTGCTCTGTGCGTGCTGCACATTGAAGGTCGTCTCGACGCCGTGGTTATTGTGCTTGAAGTCAGCGTTGAGGCTGAGCACCAGGCCCACCTGGAAGGTCGTGCCCTCTTGACCCGCGCCAGCCGCAGCCGCGTTGGCGTTATTGTCACCCAGGTTGCCGGTGAGGCCGACCTTGGCCTTGACCTTCCACCCGTTGGGGGTGGTTGAGCTGGTGGCCGCGAGGGCCTTCTTCTGCACGCCCTCATCCTTGAGCGCTTCGGTCTGGGCCGAGGCTACGGCGGGCAGGATCAGCAGGCCCATCAGGCCAGCTGCCAATACAGCGGTGTTCTTGAGAATCTTCATGTTCAAGCTGCCTTGTCATCCGCGGGCTTTGCAACGCTCCCGTCGAGATGCACATCCATTTGTGGGAAGGGGATACCGATGCCGGCCTTATCAAGGCTCACCTTGCAGGCATAGGTGAGCTTTTCGCGGACGGCCCAAAAGTCAGGGGTGTTCACCCAGACCCGGAGCTTCCAGGCGATGGATGAGTCACCGAGCACATCGAGGAAGACCTGAGGTGCGGGCTCTGCGAGGTGGTCCACGCTGGCGATCGCCTGCTCAAGGATCTTGCGGGTCTCGTCGAGGTCTGCGCCGTAATCGGTGCCGACATCCACGTCGACGCGACGGGTATCAAAGTAGGTGATGTTCTCGATCGTGCCGCCAAAGATCGCGCTATTGGGCACGATGATGAGGCGATTATCGGGGGTGATCATGCGGGTGGTGAACAGCTCAATCTCGTCGATCTTGCCCGTGGTCCCCGCGGCGTTGACCACATCACCCACCTTAAAGGGGCGGAACAGGAGCAGCATCACGCCGGCTGCGAGGTTCGACAGGCTGCCCTGAAAGGCCAGACCAATCGCCAAACCGGCGGCGCCGATGACCGCCGCGAAGCTGGTGGTCTCAATGCCGAAGACGCCCAGGCAGGCGATCATGGCCAAAGTGATGACCGAGTAGCGGGCCGCATTGCCAAAGAACTTGCCCAAGGTTGGGTCTACATTGGCTTTGCTGGTCCCGCGCAGCACCACGCGGCGCGCCCACCCAGCGATGATGAAGGCGATAAAGATGGCGACGATGACGCCGACGATGCGGGTCCCGTAGTCCACCACGATGGGCATATTGTCCGTCAAAAGCTTTGGCATGCGGGCCAACTAACAAGTGTGCTTGGGGTGGTCGAGGCTGAATTACAGATCAGGATAGGTTTGTCGGTCTGCGCGGAGTCCGCCGTACCGGCAGGTACAGAAACGTACGAAGCGGGTCAGAACAGGTGGTTCAAACTGAGGTCTTCGAAGGTCACCTTGCCGCGAACTACCCCCAGCGCGACCTTGCCCATCGGCGCGTCCGGGAAGGTGCACCTCAGGTCAACGAGACCGTCAGCGCCGATATCGACCCGGACCTCGGTGCCACGGCGGGACAGCCTCAGGTCCGCGCCGGATGGGCTCAGCAGCGCGTCAGAGGCGACCGGCGCGCAGGAGACGGGGCGCGTCGACCGACGCCCCAGGCTGCGCCCCAGGCCCAGGCTGCCCTCGAGGGTCACATAATCGTACTCGACCCCATCAAAGCCAAAGAGCAAGGCAGCCTGCGCACCCGGTTCAAGTCGAAGGTGGGTCCTAATGTCGAAGTCCGCGTAGGCGCTGGGCCCAACCACCGCCCACTCGGAGGGCTCTCGCTCAAGGCCGGTGGCCGCTGGGGCCTGCCCCTGCAGCCCCAGCGTGGTGCGCCCCCAGGCCGCTGGCCTGAGGGGGATGATGCCGAGGCTGGCCGAACCGCCCCCAGCCAGATCAACCGCAAGCTGTCCTTCGCTCACGGCCGGGCCCAGCAGCCCAGCTGGTCCGGGGTTAAAGGTGACCATGCGCCCCAGCGGGCTGCGCAGCAGCACCAACCCGTCGGAGCGCAGCCCGCCCACCAAGGCCCCCGATGGCACGTCAAGCAGTTGGTCTGTGCCCAAGGGCAGCAGCCGGACCCAGTGGGGCGATGCGCCATCCTCGGGCAAGATCAGCAGACCGCCATCATTCAGGGCGACCGGCCTTGATAGCCCCACCGTCGCAGTCAAAGACGTGATCACGGCGCTATCTCCAAGCGGCACCGAGGTCTCGCTGCCCACCCTGATAGACTGCACTGCCGCGATGCCCTGCCCCTTTTGATCCGAGCCACCCACCAGCAGGGCGGCCCCCGCAGCCGTGAGCACCATCGCGGGCTCACGCGCACCGACCGTCAGCCCCACCCGCTCGCTGAGCACTGAGCCGCGGCGCGACACGAAGACCGAGGCGTGTGTATAGGGTGGCGCCTCTGGGCGCCCTAGGCCTCCCGCCAAGATAACCCGTCCCGCTCCAAGGGAGGCTGCGGCCGCGAAGGCACGCGGCGCGTCGAGCCCGCCGACCGTACGCGGCGCACCGCCTTGGGGATTGAGGCCACGCACCGCCGTGCCATAGCTGGGCTCTGCGGCGCCGCCCGCCCAGAGCACTAGGCTATCGTCCACCACCGCGACGGCCGCGCCCTGGGGCACGGGGCCGCCGGTATCCTGCATGCGCACAGAGTTGCGCAGGGGATCG
>Ga0193954_1001703_pt1 | contig 10995 bp, 9 predicted proteins | sample BB_5_MG_FD_140340 | JGI IMG/M metagenome (GOLD analysis project Ga0193954, IMG submission 140340) | Microbial mat bacterial communities from the Broadkill River, Lewes, Delaware, United States - BB_5_MG | ecosystem: Environmental > Aquatic > Freshwater > River > Microbial mats | place: USA...
ACCACCGTGGCCGAGCGCGCCCGATGTACGCCACGAGCACGCCCCGCCCGGCGTCCTGGCGTCCTGGCCGGCTCATGCGCCTGGCCCTCGGCCTGTTCCCTGGGGTGCGGGTGATGGCCATGTCCAACGCCTTGGCCGGCCTGCCCTACCTGGTGCTGGGCATCGCGGCGACGGTGCTGGGCGGCCTGCTGTACCTGGAGTGGCAGATCGCGGCGGACAACGTGCGCACCTACCACATCCGCGAGGTCTACCTGCTGTTGCACGCCGGCGCCGTGGTGCTCGCGGCGCTCACCTTCGAGATGCTGCGCTTCGGCTCGGCGCTGGAAGAAAAATATTATGGCTCGCGCGCGCCCCGTCTGCTCGCCGCGCTGCTGCTTCCTTCGCTGCTCGTGCTCTTTGGCGGACCCGCGCTGGTGCGCCTTTGGCCCCAACTCATGGAAGCCCTGTGGCTGACCGCGCTCGTCATCGTGCTCGGCGGCATCCCGGCCGCCATCTGGTCTGCGGCCGAGGGCTTTTTGATGTCCTCGGAGCGGCTGCGGCGTTTTCAGATCGCGGTCGGCGTCGGCCTCTTGCTGGCGGTCGGCAGCAGCATCGCCCTGGTATTTGCCATGCACAGCCTACGAGGCAGCATCGCCGCTGACGCGGCCGAGGCGGGTTTTGTGCTGCTGCCCCGCCTACTCGCAGGCTAGCCTGCCATGTTTGGCCCGGCCCTCGCGGCCCTCATCCTCGTCACCACCGCGCCCGCGCAGACCACCACGGGCACCAGCACGCCGCCGCTCGATCCGCACCGCCTCGAATTGGGCGTCGTGCCGGGCGTGGCCCTGGACTCCGCGCTGGGCCTGGGCCTGGCCAACCTGCTCAACCTCGCGCGCCTCGACCCGGAGCTGGCGCCCTACGCCTGGCGACTCAACGCGCTCACGCAGATCTTCTTAAGCAAGAACGATGCAGGAAAGATTGCGCCGACCTACCAGCTGTACCGCTTCGCCTATGACGCGCCGCGCTTCTTGGTGCCGGGCGTGCGCTTGACCGCGGAGCTGTCGTTTTCCAGGCTGATCAACTCGGGCTATTACGGCCTCGGCAATGCCTCGATGGCCACGGGCCCCGCAGATCGCGCCCGCTACTTTGAGTACGATCGCATCACGCCGCTGGCCCGGGTGGTCACCCGCGTCGATACCGGTCAAGAGGTTGAGCTGTTCGCGGGCGGCCTGTTCGCCATGAATTGGATCAACGTCTTCGACGGCAGTCGCTTGCAACAAGACCTGCAGCGCGGGGTGAACCTCGTGGGCGTATCCCGCCACGCCCGACTCGAAGGCCTCGTGGGAATCTTGCGCGAAGACCGGGACGATGAAATCGACCCTACGCACGGCGGTTTTCACGAGCTATCGCTTCGCGTGGGGCAGCTCTTTGAAACCCCGGCCACCTATGGCGGCCTGAACCTCACCCTGCGTCAGTTCGTGCCCGTGTGGCAGCCCTACCTGGTGCTGGCCGCGCGCTTCATGACGGACCTGCTCTTCGGCGACGCACCGGTGTACGAGCTGGCCCGCTACGGCGGGCTGCAGCCAGGCAATGGCCCCGCAGGCCCCCTTGCCATCCGCGGACCTCGGGCCCAGCGCTACCACGGCAAGATCAAGGTCTTTGCCAACCTTGAGCTGCGGGCCCGACTGTTGAGATTTCGGCTCTTCGGCCTGCCCACCCTGGTGGGCCTGGTGGCCTTCGTGGATACGGGCCGCGTGTGGACCGAGTGGCGGGCCCGACCGGAGCTGGACGGGCGTGGACTCGGGCTGAAGATCGCGGCGGGCGGCGGCTTTCGCTATCGTTGGGGCAGCGCCTTTGTGGTGCGCGGGGACCTCGGCTGGTCCCCGGATGGGGTTCTCTTCTCCGTCGACGCCGGGCACGTCTTCTGAGGGCCGCAATCACTTGCCAAGCGGCCTCGTTGGGCGGGACAAGCAGCCTGTCATGGCCTCCGCGCTCGCGCAGCCTCCCGTAGACCGCCCCGTGATGATCACCGGAGCCAGCGGCTTCATCGGTCGTCGGCTTCGAGCCGCCCTGCTGCAACAGGGCGTCGATGTCATCTCGCTGCGCCGCCCCGCCTCGCCTGAGACCAAAGAGGGCCGCAGCGTCAGCGCAGATTATGCGGACCAGGAGCGCCTCAATGAGATCATCGAGGCCGAGCGCCCCGCGCTGATCTTCCACGTGGCCGGCGCCACCAAGGGCGTCACCTACGCGGATTTCCAGCGGGCCAATGTGATGCCCACCGAGAACCTGCTGCAGGCCTGCAAGACTGCGGACCACAGCCCCCAGCGCTTCGTCTTCGTCTCCTCGCTCGCAGCCTACGGGCCCACCAGCCTCGAAGCCCCGCTCGAGGAGTCCGCGCCCCGCCAACCGATGGAGCACTACGGCCGAAGCAAGGCCGAGGCCGAGGAGGCCGTGGAGGCCGCCGGTCTGCCCTTCACCATCGTGCGCCCGGGCGGCGTCTACGGCCCGGGAGATGTCGACTACTTCGAGGTCTTCAAGATGGCCGCCAAGGGCTGGAATACCTTCTTCGGCAACCGGCACCGGCTCTTCTCCGCCGTCTACGTAGACGATCTCATCGACGCGATCCTCACCGCCGCCCAGCACGAGCACACCGTCAACAAGGGTTACTTCATCTCGGCGGGCGAACCGCTGAGCTGGCAGCAGTTCCAAGGTGCGGTGGTCGAGGCCAGCGGGCGCTCCGCGCGGGAGTTGGACCTGCCGGAGTTCCTCGTGAGTTGGGCCGCATGGGGCGGTGAGTTGGTCACCAAGATCGACGGACGCCCCCGCCTCTTCAACCGCCAGAAAGCCGCGATGGGGGCCCAGCCTGCCTGGACCTGCCGCGCCACCGCCGCCGAGCGGGACTTTGGTTTTGCCCCGAAGGTCGACCTGAAAACCGGCATCGACCGGGCCTTCGAGTGGTACCGAGCAGAGGGTTGGATTTGAAAGCCAACCTGCAACAGGAGCGAGCATGAGCACCCCCATCGAAAGCCCCGAAGACGCCGCCCGCCGCGCCCGCGAAGCCGGCGAGGACGACAGTGATGCCTATCGCTTCGGTCGCCCGCCCGACGACCTGCCCTTCTTCGACCCGCCGGTGCCCACCCGGATCACCGACGTGGCTGCGGTCGACATCCAAACCCTAGACTTAGGTAAAAAGTCCGACCGCCAGCGTTTCATGGACATGCCGGACGCGGTCTATGTGGGCGAGCCGAACTACATCGCGCCCCTGCGCATGCACCAAAACAAGTTCTTGGATCCTGCCCGCAACCCCGCCTTCAAGTCACTGGAGGTCAAGGTCCTGATGGCGGTGCAAGGCGGCACGGATGTCGGCCGTCTGACGGTGCAGATCGATAAGAACTACAATGAGTACCACGGCACCCAGACTGGGTTCTTGGGCTTCTTTGAGTGCATCAACGACCGTAAGGTGGCGCACGCGCTGTTCACCCATGGCATCGAGTGGCTCAAGGGTAAGGGCATTGAAGAGGTCTTTGGCCCCACGCACTTCACGCTGAATCACCAAGCCGGCCTGTTGGTGGAGAACTTCGACCGGCCGCCCTTCGTCGAGGAGACCTACAACCCTCGCTACTATGAGGAACTATTCAATAGCTACGGCTTTGGCAAAGCCAAGGACCTGCTGGTGTGGTGGATCGACATCACCGGCGGCATGGAGACGAAGAACCGAAAGCGCATCGCGCGCATCTCCGAGCGCATCAAAAAGCGCGAAGGCATCACCATTCGCCACATCGACATGAAGCGGCTCGACGAAGAGTTCGAGCACATCTTCCAGCTCTATCTGAGCGCCTGGCAGAAGAACTGGGGCTTCGCGCCGCTGCCGAAGGAAGAGTTCATGTGGCTGCTGGCCGACCTCGAAGAGGTAGCCATCCCCGAGCTGGTGCTCTTTGTTATGGTGGGGGACCGCACGGTGGGTTTTTGCGCCACCCTGCCCAACGTCAATGACCGCCTGCCCAAGGACGGACGCCTCTTCCCCTTCGCTTGGACCAAACTATTGTTTGGCGGCGTCAAGAAGTCCAAACACGCGCGCCTGTATACGCTGGGCATGCTTCCGGAGTACCGAAAGCGCGGCCTAGAGGCGATGATGTTCCAAGAGACCCTCTCCCGCGCCAAGGACTTGGGTTTTGTGGGTGGGGAGATCGGCTGGACTCTGGACGATAATGACCTCATCAACCGGGCCATTGAATCGATGGAGGGCAGCCTGGACCGCCGCTATCGGGTGCTGGGTTTGAATCTAGGCACCGCGCCCGCATCCGGCGATGACCCTCAGCCGTGAAACGCATCGACCTATCGCGCTGGCCGCGCCGCTCGCACCTCAAACTCTTTGAAAGCTACGCCGTGCCCTATACGAGTTTGGTGGCGCCCGTGCGGGCGACCGCCCTGCACAGCTTCGCCAAGTCCGAGGGACTGGGGCTCTTCCGCCCCATTCTTTGGGCGGTCAGCACCGCCGCCAACGCCGTGCCGGAGCTGAGGCAGCGCATTCGCGGTGCCGAGGTGGTGGAGCACGAGGTGGTGCACCCGTCCTACACCATGATGAGCAAGGCGGAGCTGTTCAACTATTGCACGGTGCCCCACCGCAGCGCGCCGCGCGCCTTCTTCGCGGAGGTCGACGCCGAAAATGCCCGGGTCGAGGGCGAGACCGAGCTTCTGCCCGATGCCCCGGGCCGGGACGACCTGCTCTTCGTCAGCTCTATCCCCTGGCGCAGCTTCACCGCGCTCACCCACCCCGTGCCGCTCAACCCGGCCGACAGCTACCCACGCATCACGTGGGGACGCGCCGAACCCGACACCGAGGGTCAGGTGAGCCTCAGCCTGGGCATCATGGCCCACCACGGCTTGGTCGACGGTGTGCACATGGCTCGCTTCTTCGAAGCCTTCGAAGCGGCGGCGGGCGACATCGCCTCGCTCTGGTAGGCTGCCCGCATGGCTCCCATCGACGCCGCCTCCATTATCTTGCTGCGCGACGACGGCCGCGTGCTGCTCGGGGTGCGGGCCAAGGCCGTGAAGTTCTTGGGAGGTTTTGCGGCCTTTGCGGGCGGGCGCTTGGATCCGGCCGATGCAGGCCACGCTCGACGGCTCTTTGACAGCGAGGCTGCTGAGCACGTGCTGAGGGCCACCGCGCTGAGAGAGCTCTATGAGGAGATGGGCCTGGTGATCGTCGGATGCGACGCGCAGGTCGCGGCGCCCGGGCTCAACTTCGAAGACGCGTCGAGCGGCATCGACCCGCAGAGCCTTGAGTTTGTCGGGCGCTGGGTGACCCCGGACTACTCACCCATTCGCTTCGATACGCGCTTTTTCTTGGTGCGGGTCAAACGGGGAGAGGCCCCCACCACCGGTGACCTAGAGATGCAATCCGCGTCTTGGGTGCATCCGCAAGACGCCTTGACGGACTATCACAGCCAAGCGCTATTGCTTCCCCCGCCCACCGCCTGGGCTCTGCAGGCTCTGGCCACGGGTGACACGGGCGCGGCGCAGCGCATGCGCGCCCACCCCGGCGCCCAAGGCGAGGAGCACCTGGCCTTTGAGCCCCTGCCCGGCATCTCGCCGCTGCCGCTTCGAAGCCCCACCCTGCCGCCGGCCACCACAACCAACGCCTACATCCTCGGCTGCGAGCAGCTCTTGATTGTGGATCCGGCCGCCTACGAGGCCGACGAGCGTGACAAGCTGCTGTCCTGCATCGAGCAGCGCACCGACCGGGGCGCCAAGGTGCAGGCCATCGTGCTCACCCACCACCACCCCGATCACATGGGCGCAGCGGTGTGGCTGCAGGACAAGACGGGCGCACCCATCTGGGCCCACGCCCAGACCGAGGTCCTCTTGACAGGCCAGGTGCCCATCGACCGCCGGCTTGAAGACGGCGATGAGCTGGACCTCGGTCAGGACACCTCAGGACAGGCCTTTATTTGGCAAGTTCTCTTTACGCCTGGCCACGCACCCGGCCACATCGTGCTGCGGGACCTGCGGGCCAACGGGCGGTGCATGATCGTGGGGGACATGGTCGCCGCGATCGGCAGCATCATCATCGACCCGCCCCAAGGGGACATGACAGACTACTTGCAGCAGCTTCGGCGCCTCAGAGATCTACCAGAGGCGGTGCTCATGCCGGCCCACGGGCCGCCCATTGTGCAAGGCCACGCCAAGCTGGACCAGTACATCGCACACCGCCTGCAGCGAGAGCATAAGGTCTTCGAAGCGCTGCTCGGCCATAGCGAGGCCCGGCCCGAAGATCTTCTGCCCGTGGCCTACGATGATACGCCTAAGAACCTCTACCCCTTCGCAGCACGCGCCTGCCTGGCCCACCTGGAAAAGCTGGTTAGGGACGGCCGGGCCACGCAGCAGGGGGATTGCTTCCGTCCTCACCGGGGCTGATCGCGTGACCTGCACCCAAGGGGCTGCTAGTACGGAATCAGCATGAGCGAGGGCCATCCGGACATCCCCTACCTCGCCGTTGTGCCGTTCGTCCTGATCTTGCTCGGGATCGCGGTGCTACCGCTGGTGGCCCACCAATGGTGGGAGAGCAACCGCAACCGACTCATCTTCACGGCGATCATCACCGTGCCGACGGTTGGCTATCTGCTGACCCTCGACCCACACATGCTGCTGCACGCGGGTGAGGAGTACTTCTCCTTCATCTTCCTGCTGGGCAGCCTGTACATCATCTCGGGCGGCATCGTTTTGAGGGGTGAGCTGAAGTCCAGCCCCTTTGTCAACGCAGGCCTACTTGCGGCCGGCAGCGTGTTGGCGAGCATCATCGGCACCACCGGCGCCTCCATGCTGCTGATCCGTCCCTACCTGCGCGCCAACCGGGTGCGTGAGTACACCCGGCACCTGCCCATCTTCTTCATCTTCACGGTCTCCAACGCAGGCGGCCTGCTGACGCCCCTGGGTGACCCACCGCTCTTTCTCGGCTTCTTGCGCGGTGTGCCCTTCACCTGGACCTTGAAGTTGGCCCCCGAGTGGCTGTTCGTGAACGGGCTCATCATCCTGATCTTCTTCGTGCTCGACTACCGCATCTTTTCGAACGCGGGCGCCGAGCCGGAGTACGAGCGCAAGAAGCTCAGCCTCGCGGGTGCCCATAACTTCCTCTTCCTCGCGGGCGTCGTGGCCTCCGCCGGCCTTCTGCCCCTGGGCTGGCGCGAGCTGGGCATGGGTGTGGCCACTGTGCTGTCGCTGGTCACCACCAAGAAGTCCCTCAAAGAGGAAAACGGCTTCACCTACCACCCGATCGAGGAGGTCGCGATCCTGTTCGCGGGCATCTTCATTACGATGCAGCCGGCCCTCGGGCTGCTCGGCCTGCACGGCCCCGAGATGGGCCTGAGTTCGCCGACGGCCTTTTATTGGATCACCGGTGTGCTTTCGTCCTTCTTGGATAACGCGCCCACCTACGTCACCTTCTTCACGGTGGCTCAATCCGTGGGCGGCGAGAACCTGGTCGCCGCCACCGGTGTGCCCGAAGCCATCCTGGTGGCCATCAGCCTGGCCGCGGTCTTCATGGGGGCCAATACCTATATCGGCAATGGCCCGAACTTCATGGTGAAGTCCATCTGTGATGAGGCCGGCTTCACCACCCCGAGCTTCTTCGGTTACATGGTGTGGTCCGTCGGAATCCTGGGTCCCATTTGGTTCTTGGTCAGCATCATCTTCCTCTGATTTTCATCGGCGCGTTGGCCTGCAGCGCCCCAGAGGCAAGCCAGCCTGCGTTCTTGGCGCCGCCCTCGACCGGGCCCTTTACAGACATCACGGCCGCCTACGGACTCGACCAAGCCCAAGCACCCCAAGTGGCCGGCTTCGACACGGACTGTGAGGTCGCGCGCTTCATGACCGCCGGTGCCGCGGTCGTGGACATCAATGAGGACGGATGGCCCGACCTGTACCTGCCTCGACTCGACTTGGCGGACCGGCTGATGATCAACCTGCAGGGCGAAGGCTTCGAGGACCGCGCCACCGAGTACGGCCTGGACCTTGGTGGCGATAGCGGCGCCCCTGTGTTCTTCGACCGAGACGGGGATGGCGACCTCGACCTGCTGCTGAGCAGCCCCACCACCAACCCGCGCCTCTTTGACCGACAGGGCCCGCGCTTTGTGCCCGTGCCCGATGCGGCGGGGCTCACTGTAGACCCGGTCCCACAGGGGGAGTGCAGCCGCATGTTCGGGGCCTCCTTGGGCGACCCTGATGGTGATGGGGACCTGGACCTGATCACCGCCGCGTGGCTGGACTCGGGGCGCAGCCACTTGTTCATCAATGATGGGCAAGGCCGCTTTCAGCAACGAAGCGCTGAGTGGGGGCTGCAGCTCGACGAAGACGCGGTGCTGACGCCCGTCTTCGTGGACCTGGACGCGGACGGGGATGAGGACCTCGTCGCCATCTCGGACTTCGCCGATACGCGCATCTTCGACAACCGAGGCGGGCGATTTGTCGACATCACGCAGACCAGCACCCTGGCCCGCATCCACGATGGCATGGGCGCAGACCTGGGCGATGTGGACGGGGACGGCCGTGTTGACCTCTTTGTGGGTGGCATCTGCTTTGAGCGCCCATCGGGGTGCCTGGACGCCTCCGGCTGGACCGGCAACCACCTGTTCATGAACCGGGGCGGCGGCGAATTTGAAAGCCAGGCTGCGCAAGCCGGGGTGCAGCGCGCCGGCTGGGCCTGGGGCTCCACCTTCTTTGACCCCGACCTCGATGGGGACCTCGACCTGGCGGTCAGCAATGGCTACGGGGCCTTCCTTGAGTTCGAGAACACCGCCACTCAGGTCTTTGAAAACGATGGCCAGGCGCGCTTTGCCGCAACCGAGTGGGGCATTGACGACATCGAACAGGGGCGCGCCGCCCTGGCCTTCGACTTCGACCTCGACGGCGATGAGGACCTGCTGATCGTGCACCACGGCGCACCGCCGGTGCTGTACCGAAACGACCTGCCCAAGACGCAGGTCTCCTTGCAAGTCCGGGTGAACCTGGGGCCCATGAACCCGCGAGGCTTGGGCTGCGAGGTGCGCCTCAGCCGCCCCGACGGCCCCACCCAGGTTCGCCTCATCGGCGGGCACAGTCACTTTGGCGCGCACGCTTTGGCCGAGGCTCGATTTGCCGTGCCGAGCCGCGAGGGCCCCTACAGCCTCGAAGTCTGGCTACATGGCCAGCTCCAGCATCGGCGGGCGCTGGACGCCCTTCCGCCCTCGGGCTGCCTGACCGTGCCTTGACTGACGAGTCAACGGCGAGTTACGCATTGCGTCACAAATGGAGGCTTCCTGATGGTCCACGCCGTGTCCCCCGTCTCAGGCTTGCCCCGCGTCGCCGTCGTCGCCGGGCTGCGCACGCCCTTCGCGAAGATGGGCACCGCCTACAAGAACCTGTCCGCGCTGCAGCTCGGCCAGCTCGTGGTTCGTGAGCTGCTGCAACAATGCAGCCTCGACGCCGCCGAGGTGGACGCCTTGGTCTACGGCCAGGTGGTGCCCTCGCTCGCCGGCCCGAACATCGCGCGTGAGCTCGTCTTGGGCCTCAACCTGCCCCGAAACATCGACGCCTTCAGCGTCAGCCGGGCCTGCGCCACCAGCACCCAGGCCACAGCCTCCGCGGCCCAGATGATTCAGACCGGCCAGGCCCAGGTCGCCATCGCGGGCGGCGCGGACTCCGCCAGCGACGTGCCCATCGCCTTAAAGAAGCCGCTCGCCGAAGCGCTCATCACCATGAGCCAGGCTAAAAAGCCCGTCGACAAGCTCAAAGCCTTCGCTGATGTGCACGCGGCAGACCTTTTGCCGGACCCGCCCGCACTCAGGGAGATGTCCACTGGGCTCACCATGGGCCAGGCCGCAGAGAAGATGGCCAAAGAAAACGGCATCCTGCGCGCGGACCAGGACGCCTTCGCGCACCGAAGCCACACCTTGGCGGCCAAAGCCCAACAAGAGGGCGTGTTTTCGCAAGAGGTCATGACGGTGCGCGCTCCGCCCAACTATGAGGCCTACGCGCAAGACAACTTGACGCGCCACGACTCGGATCTTTCCAGCTACGGGCGCCTGAGGCCGGCCTTCGACAAGAAGCGGGGCAGCGTGACGGCGGCCAACAGCTCACCGCTCACCGATGGCGCCTCGGCCGTGGTGCTGATGCGAGAGGACGTCGCCAAAGCCCTGGGCTACACCCCCTTGGCCTTCATCAAGAGCTACGCTTTTGCGGCCTTAGACCCCAGCGAGCAGCTGCTCATGGGGCCGGCCTACGCTTCGCCGCGCGCGCTATCGGCGGCCGGGATCAAAGTCTCGGACCTGGACCTCGTCGACATGCACGAGGCCTTCGCAGCGCAGGTCTTGAGCAATACCCAAGCCTTCGCCAGCGCCAAGTGGGCCCAAGACAAGCTGGGCCTCAGTGAGGCCATCGGCGAGATCCCTGAGGACAAGCTCAACATCTATGGCGGCTCCATCTCCATCGGGCACCCCTTTGCCGCGACGGGGACCCGCCAGATCACCACCGTGGCCCGAGCCCTTCACCGCAACGGCGGCGGGCTGGGCCTCGTGACCCAATGTGCGGCCGGCGGCCTCGGCGCTGCCATGGTCCTAGAGTCGGAGGGCTAAGCCATGACCCCCAGCATCACCTTCGAGCTTCGTGACGATGGCGTCGCAGTCCTGTGGATCAACGTGCCCGGCGCGGCCCAGAATACGATCAAGAGCACCTTCAAGGCCGACCTCGAGACGGTCAAAACGCAGCTTGCGAACAGCCCCGCCGAGGCCGTGGTCATCGCCTCCAACAAGCCGGGCTCCTTTGTGGCCGGCGCGGACATCGAGGCCTTTCAAGGCGTGACGGATGGCGCCGCCGCCTCACAGAGGGCCCGTGGCCTGCAAGAGGAGCTGAACATCATCGAAGCCTCCGACCTGCCCTGGGTGGCCGCCATTGACGGCGCCTGCCTCGGCGGTGGCCTGGAGCTGGCCCTTGCATGCCACGCCCGCGTGGCCTCGGATGGAAACAAGACCAAGCTGGGCCTGCCAG
>Ga0193954_1001706_pt1 | contig 10986 bp, 10 predicted proteins | sample BB_5_MG_FD_140340 | JGI IMG/M metagenome (GOLD analysis project Ga0193954, IMG submission 140340) | Microbial mat bacterial communities from the Broadkill River, Lewes, Delaware, United States - BB_5_MG | ecosystem: Environmental > Aquatic > Freshwater > River > Microbial mats | place: USA...
TAAATGAGTGGTTTAGAGAATAAACCTCTTTACTCTTAAATAATGGTATACTACACAATTAATTTTAATTTAGTCGTTAACAAAAAGAGAACTTATGCCACATATCAAAACTACCCCACTTACTCAAACTCTACTTGACACTATTGTTTCAAAATCTTCTATTATTACATTTAGAGCTGACTCACTTAATAACAAAGATTATCTTTTTGGTATAGAACTTGGAGAAGAAGAGTTTTTGCTACAACTTAAAAAAGATACAAAACTAGATATAATAAAGTATGATAAAGTTACTCGTCCTCTCAAAGTAAATCTTATCAAAGAGGCTCTGCATACTATATCCAAAGAGTTAGAACTAGAAGTACTCCATGATAATATTGCATTTTCTAATACTAAGCCTCCTTTGTCATCAAAATATTTTAAAAAGATTAAAGATTTTGAGAATATTGAGTTTCCTTTTGAAAAAGTTGCGATAGAGGTTGGGTTTGGAAGTGGTCGGCATCTTCTCTATCAAGCAGAACAAAACCCCAACAAACTCTATATAGGTATTGAGATCCATACCCCCTCAGCCCAACAGGTTCTCAAACAGATAGAACTCCAAAAGATAGAGAATATCTGGGTAGTAAACTATGATGCAAGGCTTCTTTTGGAGATGCTCCCATCTAATAGTTGCGAACAAATTTTTGTTCATTTTCCTGTGCCTTGGGACAAAAAACCCCATAGACGCGTTATTAGCCCTAGTTTTACAAAAGAGTCCCTACGAGTATTAAGCAAAAATGGTTCCCTAGAGCTTCGTACAGATAGCCATAAATATTTTTGGTATAGTGTGGAGACATTTTTTGATATGCCTACAGCCAAAGTGACCATAGATAAAAATAAAGACCTTGCAGTAACAATCAAATATGAGGCTCGGTGGAAGCGACAAGAGAAAGATATTTATGAAGTACACCTAATCTCTCAAGAGGAGTCCCAACAAAAATATCTTGAGATTGAGTTTATATTCAATAATATAAGCTATAATAATAAGATAAAAGATAAGTTACCAAAAAAAGCCATTTTAGGTGATGGTTTTTTTGTCCACTTTGAACGGGTATATACTATAGCTAAAGAGGCATTATTAATAAAATGTGCATTTGGTAGTTTTGATAGACCCGAACATAAATATATTCTTATCAATAAAGAGTCATGTAGATATTATGCCTCTGTTCCTGTCAAAACAGTAGTCAATTATCAAGCTCATAAAAAAATTATGGAGTTTTTAGATGTCTAGTAATATTGTGATTAACGCTTCTCGTTTAACACTCTCTTATGGCCATACCGATATTATCAAAGATGCCTCTTTTTCTGTCAAAAAGGGAGAGTTTGTCTTTATTACAGGTCCTAGTGGAAGTGGAAAATCAACACTCTTAAAATCACTCTATGGACAGATTAAGCCAACAGCAGGAAGCTTAATGGTTGGTGGGTTAAATATGGTCGATATTCCACGGTCAAAACTCCAAGAGCTTCGTACACACCTCGGTATTGTTTTTCAAGACTATAAACTTATTAATGAGTGGACTGTATCTAAAAATGTTGTTTTGCCTTTGATTATTGCTGGATACTCTATGGATGTACAGCAGACCCAAGCAAAAAGATTATTAAAACATGTTAAGCTCTCTGACCATATCAATAAATACCCATTAGAACTAAGTGGTGGAGAGCAACAAAGAGTAGGAGTAGCAAGAGCTATGTCTAAAAATCCTTTTTTAATATTAGCAGATGAGCCTACAGGAAACCTTGATGACTACTCTTCTAATGTTATATGGGATTTAATGGAGAATGCTTGTGGGCAACTAGAGACAACGGTATTAGTTGTAACCCACCGTATTCCTTCAATATTTACTATTCCCTATCGACACTTTATTATAGAAAACAAGGGTGTTTATGAAGTTCATTAAGAACCATTTAACTTTTATCTTTCCTATGATGGCAATACTCTTGGGGGTAGAGTTTTTTCTTGTTTTTGACCGTACAACAACAAATTATGAAAAAAATCTACGAGAGGGGTACTCTATGTTTATTGTAGCATCAGAGCCTATATCCCTAGAAGATTTTATAGAACTTGATTCTCATATCAATCAAAGTGAAGAGGTCAAAAAAGAGGAACTTGCCAAACAGATAGCTAAAGGCATGAGCAAGTCAAGTACACAAAAAATCCTTGATGCCCTCCCACACTTTTATAATATTAAGTTTGATAGTTATCTGCACACCTCTACCCTAGAACATATCAAAGCCTATCTTGAAGCTGATGATAGAATCAAAAGAGTAGAGACCTTTGGAAGTAGCTATGGTGCGAGTTATACTCTCTTTAGTTTTATCAAATTTACCTTTAAGGCCTTTGTTATCTTTATGTCTTTGGTAAGCTTTTTTCTTGTTATTAAACAGATGGAGATTTGGAGCTATGCCCACAAAGAGCGAATGCAGGTTATGGAGACCTTTGGGGCACCTATAATGTTGCGAAGTGGTGTGCTTTTTAAGGTAGCATTTATTGATGGAATCATCTCTACAATACTCACAAGTAGTATGTTTTTATTTTTAAAATATAGATGGGCTGAAGAGAGTCATATAGAGATACTCCTACAGATGCAAGATTTACTCTTTCAACCTATTGATTTTCTTATACTCCTAGCTACAGCTCTTTTTATCGTTTTTGTATCAGTCTATTTAGTGGTTTTTAGTACCAAGGAGTAGTCTATGAACAAAAATATAGTTACACATGCTCTTTTATTTATGATTTTTACTAGCTCTCTTTTGATGGCTCTTAATACAGACAAAAAGATACAATCCTCCAAAAAGAACCTTAATCAAAGTGTTGCACAGCAGAAAAAAGTAAGCCGTCATTTAGATAAAATTGCCAAAGATATAGAAGAGGCACAAAACGATAATTTTACAATCAATAAAAAACTTTTAGGATTAAGTAAAGAGTACCGTAAAAATGAGACTTCATACGACAAATCAAAAACAACCCTCTTGGAGTATAACAATAACCTAAAGCAAATTAGTCAAGATATTGAAGAGAAAAAAGAGAAATATGTAACACTCCTCTCTCAGCAGTTTTCTGTTATCCATGCGATGACTCAATCTCATGAAGCCAATAGAGAATCAATTATCAAACAAGAGATGTACAAACTCTACAAAATACAAAATGCTCAAGAACTCAAATCCCTAGAGGCACAGATTAATAAGTGGAAAAGTAATAAGAAAAAAATTATCAAAGATAGAATTACACTCAAAAAGAAGATTCAAGCTCTTACAAAACAGAGAGACGAGTACACCAAGCAAAGGCAAGAGAAACAGCGTATTCTCAAAAAGCTCTCCTCTAATGAGGAAGATTATCGTCAAAAATTACAGCAAACTCTCGATAAACAAGATGCTCTACGATCAACACTTGCAACACTTAATATTATTCACAAAAAAGAACTTGCAGAAGAGAAAAGGCGTATAGCCGAACAAAAAGCCGAAATGATAAAAGAGGAAAAACGCAAAAAAGCAGAACGAAAAGCACGCAGATTAGCACGAGAAGAGGCGAGAAAAAAGGGACAAGCTGTTGTCTATGAAACTAAACCTAAAAAAAATAAAAAGAGAGAAAAGAAGAGTCTTGGCTCCTCTTATCATAAAAATAAAGTCTATAAATATAGAGGAGGCAAAACTATCTCCCCTCTCCATGGAGCAAAGTTAATCAAAGGCTTTGGTACCTATACAGACCCTATCTATAAAATTAAAATCTTTAATGAATCCATTACACTCCAAGCTCCTACAAGCAATGCAAAAGTCTATAATGTACTCAATGGAAAAGTTGTCTTTGCAGGGGTGAGTAGTATGCTAGGGAAAGTAGTCGTCGTAGCCCATGGAAGTAAAATGCATACGGTCTATGCAGGTCTCTCCAAAATAGCTCCAAATCTCCACAAAGGGAGTAGAATAGAAAAAGGATATGTTATTGGCAAAGTCTCCAAAAAACTTATCTTTGAAGCCACCAAAAACTCCAAGCATATCAACCCTATGAAACTTATTAGGATTTGATAGCTTAGAAGTTAGACTATATAAAAAACTCTTTTTCATCACCTCTAATAACTCTAATAAGATTTGTTGAACCTGGAGTTCCCACAGGGTCACCTGCTGTGAGGATATAAGAGTCATCTTTTTCAAAGAGTCCGCGTCTTCTTCCCTCTTTCATTACCTCTCCTATAATATGGCTTAAACCCTCTTTTTTAACAGAAAAGGCTGGAACAACTCCCCATACAATTGTAAGCGATTGTGCAGAGACTCTATCGTGTGTTACAGCATAAATATCTCTGCTTGGTCTATAACGAGCAATTTTTTTGGCGGATGCTCCTGAAGCAGTCATTGCGATAATTCCTGATGTATTGATACTATGAGAGAGGCGTACAGCCGATTCATCAATATTATCTCCTGCATCAGACATATCAAAGTGTGAGAACTTATGAAAAGGATAATCCTCCTCCGCAGCTTTAATAGTATTGACCATAGTCTCTACAGCCAAAACTGGATTATGCCCTACAGCACTCTCTTCTGAGAGCATTACAGCATCTGTTCCATCAAATACAGCATTGGCTACATCACTAATCTCTGCTCTTGTAGCAGTCTCGTGTGTTGTCATAGACAAAAGCATCTGTGTTGCAGTAATAACTGGTTTATTTTTGTTATTAGCTTTTTGGATAAGCATCTTTTGCATAGCTGGAACTCTATAATATGGTATCTCAATACCCAAATCACCCCTTGCTACCATAAGACCATCACTCACTTCAAGAATTTCATCTATATTCTCTATAGCATCAAACTTCTCAATTTTGGCAAAAAGTTGTGTTCTTCCACCATTAGCAGAGACTATATCTCTAGCTGTCACTATATCTTTGGCAGATTGTACAAATGAGATAGCCATAAAGTCTACACCATTTTCAACACCCCACAAAATATCTTTGGCATCTTTGGCAGTAATAACATCTATACCTAAATGTGTATTTGGAAAATTAACACCTTTTCGAGACGAGAGTTTTCCATCATTTTGGACAATTACTCGAACGCTCTCTTCACCCATCTCTGTTACTTTTGCATGAATAATACCATCACACATATAGATTGCATCACCAACCTCTAACTGATTGAGAATACGATTTTCATTAATACTCACTTGATATAAAGAGTCTGAAACTTGACTTCCCTCTATAGTCTCTTTCATAAAGTCAATGCTATCACCTCTTTTGAGATTAAAATCCTCTTTGAGCATTCCAACTCTTACTTTTGGTCCACTAATATCTTGTAAAATTCCCGTAATAAGTCCTGTACTCTTGATGGCTTCTCTAATTCTATTGAGTACCTCCAAATGATACTCGTGTGTACCATGACTAAAATTTAGACGAAATACATTTACACCAGCTCTCATAAGTGCTGTAATTTGCTCCAATGAGTCAGAGGCAGGTCCTATTGTTGCAACGATTTTGGTTCTTTTTTTCATCTATAAATTCCTAGTTTAAAATTTTCTAATTATAACTATTATTTTCTTGATTTAATGCCTAATAAATCAACACTCCAAAAGAAATCAATCCACTCTGTGGCTTCTTTTAGATACCAATTTGGTTGAATAGTTGCTGTTGGCTTATAAAAGAGTGATGCTGATTTGAATGTAGCCATAGGATATTGCCTCTCTAAAGTCCCAAGAACTAACTCCAATGTATCTCCACTATCTACAATATCATCTACAATCAAAATATTATGAGCCTCTTTGAGGTTGGGGATATTAAAGAGTTGTGTACTCTCTAACTTTTGAGTATCATCATACCCTATTGTATTAATAGTATAGACTTGGCGTATATTATAGTACTCTCCTAGCAGGTGTGAGAGTGTTAAACCTCCTCTTGCTATACCAATAATTGTATCAAACTCCCAATCAATTTTTTCTATTAACTCGTGAGAATCGTGGAGAAACTCATCGTATCTGTAATAATAGTTCATAGTAATCCTTTTGTATATTTTTGCAAAGTTTTTCTAAAAAGTCAAGACTATTTTTTCTTTTTTGGTTATAATCATCTTTCATAATCATAAGGAGTAAGTAGATGATTTTAATGATAGATAATTATGATAGTTTTACATATAATATAGTACAGTATTGCCAAGAGTTAGGAGCAAATCTCAAAGTTATTCGTAATGATGAGCTAAATATTGAAGAGATAAAAGCTCTCAACCCCGAAAAAATCATCTTGTCTCCTGGCCCTGCTACACCTAATGAAGCGGGAGTAACTCTTGATGTTATCAAAGAGTTTGGGGATACTACACCTATCTTTGGTATCTGCTTGGGGCATCAAAGTATCGCACAAGCATTCGGTGGAGAGGTGATACGAGCCAAAAATATGATGCATGGCAAAACTTCACAGGTCAAAATAGATACAAAAACCATACTCTTCCAAAACCTCCCCCAAGAGTTTAGAGCCACACGATACCACTCACTTATAGTCAAACAAGAGAATCTACCAGAGATTATTATCCCAACAGCCCATAGCCTAGATGATAATGAGATTATGGCTCTTGAGATAAAAGACAAAAATATATATGGCGTTCAGTTTCATCCTGAATCTATTATGAGTGAGTATGGGTATGAGATGTTGGATAACTTTTTGAAACTCTAAAAGATACTTAATGAAAACAATCAAACTCACCCTAGAACTTATAGAGTATATCTCCTCTTCTAATACTCTTAATAAAGCTCAATTTGAGCTACTAGACCATCCCTTTCCACCAAATGAGGAGTGGAGAGAGACACTATGCAACAAAGAACTCACCATAGCACAAACCAATCTATTAATAATGCTTCGAGGCTCCCTATCACTCAAAGCACAGCAACAGATAAAAAGCAACTACAAACGACTTACAGAGTTTCATAACCAAAAACCCAAAGAGACTCCAAAAATCCAAGATTTCTCTACTACCAAGAGCCTAGAGATATATTGTGATGGAGCATGTCAAGGAAATCCTGGAAAAGCAGGGAGTGGGTTAGCTCTTTATGGTGACAACAAACAGCAACCAACACTTCTCTATGGAGCATTTGAATCTATGGGTACCAATAATACAGCAGAACTCAATGCTCTTTATAAAGCTCTAATTATAGCCAAAGAGTATAGCAGTAATGGAGCTATTACTATACTTTCAGACTCTAAATATAGTATTGATTCTATTACAAAATGGGCTTATAGTTGGAAAAAGAATGGATGGAAAAAAAAAGGTGGAGAGATAAAAAATTTGGAAATAATTCAACAAATGCACCAACTCTATGAAGAGCTAAAAGATATAATTACTATTAAACATGTCAAAGGACACGCAGGAATAGAGGGCAATGAGTTGGCTGATAGAATGGCACTCCTAGCTATCACATCTCAAACACACCCCTATACAACACACCACTATAAAGATATAAAAGAGATACTTCATTGAATAAGACTCTCTTTTATCCATTTATTCTTTTTTATACTCTCGCACTTATCTATTTGGCTTGGAGTACTCCAATTAGTCCCCATGAAGCAAAGATTTTTTATAGTGAAGAGGGTATTATTAATTTTTTAATGCACAGTGGGGATGCTCTATTGGGTGGGTTTATTGGGATTCGACTCTTTTTTCTCCTTATAGGATTTGTCTCTATCTATCTCTATTATGAAGTTACAAAAATTTATCTTCAAAAAGAGCAAGATAGATATTTGGCTACGGTAGTATATATTATGCTCCCTGGTATGATTACGGCTTTGGTTTTGGCAAATATCTCAATACTTGTTATTCCTTTGGTACTGCTCTTTTTATTAGTACATAATAGAGGCTGGATCTGTATGCAGTTTGTTATTATGGCATTTTTATTTTTAATCCATGATGCTTCTGTTATCTTCTTTATTGCTATTTTTATCTATGCACTAATCCACAAAGAGAGACCTCTTGCACTCTTTAGTGGTATATTTTTGCTTCTCTCTATCATTATAGTGCGAGGTGTAGAGATAGGCGGAAGACCCTCTGGACACTTTATTGATATTTTTGGACTCTATACTGCTCTTCTCTCTCCACTCCTATTTATCTATTTTTTCTATACTCTCTATCGTATTTTGCTTCGTGAAGAGAAAAATATTTTGTGGTATATCTCATTTGGTGCGCTTATTGCCTCGTTGATACTCTCTATCCGTCAACGCATCTCTATTACGGATTTTGCTCCTTATGTTATTATCTCCATAGTCTTGATGCTTGATAATTTCAATAAAAGTATGCGTGTGCGTCTGCCCTTATATCGTAAATACTACAAAATTGGATTTGGTATTGTAATAGGAAGTCTACTGATTGTCTCTTCTACAATTATTTTTCATCAAACTCTCTTCTATCTTATAGAGAATCCAAAACACCATTTTGCTTCAAGACTTTATGAGCCTTATTGGTTAAGTCAGAATCTTAAAGAAAAAAATATAGGCTGTTTTGACTCACAAAAAAGAGACAAAACCTATCAACTTCGTTTTTATGGGATAGATAGTTGCCCTAAGTACCATTTCAAAGAGTAAATATGTTTCTAAAATACACACTTAAAGTATTATAATTTTATTATTCAAAGCTTATATTAAAGTTCAACCTATCTAATGTTACAATTTCATAACTCATTAATTTAAAGGAGAACTCGATGGCTCAAAAGGCGATTAGAGAATATGACGCAAAGTCGATCTTAGCTAGACATTGGGATAAGTACTTCCCTGATTTTACTTATGCTTATGAAACAGTAATGATTCAAAATGGAACAGAACTTACAGAAACAGCAAAAGAAAATGCTTGGTTAAATGATAAAATGTTGGTTGCAAAACCAGATATGCTCTTTGGTAAAAGAGGTAAAAATGATTTGGTACTTTTCAGAGATGCTAAACCAGGTGATGTTACACTCGCTAAAGCAACAAGCTGGATAGATGAAAAGTCAAGTGAAAAGCAATCTGTATACTTCTCATTTGATGGTGATACACCAACAGGTGAACCATCAGTTGACATGTTGACTCACTTTGTTGTAGAGCCATTTACTCCACACTCTCAAGAAGAGGAGTACTATATCTCTGCTACTTGTGTAGGTGATGATGATATGCTCTATATGTCTGCTGAAGGTGGTATGGAAGTTGAAGAGGGTTGGGATGAGAAAGTAACAGAAGTTGCTTTTGCTATCACTGATACAGAAGAAGAAATCGCTGCAAAAATCAGAGCAAATGTACCTGCTGATGTTGCTGAAGGTGACAAGGCAAACTTTGCTGAATTTGCTATAGGTTTCTTTAGAGCATATAGAGAGCTCAACTTTGCATATCTTGAGATCAATCCATTTGTCATGCAAGGTAACAAGATAGAGCTTCTTGATATGGTTGCGAAACTTGATGATACTGCTGGATTTATGATGGTAGAAGAGTGGGGAGATATAGAGTACCCTACTGCATTTGGTATGGAAGAGAAGTCTCCTGAAGTTATCGCTGTTGAAGAGGCTGATGCCAAAACAGGTGCATCTCTCAAACTTACACTTCTAAAGCCAGAAGCTAGAATCTGGACTATGGTAGCAGGTGGTGGTGCTTCAGTTGTCTATGCTGATACTATTGCTGATATGGCTGGTATTGAAGACCTTGCGAACTATGGTGAGTATAGTGGAGGTCCAACTACAGGTGAGACTAAATTCTATGCAGAGACTCTTCTTGATCTTATGACAAGAGAGAAAGATGCACAGGGTAGAGAAAAAGTACTTATTATTGGTGGAGCTATTGCTAACTTTACTGATGTTGCCAAAACATTTACAGGTATCATCCAAGCATTTGAAGAGTATGCAGACAAGATGAAAGAGATAGGTATAAAAATCTATGTAAGAAGAGGTGGACCAAACTATGAAAAAGGTCTCAAAGATATCAAAGAGGCAGCAGATAGACTCGGTCTATGGATTGATGTTCACGGACCAGATACTCATGTAACAGACATCGTAAGAATGGCACTAGAGGGAGAAAAATAGATGAATCAACTATATACTAAAAGCACACAAGCGATTTTTTGGAATAACAACAAAACAGCTATCCAGAGAATGTTGGATTATGACTATACTATTCAAAGAGAGACTCCATCAGTAGCAGCTATTGTAGCTCCTACAAGTAGTAACAAATTTGATAAATTTTTCTTTGGTCCTGATGAGGTGATGATTCCACTCTTCAAGACAACAGCAGAAGCAAAAGCAGCACAGCCACAAGCTGATGTACTTTTGAACTTTGCATCATTTAGAACAGCGTATGATGTGACTATGGAGGCTCTTGAGATCGGTGGTTTCTCATCTATGATGATCACTGCTGAGGGGATCCCTGAGAGACTCGCAAGAGGTATGAACCAAACAGCTAGAGAAAAAGGTGTAACTGTTATTGGACCTGCAACTGTTGGTGCTATCACTCCAGGTGCATTCAAGGTAGCAAATATTGGTGGTACTATCTCAAATATCATAAACTCTAAGCTCCATAGAGCAGGTTCTTGTGGTCTTGTAACTCGTTCTGGTGGTCTCTTTAATGAATTGAGTAACATTATCTCTATCAATGCTGACGGTATTGCAGAGGGTGTAGCTATTGGTGGTGATAGATTTGTTGGATCTGTATTTATCGATAATCTCCTTAGAATGGAGTCTAACCCAGAAGTCAAATATATGATTCTTCTTGGTGAAGTTGGTGGTACAGAAGAGTATAAAGTGATCGAAGCTATCAAAGATGGTCGTATCACTAAGCCTATTATCGCTTGGTGTATCGGTACTATTGCAAAATATTATGACTCTGGTGTTCAGTTTGGACATGCGGGTGCTTCTGCAAATGCTGAGTCTGAAACTGCTGAGTACAAAAACAATGCAATGGCTGAGGCTGGTATCCATGTACCTGCAACATTCAACGACCTCCCTGCTAAAATCAAAGAGGTTTATGAATCACTCAA
>Ga0193954_1001707_pt1 | contig 10986 bp, 17 predicted proteins | sample BB_5_MG_FD_140340 | JGI IMG/M metagenome (GOLD analysis project Ga0193954, IMG submission 140340) | Microbial mat bacterial communities from the Broadkill River, Lewes, Delaware, United States - BB_5_MG | ecosystem: Environmental > Aquatic > Freshwater > River > Microbial mats | place: USA...
ATAGTAAAGTTTAAAGGTGCAATAACTTTACTTTTAACAAAAGTAAAGTTTAGATGTAAATATTTATATTAAACTTGATTTATTCTGTAGATTTATTAGTTATAAATTTTCAAGCCTAAACGATTGTTTAGAATTTACTTCTATTTCCATAAACATAACATTTGAAGTAAAATATTTATAGTAAAGTTATCACTAATTTATTTCTATAAAGAAAATTGCAAGTAGTGTCATTAAATTTAATCCTTTAATTTTACTTGAGAAAGTAGAATACTTCAATTTTAAGTGTTGATTTGCTGATTTTTTTTGACTTTCTTATCAATAAACATTAAGATTTTCTTTTACTAAATATTTGAAAGAGTAGTCATGATCATTTCAAAGTAAAAGAATATTTTGTATTTACTTAAATAATATTATGAAGTTTCTAGGAGGAAAAATGACAGTAAGTGATTTGAAAATAATTGTAAGTAAGGGAGGTGGTCTTATACTTGATTCACAAAAGTACCCTGTTAGTGAATTAAAAATAATTGCATCTAAAGCAAGTCAAAGTAGGGCTAAGGTTATATTAAAAAACCCACATACTATTAGTGTGAGTGACTTAAAGATAATAGCTTCTAAGTCAGATGGGTGTGTAATATTTGACTTCTTTGATATTTAGAAGTAGAAAAACCTAAATGCTAGTTTTGATGAATGTTAAAACTTGACTACTATTTCCATCAATTTAATGTTTTACCCTCACAAGGTACAAAACTGCAGTTTATTGAGCAAATGGTAAAGGTGCTAGATTTTCATTTATACTTTCTTTTAGTTTTGGGTGTTGATTATGTAAGTTTACTTGTGTAATATTAGCATTATTATCTGTGATTTGTCTTTTAGTCCAGCTATGAAAAGAAAATGTATAACAAATTATAAATAAATGTTTACTGTTTAAAGTATAGTCTATTTCATCTCTAATTAATATTTTCTTTATTCTTTGTAAATCTTTCTTGCAAGCTGTACTTATAAAAAATGTATTCATAATTTCCTCTCTATTTTGTCTAATCCCCACAAAAAGGTTAGTTTTCCCCACAAATAAAATTATCCAATTATACCATTCTTGCTATATTTTATCAATTTAATTCATTGTTTTTATTGAGAAAATAGGTCAAGTAAAAATAATTAATTAAATATACTTAAAAAAAAAGTTGAAAGTTTATATGCCTAAATAGCAAAGAAATTTTTCTTTGTTTATTAAGGAGGTTATATGAAAATAATCAAAAGTTATTTTTACACAAGTTTAACTTATTTATTTAATCATAAGTATTTTATTGCTAAGTTAATTTTTAAATGTCTAATGCATTATTATTTTACTTAGAGAAAACTATCTATATCTTTTATTTTGTAACTTGTATTACAATATTTATTATATTTATCTAATAAATATTGTTTAGTTTCTTCAGGCAATATAATAATTTTTACTTTATTCATTTAAACCTCATTCAGATTATAAATGTCCACGTTTTGAATGATAGAGTCCACTAATTAGACTTAAAACACTGTTTTTAATAGCAATTTCCTAGTAAACATGTACTTTTATATATAAAAGTGTGGTCTTTACAATTAAAAATGTAACATTTAAGTTTTCCACCTTTAACTTATTACTTTCCACCTTCAATAATTTTAATCCCTAGTCATAGTTATTCAAAACCTAGTTGTTCAGGAAATATCACTTTTTAACTTTTTAACTTCAAACTTAAAAGATTCACCAGGATAAAGAGGATCAATTATTGTTACTTCATAGTTACTTGTTTTAATAAGTAAATCACCATCAACATCTTTTATATCTTTTATTGTTTCACCTATTAGATCTTTTACTTGATTCATGTTCACCCCACTATTAATTCTTTTTGGTCTTTAAAAAACTTTTCTATAAGGCCATTAGCTAAAAATTCGTCTGTTATAGCTACAGAAATATCAAAGTTCATTATTATATCAAGAAGTTGCTCAGCTCTTCCACCAGGTTTATTATTAGATATAATACTCAAAAACTCTAAAAATTTATCCTGTATATTTTGATTATTTTTAAGTTTATCTTTTTGTGTTTCAAGTTCTGTAACTTGTTTAATCATATTTTCTGTTTTTCTATTTTCTGTTTGTTTTTTTGCATTCATTGCATAATCTATAACTAAAGATTTTCTTAAGAATGCTTTAACATGTGTTTTTATTTTATTTGCTTGTTGTTGTTTCAAAGTATAACTAATATTTCTTGTTAATCTTTCAGCATCATATTTGTTTATTAAATCTATTCGTTCTTTTTCATTAAAACCCATGTTATTTAAATTTTGCTCTATAGAACCATTTAAGTCTTTGTTTTCAAGTTCCTTTTGTTTAGTTTTAGCAATTTGTTTTTGTTTTTTTATATCTACAATATAAAAAACAATTGATTTATTAACACCTCTTCCAAGAGCTTTAAAGTGAAACTGTACATCAGTATCTTTTTCTTTTAATTCTTTTTCAGCAGTTTCAAGAACCCATTTTCTAAAATTTCTATAGTCTTCATATTTATCAGATATTCCTAAGATTGTTTTTAACTTCTTAAGTGAATATTTAATTTCGACATAATCCTTTTTATTAACCTGATTCTTATGAGAACTTAGTAACTCATAAAATCTAATTGAGTATTTACTTTTTAATTTATAGATATGATTTGCTAAATAAGAAGTATAATTACCGTGTAATTCAAGATAAAATTCTTTCATTTCTCTTGGTATTTCTACTTTTATTTGTCCATTTCCTTTTTCTGTAATAACAGAAGATAACCAACTTGTATAAACTTGTGTTTCACCACCATTTTTTAAAATCTCAAACCCTTTATCTCTCAATTTCTTAACAGCTTCTTTTAATTGTGAATAATTAGTATTGTGTAGGTAAAGTTCTTCTTTGAAGTCATTTAATTGAAATTCATAATAATATTGAAATTCTTTTGCTTCTGAGTTTATTAATGATGTAATTTTAGATAAAACCTTTAACTCGATAGAATCAAGATTATAACTAATGTTCTGAATTAGAGTATTTGACTTATTTATAAACATAATGTAATATCTCCATATAAGTTAAAATTTGTTTAGGAGTGTTGCAAGCACTCCTTTTTTTATTAGACTACACGAGTAGGTTTTTATTCAATAGTTACATGATATCTACACATTAAAGTCATTATAAATTAAAATCCTACTCATTGCAAGCTTAAAATCCTACTCATATTAATTAAAATCCTACTCATTTAAATTAAAATCCTACCCATTTAAATTAATATTCTACCCATTTGCAGCCGATTCAATAGAAAAAACAACAACTTACAAAGCCGAAAACAAAAGAAAACAAAGAAAACTAAGAAAACTTATGTTAAAACAACAGAAATTCTTCAAAATTTCTTTTTTTCGGCGTCGCCCTGCGCCCGCCCGTTCGCTATTAGCTCACGCCCCGCCTGTTTCATTCATTCACTGCATTCATTCATTATGAATGAGTTCATTTACTACGTTCATTCACAATAATCATATTTTACCGCAAGCGTTAAAATTTTTAAAGGAACAATGTTTTTTCTTTTAGTTCTTCTTTTTGATAAAAATACAGAGTTAATACAATAAAAATTATCTTGAAAAGGTACAACATGTTTGAACAAAGAAAAAAATTGAATATTATCAACAATAAATCGGCTCTCTAAGAGCCGTTTATTTTTTATTTGATAAAGTTCTAGTAAAAACTTTTTAGAGCTTACAAGTCAAAGATCTAAGAGCTTGTATTAATTTTTTTAGTTGTTTAATATCTAAGACTCAGATTTTTTATTGAGTTTATTTCTTTATTCTTATTAAAATTGCTTATACCTATATTTGACTAAAAATATCCTTATAAATTTTACTTATAACTTATTGATTTTATTAAAAATACTAAGTTAACATAATAAAAAATTATCAGACTTTCTTTAGTAAACTTGATTTTGAGGAAAGATTCTTGAAAAATCTAAGATTTTTATTTAGAAATTATTGAGAATAAGAATTTATTAGAGTAAATTGTCTTTTAACAGTTGGATCACTTAAGAACTCTTTGAACTCATCAGGATATTGTGTTTCAAAATCATTAAATTTCTTTAACATTGTTTTCATAGCTTGCTTTGATTTACTTTCGTGTTCTGTTTTTGCCTTTAAAACCATTTTTTGCTCCTTAAAACTAGTTACAAATCTTTCACAATTGAAAAAAATCATGTTTTTTTACAAAAAATGTAAAAAAATGTGATTTTTTGCGATTTTCTATGATTTTCTATCATTTTTTGCGATTTTTTGCGATTTTTTTGAAAAAAGTTGCAAAAAATTGAAAGTCATCATTTTTGACAGATTAGCAAATACTTTGTAGTATGTCAATGTCTGATAATAAAAAAGTTTTGTAAACTTAAATTTTTATTAGATTTGTACCTTGTGGAGGTACAAGACTTTGTTTTTAGGTGATTTTTAGAGGTTTTTTATATGTATTATGCTTTACTTGGTTTACTTGGATTGCTTTTTGTAAAAGGAAGTTCAAAAAAAGAAACTTTACAAACAGACTTCCAGGAAGAAAAAACAGAAGAAAAACCTAAAATATCTATTTGGGATAAAATAAAATTTATTCCTTCCCCAAATTTTGCAAGAAAAGAACATAGATCTATAGATCGAATAGTAATTCACATAACACAAGGAAGCTTTGCAAGCGCGATAGGCTGGTTTAAAATGACAGCGTCTAATGTATCAGCTCACTTTCTTGTATCAAGAGCGGGTGAAGTGGTGCAGATGGTGAAACTCCAAAATGTGGCATGGCACGCAACACCATATAACACCCGCTCCATAGGGATTGAACATGAAGGATATTTTAATTATAAAGGCAAAACAACAGAATTTACAAAAGAACAATATATGGCTTCTGCTGCATTAGTTAAAGAGTTAGCAAGGAAATATAACATACCTCTTGATCGTGATCATATCATTGGGCATAGGGAAGTACCCAAAGTAACAAAAAGTTGTCCTGGTTATAATTGGGATTGGGATTATTACATGAGTTTACTAAGAGGATAATATGACTAATGAAGAGCAAAAAAGTTTAAATGAAATTTATAAGTCTGTTACTGATTTTAAATCTGATGTTAAAGACTTATTTAGAGATATTAAAGATCAATTTAGAGATATTAAAGATGAAATAAGAGGTTTAAAAAAAGAAACTGAAGAATTAACAGAAATTATTACAGGTGAACTTGATGATTCTGAACCTGCAACAATGCTTGATAAAGCTTTAGCATTAGCAGAAAGTCAACCAAAACTTGCAGAAATGGCAATGGAAAAATTCGGGGACAAATTAACTCCATTGCTTGAAACATTTATAAAAGGTCAAGAATGAAACCTGAATTTTTAGAGTATATCAATACTGGTCTATTATCTATGACAACTTTATTTATTATGAGGTTTTTAAGTCGTATTGATAAAACAGAAAAGAAAGTTGAAGATCTTGATAATAGAGTTTTAAAAATAGAAACAGTTGATCAAACTAGAAAAGAAATGAAAAAAGAGTTAAAGGCGGGTTATGTTAATGATTAAAAACAAAGTTGCAATTATTTTCTTTCTTACTTATGTATTAAGACAATTATTTGTTGATAAATTATTTATTAAAAAATCAATCAAAGATCTTTTAATAGAATGGGATAAAAAAAGAGAAATTGGAAAAGAATTATTCTATAAACCCAGTACTGGAATCAAAAGAATGTGGGGTGATTGTGATGATTTTGTAACTGTAATGGCTGCAAAACTAAATCAATTAAATAAAAAGTTTAAAATAGGTTTTTTAATAAAAAATAATGGTGCATATCATGTTTTTATTGTAGTGATCAATAAAGATCTTAGTTATACCCTACTTGACCCATGGGTATCTCGAAAACCAATTAAATTTAAAAAAGAAATATATAAAAAAGCTGAGAGAGTGGTTTTATATGACATAAATTTTAAGGAGAATCTTTTATGAAAGTAACTCAAGATAGAAATGGAGAGATTTTAATCGAATCAATTCAAGGAATTGAAGGTGATGAAGATTTTGATGCACAGATTGAGGGATATCTTGAAGCTGTAAGTCAAGGTAGTTATCAAATTGAAGGTTGGGGAAGTTTTTTTAAGAAAGCTTTTAAAAAGGTTTCTAAAATTGGAAAAGTAGCAAGTAAATTCGGTTTACTTCCTCCAGGTTCTAGTTTTGGTTTAAGTATGCTTAATAAACTTGCAGGTTCTAAAAAAACTAGAAAAACTAAGTTTAGTGTAGGAGCAACAAGAGATGTTTACAAAGCTGCTTACCTTAAAGGCTTAAGAAAAGGTCTTATACAAGTTGAAAGATATGCTAGAAAAGCAAGGAGATAATAATGGCAAAGACAAAAAGAAAAAAAGCTGTTAGTACTGGAACAACAGGAACAACAAAAGGAAAACCAAAGGGAAAAGGAACAAAGAAAAAACCTTCAACTAAGATTTTTAAATTTAAAAAAGGTAAAAATCTTATTAAAGGTTTAGCTTCTGTTGCAATTAATGCAGGGATTCAAAAAGGTATGAACTCTATATTTGAAGGTAGAGTAAAAAAATCAGATTATATGAAAAAAAATACTGCTGGAAATGAGTATTTAGATGCTGAAGCTTACAACAAAGCAGTTGAACAACAAGCTACCTTGAGAGGTGCTGCAAATATTGGTATTTGGTTGACTGGTGCAACAAATGCTTTACCTAAAAATTATGTTTCTTCTGAATATCTTGAAATTAATGCTTTAGAACATGGAGTAAATACTTTTATTAGTAAAAGTAAAAATGAAAAAATGCAAAAAGCAGCAAGTTATATTCAAGCTGAAGATGAAATTTTAATTGAAAGTGAAAGTATTGATCATGAAGCAATTGCAATGATTGAAGCTGCTGATCTGATTGAAGCTGCTGAAATGGAAGAAGCTTTTCTTGAAGATTTTGAAGCAGAAAATGAAGATGTTGCATTTTTAAATGCAGCTTCAGGAGAAAGTCAAACTGAAACTGAATATGAATTTGAAGGTTTTGAAGGAATTGAAGGAATGACAACAGTTATTCCAGGAATAGAAGAAGAAAACTAAAAGTGAAATTTTGTAAAGAAAAGAAATGAAAAGAAATTTAAATTAATATTTTTTGAGGTAAAAAATGGCAGACAAAAAAAGAGTAACATTAAAAGCAAAGACTTATAGTCCAAATTCACAAATTATTGAAATAAAAAAACCTGCAAACAGTAATTTTATTTTAAGAGATCCAGCTCTAAGTAAAGAATCAACAGAACTTGAACTTTTTAAAGAAACAAAATTTAAAAGTGATGAAAAGAAAAACTTTAAAGATAAAAAAGTTTTTGATTCTGTTGAAATCAGAATTATTGCAGAGCATAGAGATTTAGTTTTATCAAACAGTATTAAAACTATAAAGTTTGATGAAACTGCAACACCTAAATTTATTGATGGTGATTCTCATGAGTCTAAAACTCCTTTTGTTGGAAATGATAGAGATTTAGATTTATTACTTCAAAGAGCTTTATTACCTTTTATTGTTTTATCTGTTGAAGGTTCTTCAGGTGAAGTTTTTAAAAATGATTTGGCTTCAATGCAAACAGATCCAAAAGTAAAACTTGAACAAAAAGAAGAAGGTGAAACTTTTAAAGCTAAATTAGAAATTGATTCTGAAATTGCTAATGTTGATCTTTCAAAATTAGCTTGTTTTGAAGGTTCAAAACAAACTAATGATGGTAAAGGTTCAATTATTGATACTGCTACAACAGTTGGTCTTGATTCAACTAAAGATGTAACTCTAAAAGTTCAAATTAAGTTTAGAGGTTATGAAATAGAGCATAAAGGTTCTACTGTTGTTTAATTTTAATAAGTGGGTTCGCCCACTTATTTTGAGGTATTTATGATTAGTGTTATATCAGATAAATTTGATGTTAATAGTGAAAAAACAATTGAAATTCCAAGAACAAAAGCAGGTCAAAAACTTGTTATTGAGAAAATACATATTGATAAAATTGATAATGCTGGAAATATTATTGATCCTGATAATTTAATAATAACTTTAATGATTAATAAATGGCCTGTTTTAGATAAGTACTCAGGTTCTTTATTATCTGCAAAACCAAATACAACAACTTTTAATCACCAATTTGATAGAAATGATGATATTAGACTTGAAGTAAAAGAAAGAGTGCCAAGTGGAGCAGATAACAGCATTATATTAACTTTATCTATTAAATATTTAGATCCTGATAAAAAAGGTGAAAAAGTTAAAATTCTTGAAAGACAAATTCAAGAAATTAAGCTTGAAAAGCAATTATATCTTGAAATGAAAGAGTTGAAAAATGCGAAAAAGAATTAAATCAATACATTATTGTCAAAAAGATTATAAACCAGCTTTTTCTTTTAAAGAGTCAGGAAAAATCGTGAAAATTGCTTTTTCTGCTGCTCTTTTAACTGGAACAATAAATAATGCTGAAGTTTCTTTTAAGCATAAAAGTAATGCTCAACATATTATTGAGTTTGATGATGACAATATAGTTTTAGATTTAACAATTTATTCAACAACTGAAGATCAAACACCAGGTTATGTAATTGTTTATAAAGAACATATTGATAAATATCAAAAAAGTGATATGCAAGATGATTTAGAAGGAGTATAGAATGGTTAAAAAATTTATAGAAGTAAAAGGTTCTGTTGCTTATGAGCTAATAAATGGTATTTATCAAGAAACTGAAACCCTTGTAAATGGAAAAAAACAGTTTTTATTAACTGCTGATGAAGTTGTACAAAAAATTGAATGGCATAATGTACATAATCAATGGCAAATTATCTCAAATGGTGGTTCTGCTTTACTTGTTTCAAATGTTGATACTGAAAGTCCTGAAGATCCTGCAAATGTTTGGGTTGTTGATATTGATAACTCGGGTGATCCTGCTGGTATTACTGTTGAGGTGGTAGAATTCCCTAACCTAGTAGTTACTGAAGCTGGAACCACTAAGGTCAATGATTTATATACTATCTTATCAGTAGTAGATAATAAACCTAACTATGTTAAGGCTGGAACACATCAAGTAGGCGACTCTATCTACATTAGTTACAACAAAGTATCAAAGCAATGGGAGGTATTAGGGAAAGAAGACTATGAAGGAGGTGAGAAGCCTATACTATATGAGTCTATAGAGGATCTTTTAACTCCTGACCTGGTAACTAAGTGGACTACTAACACTGGAACCGCTCCAACACCAGTGTTTACACTTGCTAGTACTAGTGTATTTGTTTGTAATGCAAGTATTGCAGTAAAAAGACATAGAGGTTAGCATGAATAAGACACTTGAACATATAAAAGCGGGTATAGATACATATAAAAAGTATAAGCCTACTCAATATAACCTTATAAAGTCACATCTTGACCCTATTATCTTTGCAATTGCCATTGCAAAGATAGAGAGTAACTTCAATTATAGGGCTGGTGGTAAAGATAAAGAGTATGGTTTATATCAATTTATGCCTAATACCCTAACAAATACCATTAAAAGCTATACTTCTAATGTATCAGGCGCTAAAAAGTTGTTTTATGCCTATGCAAGTAGTCAAACTTTCGTTTTAATGCAGTTATTGTACTTAAACTTAAAAAGTTTAAAGGCCAAAGGTGGTAAACTTAACCCAAATTATGAAAAATTGATCAATTCTTTACCAGTTGATCAAAGAAATCTTGTTAGAGCAGCTATTTTACACAACCAAGGGACAAGTTCGCTGACAAGACAAGCTACAAACTATAACCCTTTAGTGTTTTATGTGCCTCAATTGCTTGGTGCACTGAAATATTTAAGCCCAAATGCTAATATTCAGTCTGCAAGTGTAGCTGGTGGAGTATGGCAAGTGGCAAGTGTAGCCTTTCCACAGTTAAAAGTAGCTGGAATAGTTGCAAAATTAGCTGTTGTTGGTATGGGTGCATATATTGCATACAATACTAACCTTAAATTAGGCCTTCCTGCAATGGTTAATGCAACAAATACAAGTTATAGGCAAGCCTTGCAAGATAGATTTAAGATTATTTGGCTTGCAAAAGGTTCTGAAGCTGCAAAACAGATTGATCAAGACATGAAAGATGAAGATCACCCACTTGTAAACGCTCCAAGTGGTGGTGGATCTAGTAATAAGACACCTGAAACACCTAAAAAGTCTAAGATTCCTATTCCGAGTGCTGGAGATGCTGGTAAAATCATTGTTGCTGCTGGAGCTGGTAAGGCTATAAGTGATGTTGGTGATGGTACAGAAAAGGCTTTAGACAATTTATCTAAGGGTGCAGGTGCTGCAATTAAAGATTTACCTGGAAAAGTAACAGGTTTATTATCAAATCCTATGTTTTTAGGTGCTGTTGTTGGTGTTTTCTTTCTAGTTACTAAGAAAAAGTAGTATGAAAACGATATTTGTATTAAGTGATATACATTTAGGGGCTGGTTTAGCTTCTGATTGGTACAAAAAAGATAAACATGATACAAATTTAATCAAAATGATCAAAGATATTGCTAAAGAAGGCCAAAACAATAAGGTAGATCTTGTTTTAGCTGGTGATATCTTTGATACTTGGTTGACTCCAATGAATAAAAAGCCTAATACCATACAAGAAATACTAGAAAACAATGAAAATATAGTAAAAGCTTTGAGTGATTGCCTTAAAACAACAGATATTTATTATATTAATGGTAATCATGATATGAATGTAAAGGCAAAAGACCTTGATTCTATACATTTTGATGATAAAAGGGTCAAGTGTATAAAAGAATATAGGTCAGGCCTTGTAAAAATAGAGCATGGGCATAACTATGCAATGTTCAATGCAAGAGATTTGATCAATGATCCCTTGCATGGTTTGCCTACTGGTTACTTTATTACAAGAATGCTTGCAGGAAATAGAGATTATAAGTCACAAGAGGCCTATATAAGC
>Ga0193954_1001711_pt1 | contig 10976 bp, 8 predicted proteins | sample BB_5_MG_FD_140340 | JGI IMG/M metagenome (GOLD analysis project Ga0193954, IMG submission 140340) | Microbial mat bacterial communities from the Broadkill River, Lewes, Delaware, United States - BB_5_MG | ecosystem: Environmental > Aquatic > Freshwater > River > Microbial mats | place: USA...
CAATAAAGACTTTACATAACCTAAACACTGCCTATTTTTGAATGGAAAGAATAGGAAAAAATACGATTAAATATATTATGAATGCTGTGGCCCAAATCACCGATGAACTCAGATATATTAATGATAGGTTTTCTTCTACAATAAATGTAGGAAAAAATGGTATGGTACTTCGTAATAAAGTTGCGATAATAATTAAGGCTACAGCAATATTAATCCATTTATTACTGATTAAATGTCTGCCTGTATGAATAGTGCCAATAATAACCATCACCATAAATAATGATAAACCCAACACGCCAGAAGTCAAAAAATGTCTAAAATGGTTCATTCCATAAAAGCCATTATCTAAGTAATCATATCCCATTAAACCGTAACCTAAAGACATACAAAATATAATAAGAAATAACGGGAATACATAAGCTTTAAAAATAATTATTCTTGATGTTATAAAAAAATCATTTAATATATTTAATGTTGAAGCAAAGACTGCCAATCCTATCCAAGCAAGTGTTGGATTATTAGGAAATAAAAATTCAATTAGGGTAAATAAAATAACGCAAAGAATGGCTATGTTATAGCGTGGAGGTTTGGCGATAAATATATCATCAATATCATTGTACTCTAACCATTCATTAATTGTTCCTGTTGCAATGCGTCGTAAGGCTAGTAACTCTAATATCATAAAACCACCAAGAGCAACCTTTAAAATACTCAAAGCATCAGCGTCAGCCCACCCCACAATTGACGCAAAAAACCATGCCTGAATAATAACAATAGCAATAAATACTATCGCTAAACTTAGATGACGACGTTGTGGATCTAAAATTAGTGGCTTAGCTACTAAAACAATAATCCATACTAATAATGCAATGTTTGTTATGGCAACAAAATAAACACCTAAAACATCTATCATCCAAAAAGTAATACGGCCTATCACCCAAAGTGAAATAATGCCAAGTACTTTTGTTTTGGATATTGTTGTAGAATCTTCATAGATTTCTGGAATGAAAGTCAAAATAAAACCAATCATTCCTGCGCTGACAGCACCAAACATCATTTCATAAATATGCCATACCAATATATTTTGTATAGGTAATTGAATATAGCCCGACCAAACGCCTCCCCATAGTAAAATAGATAAAGCAATATATATAGGTAATAAAATAAAGAGGCCTTTAAAAGGCTCAGACAATACTGGTGTTATTTTATCAATTAATAGAATATGAATATTCTTTTTCATAACGCCTTCTTTATCATATGTTATTTACTACAGGACTTAAGTTCATTGTTAATCCAAATGTTTGTATGATTTCTGGTTGTGCTAATAATTTTGCCGTTTCGTGATAAACAAACTCATCATCACGATTTTCTATAGGTCTATTTAAAGTGAACCTATGAACAATACTACCTGGCGTGTTAGCTACTACTATAATTTTATTACTAAGTCGCACGGCTTCCATTAAATCATGTGTTATAAATAAAATAGCTGTTTTTTGTTTGGTTACGTACTGAATAAGCACTTGTTGTAATTCTCTTTTTAGCCCTATATCTAAAGCAGAAAAGGGTTCATCTAAAAAAAGCAATTCTGGGTTAATTACCATCGCTCTAGCAAAAGCAACACGTTGCCGCATTCCGCCGCTTAAGTCTTTAGGATATTTTTCTAAATCATGTGATGTTAAACCAAAAATTTTCGATATTGACTTTGCTTGCTGATAACGTTGTTTTTTATTGATATTTTGAGCTTTCAATCCAAAAGCAATATTATCTAATGCTGTTTGCCAAGGAAGTAAACGAGGCTCTTGAAACGCAATAGCAAAATTATTAAAGGTATTATTAATAACACCATCATTAACCGTTAATAATTTAGCGCAAAGGTGTAGTAACGTCGTTTTTCCACAACCACTAGGGCCAACAATAGCAATAACTTCTCCTTGCTCTAAATCGAAATCAATGTTTTTCAATATTTTAATTGGACCAAAACTATGATTAAGTGATGTTACTTGCAAATAAGGTTTTGCTGATGAGTCACTTATTGTTGATTTCACTCCCTCCATTGTTCCACCTCGCGCTTAATAGGTTCCATCAAAAAATATTCAATAAACAATAACGAAATGACTAACATTAAAACTAATGCTAATGCGCCTTCAGTATCTAGTTGACTACGAGTTACGGCTAATTCAGCACCAATTCCATTAGCACTAGAAAGTAATTCTGCCATTACCACTATTTTCCAACTCATTCCTAACGCAGCAATCCATGATGGGAATACATAAGAAAACACATGAGGAAAATAAATATCTTTTATTTTCATTAATAAAGGGGCATGAAAACTTTCAGCCATTTCCTTCAAATTATTTTCTAACGTGCGAGTTCCTTGCAACGCACCAATAAAAACAATGGGAAAAGATGCAACTACCACGGTAAATATAACAGCTTGATCTCCCATACCAAACCAAATCATAGCCAAGACAATCCATGCAATAGGTGGCATCCCCATAAAAATAGTAACAAGAGGACGAGTCATTATTGACGCAGTAATAAATAACCCCGCCAAAAAGCCTAAACAGGAACCTATAACAACCGAAATAACAACTCCCCATAAAGCACGTTGAATAGTTATTTTCATTTCTTGCCAAATACCTTCATTAGACAACATATTGACAAGACGCAAAAATGTATTACTAGGGGCCGGTAATACAAGCTCACCGAAAATCTGGTATCCAAACTCCCACAGTGCGATAAAAAGAAAAATACTAGTGATAGCTCCCCAGCCACTCCATAAGTATCGCGGAAACTTTTTAAAGACATTAAAAATCATCATAAATATTATATATTACCAAATAGGGTAATTAGCATTTGATATTAATCCATTTTGGCTTTAATAGAAGCATAAAAACTAATAAAATCAGTCCATTCCATGCTATACCTCCAGCACCTTCACTTTGATCTCGTTCAATAGCTCCTAATGAATTGGCTACTGGCGCAACAACCACTTTCACCTTATCTGTTTTCATTGTTAAGTTACGTTTCTCCGCAATAGAAATAATTATCTCTAAAGTATTATCATCAAGTCTATTCCATTGTGAACTTGGTAATAACGTAAACTTTTCACTACCGTCGTCTTGCAATTCTAAGGTATAAACTAAAAGTAAATTATTGGTAGGTAAAATACTTGAGTATTGTAATTGTAGGGTAATATTTTCTTCATGTGAACTAGCTAAAGCACTTACCGAAACTTGCCCAAAAACATAATCTAATCCAGGTTCCCCAAGAGTTGAGTCAACAAATTCAGTTTCCTCTGTAGAGGTAGCTGTATCGGTATCAACCACCATTAAATCTGATAATACCTCAGTTAAACGCCAATGTTCTTCAACCTGTATGGTCACCGTTTCACCTGACAATATATCGGCAGTTGTGGCTAAACCTGCAACACCACCCAGCAAAGGAAACCCCGCAGCTTTTTGTGAATTATTAGCATTATCTCCGAATTCAAGCGCATCAATAACACTGTCGTTATCACTATCTAATGGGTTATTAAAGTCCCCTCCTAATTCTTCAATATCATTAATAGCATCACCATCGGTATCTAAAATGTTGGGATTTAAACCTAGCGCCATTTTATCAGTATCACTAATACCACTGCCTGTACTATCACTACCATCTATACGCGCCCAGCCTGTCATTACAGGAGCTATAGTCATAGGGAAAACATCGGTTATTTGTGTACCAAGTACACCATCTTGGCTGCCATCGATTTCAATATCAATAGTGTCAATAATCAACTCATTGCCTGTTTGTATTATAGTAAAGGTTGTTGATGTTTCTTTGCGCGGACTACCTACATTGGGGTTATAAATTTGAAAGCCATGTTCTAGTGTGTAAGTTCCATCACCATTATCAGTAAAGTAGACAATATTTTCATCAGGATCAACATTCCCTATATCTTGAATTTCATAGTCGAAACCTACTGATAACGTAGTACCTTCAATTCTTGCCACACCATCATCAAAATCCCATACCCAACTAACATCTTTAATACCTGTACCTAGGGTAATGTAGCTACTAGCGCTACATACTCCAGGGCACCCTAACATGGTAATGCGATATTCCCCTGTATATTGACCTGTTATACCAGCAGTTCCCTCACTCGCTATACACAATGATGTACTGCCAAGTAATAATAAAATAACAGAAATATAATATTTATACATAATTAAGCCTTACCTAAATTTTAAATTACCAATGAAAAGTTAAACCCGCAGATACATTAAAGTCTGGACCAGGAATAAAGGTCGGCACATTAGGATCATCAGCAGAAAACCCTCGAACAACATAAGCAGTTTGATATGTTTCACCTGTTAAGTTTTGTGCATCAATAAAGAAATTCATCCTTGCGCTAGGTTGCCAAGTTAGCTTTGCACCTAATAAAGTATATGAATCTTGGGTAAGACCTGCGTTTGTATGATCAACATAAGTTTCTTTAGGCTGCCAACGAACATTAAAACTGAAAGACAGTGTTTCAGAAAAGCCATAGCCTACTTCACTATACAGTAAATGCTCAGGCACCCCTGCTATACGTTTTTTATCATAACGTCCACCATCAAAAGTAAAGTCGCTCCAGTTATAAATTAACTTAAAAGTTATGTAATCAGATTTATGAAAAACACCTTCTACAGTGTTAGCGTTTATCCCTAGTTCAATTCCTTGGTGTTTTGTATCATGATCGTAATTAACCGTAGTACCATCAATCGCAAAATCTTGTACTTCAGAAATTAATTCATCTTTAACTTGTGCATAATAATAACTAGCTTGCCAACTAAAATAAGGGGTTTGCCTTTGAGTTCCTATTTCAAAAGTTTTGGCTGTTTGCATTTTTAAGTCATTTATTTGCAAGTATGCATTGAGTGGATCATTAGGATTAGGGCTACTGATAGCCAATTGCCAAAAGGTGGGGGATTCTGATGATTTACTTATATTTGCATAATAACGATAATTATCTTCTTGATTATAAACAATACCAATTTTAGGATTTAATGCTGAGTAGTTAAAAGTGCTATTTAATATGCCTGCATTAAGCTTATCTATAATTTCTCGCTCATTTTGTACCCACTGTAAAGCAGCAACAATATTTAACTTGGCAGTAAGCGCATGTTGTATTTGTGAACCTATAACAAGATTGCTAGCATTTTGATCTACATCAGAAAATTTTTGTAATAAACGGCCATCAGAAGGGGCTATACTATAATATTCTCTAGGTAAAAAACCTTCATTGGCTGATATAAATAACTGATAGTCTGTATCTAATTCAGTATCTTGATAAGCATTATAGTTCAACACATAATCAAGCCCATAATTAGTCGACTCTGTATTGGTTTGTATTACTGGATTTTTAAATTCATCATCAACTTTTTCAGCATAAAACCCCAATGATTGTTCTGTTTGATTCGTTGTCCATAAGGTTTTATTTGCTAACCTAAATTGTTGAGTATCTCTATGCGGATCACGGTTACGAATATTCATAAATTGATCAAATGAACTATCATTATCGCCTAATACCGAACGAGGATCAGAAATACTACGTTCCTTACTCAATAAAAATGGCATTTCAAAATTATTATCTGTCCAGTTTACATAAGTTCTATTCGTTAGATTTTTTATATCCCAACTTATATTCAGCATTAAATTATTTCGTTTAGCTTCGCTATGATCTCGCCATCCATCCCCCTGACTATGACTAGCCTGTAAATAATAATCCCAATTTTTTTCTTGATTTTGTAAACGCAGACCTAATTTTTTTAATTGATAAGATCCTAATTCAATACTTGCTGATGAACGAGTATTATTCAGAGCATTTCTAAGACTAAAATCAATCGCTCCCCCAAGCGTTGTTGCACCATAGCGATTGGCATTAGCTCCTCTATAGACTGAAATTGACCGCGCTTGTTCAGGGTCAAGTAACCCTAAAATAAATGAACCATCTGCTTGATTTAGTGATAAACCATCATAAAGTAACTGTATCCCTCTGCTAACGGGGTTATCTTGAATACCTGAGCCACGAATGTTAATTCTAGGTTGATCATTACCACCAAAAAACTCTTGCACAATAATACCCGGCTCATTTATTAGTACTTTTGCTACTGAAGATTGGCTCCCTTTAAATTTTTGCAGATCAATAAAATTAGTCCCCCCGGCAACTTCATTAAGTAGTGCTTGCTCGGGATCAAGTGTATTTTTATCTCCATAAACTGTTATGGTTTCATCTTCTTTAACTTGTTCTATCTCTATAACTTTTTTAGTTGTAGTCGTTTTTTTTTCTAATTTAAGTACTTCTTCATTGCTAGCATAAGTAGTTTGAGTCATTAAAAGAGCAGAAAATAGAAAAAAAGAAAAAGCCTTTTGCTGGGTAAGCATATTTATATCCTAATGATGAAAATAGAGAAACTAACCAGCATAAAAACAAAATATACACTGGTTATTATTTTTCATTAATTAAATGAACCTATTTGCTTGATTCTTTTTTAAACGTAAAGCAAAAATAAGTAAACTTGGTAGTAGTAACCAGAAAAAGCTTCCCCCACTACTACTGCCATCATCCGTATTACTTGTTTTTTGAGTTACTTCAAGATTAAAGGCAGGTAAATCAATACTGGTAAAACTATCACTAGCAGTAATAACAATATCTGTTGAACTACCTATGTCTGTACTGGTTGGTGTGCCACTTAACTCGCCTGTTGTCGTATCAAAGCTTGCCCAACTCGGTTTGTTACTAATACTAAAAGTAAGCGTATCTCCATCGTCATCTATCGCTGTTGGAATAAAACTATAAGCAATATTTTCCTCAATGCTAATATTCGGTTCACCTTCAATAACGGGGGTATTATTAATTACGCTTGCACGGTCACTTTCAGTGTGTGCCAACACAATTTGATAACGCCCCATATTTGAGTAGATTTCGCCACTTACGGGTCTTACGTTTAATGGGTCAACAAAATTCTTTGCATCTTCAGATGAATAAAATGAGGTTGTAGAGCCGCGTTCATGGGTAATAGTAATTGTTTTACCATCCTCATGAAACTTAGTAATAACATCTTCTATTTCTGGCTGCCAAGCAATGGGAGCAACCGCTGTAGGAGTGATACCATCATCAGCATAAGTAGTATGCTGTGCCCAAATATCACGTAATCTAATAACTTTAAGTCCTTGTGGAACACCATGCTCAAAATACATTTCATAACTTGCATCATCAGCTAAGTCTTCACCAACAAAGTTATTAGCAGTGGCTAAGGCTTCTAAATCGGCTAAGCTAGAAATACTCGCACTAGTAAAATCATTACCAAATAAAGCAATACCACGGCTTGTGTAACTACTATTATCAATAAAATCAGCGACAAATGCTTTTTCTGTTTCAAGGTTTGATGCTAACTCATCTCGCTTAGCAATACTCGTCTCTACATAACCTTCATACTTTTCCACTTTAGCTGTATATGCATCAATATCACCTGTGTTTCCCTCTGCAATCGCAGTATCAAGTAATGTCTGATTTTCAGTTACAAGTTGCTCATACTTTTCTATTTTGGCTTCATTGGATTCAATAGCATTTTCAGCACTAGTTATTTTATTTACAACTTTTTCAATACCTTTATAGGTGTCATAATCAGAAAAACTTGAGCTAATAAAGTATTGAAAAGTGCCAAGATCATAAATGTAAGGTTTGCCATTAGGAGCAGTAACAGGTAATAGTTTATCTGCATTTTTGCTTTCTTCTGACATTTGCCAAATAGATGTTTCACCTTCTATCCATTGTGGCTCTAGAGGAACAGCTTCACTGTCCATTGCCGGGATCATTTTTATAGTAATACTTTCAGCTTCAGGCGTACCATAGTTAATTATATACCCTTCATAATAATCTATTCCTCTGAAAAAGGTTTCACCATTCAATGGTTTAACAGTCACTTTCTCATTGCTTGAAAGAGACATATTATTAAATAGATCTCTATTATTAGCAGCATCACCTGCCTCTAACGCATCAATAATTCCGTCATTATCACTGTCTAGAGGCATGGCCCAGTTATCACCAATTTCGTCTAGATCTGACATACCATCAGCATCAGTGTCCGTTGAGCCAATCAATAAACCAAGTTCTTGAGATATAATATCAGGCAAGCCATCATTATTGAGGTCAGTAGTGATTTTAGTCATTTTATCACTATTCCAATAAGGAGAAACACGAAGCGGAAATACACCACCAGGACCTTCTGATGTTGCAGGTAAAACAACACCTGGTACATTATCTGTAGATTTACCATCTGCACCTAAAATACCATCTGGCGCTTCATCTAACGTGGTTATACTTAAATAACCATTTTCATCTTTGCTTATTTCATATTTAGCTTCAATTTTCCCCATAGGAAAACCAGCCATAATAAGATAAATTTGAAGATTAAACGAAGCAGAATAAGTGCCATCGCCATTATCAACAAAAGTACCTTTCATTTGCTCTACATCAGTCACTCCCTCTAAATCTGGCGGAGTAGCTTCACCATCAACTCTCTCACGGTCAGGGGAGTAAACTCGATAAGGGGGTGTCGCAAAAAAATTCAGTGCTGCTAAATTTGAGCTACCAAAAGTAATAGTTTTAGTATCAAAATCCCACAACCAGTAGGTTTTGTTCATGTTCCAGCCTAAAATACCATAAGTAGAACCATCTTCATTACGAACCTGACGCGCAAGTGATGAAAATCCACCTTCACCTGAGCCTGGGGTTGCCATAATTAATTCATGTTTACCAAAATACTGTCCTGTTAAATTCGCGGTGCCTGCCTGAACATTTACACCGTAGCCAAGAGAAAGAATAACGGAAACATAGTTGATAATTTTAAGAAGAGATTTTTTAGGTTTATTTTTACTCATTAAATACTCCAGTGATGTTATTAAAACATTTGAGAATAGATTTACTTGTGATCCAAATATGAATTTTTAACTATATTCATAGTGATTTTATAAAGTGCCTTTATATTTATGAATATAAAGGCACTTTATTATTGAACTAAAACAATAGGTTATTCAGCGATTGCTGAGCCACTCCAGTCAGGTTCAGCGCCCAAAGGGAAGGGATCAGAAGGTGGTGATAATCGCTCTCCAGCTACACCATCACCGTCTGAATCTAGTGTAATAATGCTTAAGTTGTCCCCCACTTGTGAAATCTCAAAAATTGTATGGGTATCTACTTCTGGGTTACCATAAAGTCCATAAGCAGCCTTAAAATGATAATCTACTGTATAAGTACCATCACCGTTATCAGTAATAGGAAGAGTTTGACTAGTAGCACTCCCTATTTCAGTAGAAAAATAGTTAATGTTCAAAAAAGGCAATGAAGGTGGGCTAATATGTGCGTCTTCAATAGTGACTGTGCTATTATCAAAGTCCCATGACCAATCTTTAATTCCGCTTTGCCCTTGGATTACATTAACAACTGGCGCAACACTACTACGAACAGTAAGTTGGTATGTACCGTTGTAACTTCCTGTAATGCCTGATGTGCCAGCCACAGCTATTGTTGAAGAGACCAAGCCTGCTAGTATGCATAAGGGTAAATATTTCTTAATTTTCATTGTAAAACTCCTGTTTAAATAAAAGTGAAATAATGATTAACGATAACGCGAATAGGAATACGAACTGTTATCGTTTAACAAGTTAACATAATTATTAAACAATTCGCCTTGATAATTATCAAGGCTGATCATCAAATAAACTTTTTTTAAAGATAGAGTATTGAGTGTCACCCTAAAAGTAATTAAGAGTGAATAAAATTTTGAAAAAACATTAGGGGGCTGATGTATAATAAAAACCTTTATCAGGTAATTTTCCGCCAATTAAAGCAGGCGTACGTTTATGTAATATATTGAAAAAAAACTCCAATTCTTTTCTTGCTTTCAAAGCTGATACATCTTCAAACTGACTCGTTTTCATTGATTCTGAAACTGCCTCAGGCACTAGCATTTCGATACGGTTAGCAACCATCTTTCCTGCTTCAACTGGATTATCAAGACACCATTGTGTTGCTTTTGTGTATTCTTCGGTAAAGCGTTCAATAATATAGGGTGATAGTTTATTATTAATAACTGCCATACCTGCTTGAGGAATTCTTGCTTCACGTTTTAATAAACGGCCCCATTCTTTTTGTAGATCTACGCTACGATAAAGATCAGGAGCAACAATATTTACAGGAAAGGTTTTTGTTTTATTTAAAGCCATTGAAACAGCAGGCTCTACTAATAAGGCGTGGTCAACACGACGCATAATTAATAACTGCATGGCATCTAATGGATTAGACACATAACGAAGCTGAAAATCTTTTTTTGGATCTAAACCTTGCCGTTCTGCTAATTCTGAAAAAATAAGTTCTGGCATATCACCACGAAAAGGCATCGCAATTTCTTTGTCTTTAAAGTCAGCTAATGTTTGCAACCCCTGTTCTCGAGATATCATCCATAAAATTCCCCATATAGACACATTTAATAATTTAATATCTACCCCTCTGTTATAGAGGTTTGCAGCAACATTCGTTGGGGTTGCAATAAAATCAGTTGTACCATTTAATGCTAATGCTCTTAATTGGTCAGGATTACGCCACACAATAAATTTTAGTTCATCGGTAACATCAATCAAAGCATTAGATTCAACCATTCTAATTAATGGATTTGAAACAGTAGCAAAAGGCCCCGCCAAAGTGATTAATGGTAATTTTTCTAAAGCATTAACTGAGTTGATAGACAATATTAAATAGCTAATAAATAGATTCTTAACAAACTTGATTTTATGCATAAGTATTCCTCTTTATTTTCATTCATGAGTAAAAGTCGTGCTTTAATGCTTCTTTTCTAAAATACGTAAACTAAATTAACTTCACTCACATGAAAAGATTAAAAGTAGAACAGTTAAGCAAGAACCTTCCCAATAAATTAAACCACTAAAAA
>Ga0193954_1001713_pt1 | contig 10968 bp, 14 predicted proteins | sample BB_5_MG_FD_140340 | JGI IMG/M metagenome (GOLD analysis project Ga0193954, IMG submission 140340) | Microbial mat bacterial communities from the Broadkill River, Lewes, Delaware, United States - BB_5_MG | ecosystem: Environmental > Aquatic > Freshwater > River > Microbial mats | place: USA...
ATACTATAACCCACCCATCAACACATATTCCCCCAAACTAACTGTTTAAATGCTTTCATAAGAGGCTTTTGCATATCTTTCATCATACTTACTCTTAGGGCTGATATAGCGTCTTTGCAGTCATCTCTGGGGATGATTGGGTCAGAGGTTCTTGCTAGGGCTATGATTTGGTGTACTTTTTTGTCAAATGGAGATGGAGATTTATCATCTATTCCATCATATACAGACATAAATAGATTGTAGTTATCATAATCCATTTTGCATTGATTGTCCAAAATCTTTAGAGCTAGTATGGTCATATATTGTAGCTCTATCTCATCGAAGTCATAAGTTTTTGCCCATTCGTATATAGAAGCTAAATCATCCATTTTCTCTCTCTTCTTCTATTTTTATAAGTGTTACATCTGCTGTTTTTTCTATATACTCTTTTGTGATTATGCACTTTGATATATCATCTTTGGAGGGGAGTTCATACTGTAGAGGTAACATAATCTTCTCTATAATACCTCTAAGTCCTCTCGCACCTACACCTTTTTGGTGGGCATACTGGGCTATAGTCTCTAGTGCATCATCGCTAAACTCTAGCTCTATAGCATCTAGTTCAAATAGTGCTTGATATTGCTTTATAATCGCATTTTTAGGCTCTTTTAATACCTTTATAAGGTCTTCTATAGATAGCTCATTGAGTGAGGCGATTACAGGGATACGACCCATAAACTCTGGTATTAGTCCAAAATTGATTAAATCTTTGGACTCTATCTCTTTATTCTCTGTCTCTATATCCTCTTTGAGAAAGCCCATCTGTTTATCTGTGTGTGATTTGTGTGAGCTACTTTTGTGCGTCAAACCTACAAAAGCACCTCCACAGATAAAGAGTATATGTGTAGTATCAAAGAGTATCGTCTCAGCTGATGAGCTTTTGCGACTCCCTTTTACAGGTACATATACTTCACCACCCTCTAATATCTTTAGAAGTCCTTGCTGTACTCCCTCTCCTGATACATCTCTTCCACTTGATGCACTCTCACTTTTGTTGGCTATTTTGTCTATCTCATCTATATATATGATACCCTTTTGGGCTTTTTCTATCTCATAGTCTGCTGAGGCTAGAAGCCTAGAGAGTATAGACTCTACATCCTCACCCACATATCCAGCCTCTGTTAGAGCCGTAGCGTCTGCTATAGCAAATGGTACATTCATAATCTTAGCTAGTGATTTGGCTAGTAGAGTCTTTCCACTTCCTGTGGGTCCTATTAGTAGGATATTACTCTTTTCTATCTCTATATTGTTGAGTATAGGTTTGTCTATTCTTTTATAGTGGCTATATAGAGCAACTGAGAGTACCTTTTTGGCTTCCTCTTGACCTATTACATAGTTATCAAGATGCTCTTTGATTTTGATAGGTACACTAAGCCCTCTTTGGAAATCTTTTTTGTTTTTGCTTAGCTGTTCTTTGTGCAAAACGCTTGAACATGTAGCGATACACTCATTACATATATGGGCATTTTCAGCACTAAATATCTTCTCTACCTTATCTACACCTTTACCACAAAAGTCACAAATTAGTTCACTACTCATTCCAAATCCTTTAAGAAGCTATCTGTATCCTCTTTGATTTGAGTGAGGTTATGCCCTGATAAGAACTTAAACTCTTTTTTGGTTAGCTCCTCTTTTGTAGTTACCACTAGACCACCTTTGAGTCCTAGTGTAATCTCATTGGCTACCATACGATAAGTATCACGAGAGAAATCTACTCCCAAAAATAGATAGCTTTTGTCCATTTTATATGTTTTGAGAAATGGAGGTATCGCATATCCACCCATCGCTTCTGTTAGCCAATCTACAAAGTCAGCATCACTAATAATAAAGTTCATCTCAGGGACTGTTGAACCCATTGGCTTAAATAGTATAGGTATAGTATCGTTTAGCTCACTCTTATCTATCTTTGTATAAGTTTTTGAGCTTAGACTATATTTATAGACAATAAATCTATCATAATCAGCCATTATCCTTGATACTCCTGTTATCATAAAGTGTTCGACATCTTCATAAACCTTACATCCACTATCATCTAGGTTGGTATCTATTAGATATTTTGGTTGTATTTTTTTGAGTATTTTATAGGCTTCTGGAAGTTCATACTCTTTGGAGCTGTAGATGTGGTTTGTCATCTGTATTATAAACTCTCTACCCTTTCTCTGCTCAAGACTCATCGCTGCACGGCTATACTCATACATCAATCTATCACTCATAGCTCGTCCGTTGTTTAGTGCTAATATCATACTATCACTATCATAAGGCAAAGTAGAGCCATCTGAAGCTTTTGTGTTATAAAAGACTCCCATACCCAAAAATGGTACTAGTGTTCCGTTTTGTAGTGCTTGTTTTATATTATCCATGACATCCAACTCCTGTATATGTTGTATAGGCTTTGTTTAGCTCTATTTGCAGTCTCTCCAAATTAAGTGGAGTATCTAAATCTTTTGGCATATCAAGATAGAACAACGCTCCATCTTTACTAATCAAAAAGAGTGACTTGGTAAGCATACCCTCTAGGCTACCACTTACAATTTGTGTTCCATACATCGACCCAAACTCATCTTCTGTATCAAAAACTATCTGAAATTTACTCAATCTATTTTTGAGTGCCATACTCTCTTCTATGGGTGAAGCAAAGATTAGGTAGCAGTGAATATCTACTTGAATATCACTCATAAATTTATCTATAGCCTCTATCTCTTGCATAAATCCATTTTTGATATTAGGAAATGATATAAATAGTGACATAGCTCTATCTGTATGGCTTCTGTGTAGAGTTATATCTTTGCCATATAAATCTTGCATCTCTACACTCTCAGCCATATACCCAACATCAATAAAATCTTCTGTGAGACTGTTTCCCTCACCCTTATAAACTATCTCAAATTCCATATTTTTTCACCTTATATCCTATCTGTCTTAGAGTAATCCCCAAAAGCTCTGCTGCCTCTTTGGAGCTTCCCTCACACTGATTGAGTGCTTGTATGATTGCCTCTTTCTCTATCTCCTCTAGTGTCCCCTCAATAGGAGTATTGTTAGAAGAGATATTTAGAGTCTCTTGTTGTTTGAGTGCAGGGAGTAGGAGTTGCATATCAGATGCACTTACACCATCTTCACTCCCCATTAGCACTATTCGCTCAATGGTATTCTCTAGCTCTCTTACATTTCCAGGCCATGGGTATTGTGTCAATATATCCATAGCCTCTTTGCTAATCACAACTCTCTTTTTGTGATTTTTGATAGAGCGTTCGAGGAAGAAATTGACAAGTAGCTCTATATCATCTCCTCTCTCTCTTAGAGGTGGTAGATTAATAGGTATGACATTTAATCTATAGTATAAATCCTCTCTAAACTCTCCACTTTTGACCATCGCTTCAAGGTCTCTATTGGTAGCAGCGACAAGTCGTACATTTACCTTGATAGTCTTTGTCCCTCCGACTCTCTCAAACTCTCTCTCTTGGAGGACTCGTAGGAGTTTTACCTGAGCTGAAGATGATATATCTCCTATCTCATCGAGAAATAGAGTGCCACCATTAGCTAGTTCAAACCTACCTTTTCTCATCTCTTTGGCATCTGTAAATGCACCTTTTTCATGTCCAAATAGCTCACTCTCTAGTAGCGTATCAGAGATAGCTGCACAGTTGAGTTTGACAAAAGGCTCATCGCTTCTTTTACTTCTTTTGTGTACAGCAGCAGCTACTAGCTCTTTACCTGTACCCGTCTCACCTCTAACTAGGATTGTGACATTAGATTGGGCTATCCTCTCTACAACTTGAAACACCTGTTTCATCTTAGGGCTATTGCCTACAAAGTCACCGAAATTATGCACTTTTGCGTCCCACTCCATTTTGTAATACTGTTTAAGTTCATTCAATCGCTCCTTCTCTCTTTCTACTATCATGTGTGAGTTTATCGACTGTCCAAATAGTGAACTAGTAATAGTCAATATCTCTATGGTCTGTTCAAAATCTATAAGTGTCTGTTTGGTAAGATTTACAGCCAATACACCTATCACCTCATCTTCGACTACCATAGGTACAGCTACATAAGATAGTGTCTCACTATTTTTATTTCCAGATTTATTTAGAAATAGCAGGTCATTGTGTATATTCTCTACTACGATAGGCTCTTTGGTCTGTGCTGCCAAACCAGTAGCCCCCTCACCGAGACGATAAGAGGAGATAAGCTTCTGTTGTCTATTGAAGTTGGGAGCTACATATATATTTAGCTCCTCATCTTCTAACTTATAAATAGCACTATTTTCAAGATGTAATTGATGCGTTAGAGTAGCCAAAGATTTCTCCAAAGCATTGATGATATTGCCACGAGAGTCAGAGATAAGTTGAGCTATCTCATTTAGCACCTCTAACTCTTTGCGTGTTAGACACACTTCACATTTTTGATTCATAATTGATACTTTTTTAGTTTATTTTATCTAGTTATACACCTTATTTGTTCTATTTATAGCTCTTTTGTTGTATAATTTTTAATCAATCAGCCAATTTTTTGCAAGTTGTCTCTTTTGGAAGGTCTTTTACCCCCGGTTCTATCCACCATGTCTCTCCATTACCAAGCTCTACCTCTCCACCCCACATCTCCTCACTATCAAACTCAATACTCTCTATAATCTCCTCCATATCTTTTTTGGCTACATAAAAATATGTCACTCCCTCACTCTCTCTCAACATCACTTTTGCCATCTCTTATCCTTTTATAAATTTTCTTAGACTATCAATCAGCCTATTTTTTTCAAAACCAACTTGAAAGAAGTTTGGTTTAAACTCTGTTATGACTATAGGACAAGCCATCTTTTTATCTACATCTTGATAGTCACTACGGTGGTGAGCCCCTCTACTCTCCATACGCATCTTTGCACTCAATACTACAGCCTCTGCCACCTCTAGGGCATTTCTAAGCTCCAATATGGATATGAGTTCTACATTATTTGTCCTCTCCTTATTGACACAGTGTAGATTTTTCACCTCCCCTCTTAGGTAGCTTAGGTATGAGAAGGCATCTATTAGAGTCTGCTCGTCTCTATTGATACCTACCTTCTCAAACATCATATTACCAAGGCTAACTCTTATAGCATTGAAGTTTTTTGTAGTCTCTAAATCAAAGATTCTATCTACTAGATTAATATCTTTAATCACTTGATTGTAATCTATAGGCAAAAGCTCCTTATTGCGAATATACTCTCTAGCTTCTCTCCCTGCTATCTCTCCAAAAACAGCACCCTCAAGCAGAGAGTTACCACCCAACCTATTTGCACCATGTACCCCATTTGAAGCACACTCCCCACACACAAATAGCCCCCTCATAGTGGTCTTGGTAATATCGGCTTTTATGCCTCCCATACTATAGTGTGCCACGGGCTTGATTGGTAGTAGCTCTGTTTTTATATCTACTCCTGCTTGATTATAAGCACTCTTATATAGAGAGGGGAGCTTTTGTTCTATATGTTCAGGATTTAAGTGACGCAAATCTATAAATACCTCTTTACCATCTTCTATCTGCTTAGATATAGCACGAGAGACTACATCTCGTGTAGAGAGTTCATCTACAAATCTATCTCCATCACTATTGATAAGATAGCCTCCCTCTCCTCTAGCTGCTTCACTTACTAGATAACTTGTCTTGATAAATCCAGTAGGGTGAAACTGCACAAACTCCATATCTTGTAGCCCTAATCCTGCTCTAAGAGCGATAGAGTGCATATCTCCACTATAATCAGGTGAGTTGGTAGAGTATCCTCTATATATACCTGCATATCCTCCACCTGCTAAAACTACAGCTTTGGCTAGATATACCACTACAGAGGAGTCAAAACGCCTTAGTGCTACCACTCCACTTACTCTATTTTTGGTATAAGTTAGGTTCATCACAAATGTATTGACTAGAAATGAGACACCTACACTTTTGGCCTTTTTGATAAGAGCTTGTGTGATAGCAGAGCCTGTCTTGTCCCCTACAGATCATGTCCTTTTGCTACTACCTCCACAAAAGCTTCTTTGGGCTATATTGCCATTTTCATCTCTATCAAACTCTACACCATAATCAGATAGTTTTTCTATAATATGTGGTGCATTTTTACATAGTGTAGTGATAGCTTTTTTATCCCCTAATCCATAGCTTCCTTTGAGAGTATCTGCTATATGTTGGTCTATGGCATCTTTATCATTAGCATCAAGTACGGCGTTGATACCACCACTTGCCATAGAGGAGTTGGATTTAAAGAGATTTCCTTTGGTGAGTATTGCTACCTTTTTATTGCCCCCTGATGCTTCAATAGCTGACATAAGCCCAGCTATTCCACCTCCGACTACCACTATATCATATATCATAACTAGAGCCTATAGAGCAGGTCATATCGCTCTTTTTTGACTGCTTTTATCTGTGATATTTGTACATTTTGTTTGATATGCACAGGGACTTTTGAGCCAAAGAGACTAGAGACGATAGAGGGAGTAGAGCGAACAAACTGTAGAGCTAACTCTATATCACTCTTTAGAGTCATACTCTCATCAAGTATCACTCCACTCTCTGGTGAAAAAGATTTTTTAAAGAGGTTCATCTGAAATAGAGATGATGAGCTTATAACACCAATACCCAATCTATGGGCTGATTGAAGCAAGGTACACTCCTCACCCTTGACTCTTTGTGTAGGAGTAGTATATATAGTAGATTTTCCCATATTAAATGGAGTTTGAATATATTTAAATCTATGATTTTCACCACCTACCTTTTGGGCTATCTCTACTAGTTTCTCTAGGCTTATTCTCTCTTCATTCTCTGCTGTAAATCCATTCCAAACAGCTACACCATAAGAGCTAAATAGCCCCTCATCTGCAAGTTTTTCAAATCGCTTAAATATAGCCTCTATCTTTTTATAAAACTCCTTTTTGCCAAGAGTTAATTTTTGCATCTCAGGATTGTGTAGATAGTATATATCAAATGACTCTATACCTATATTTTTTAGACTCCTCCTACATGACCACTCCAAAAAATCAGGAGTCATACAGTGCTGGTCTAGCTCTATATCTTGTTCTGTGGCTAGTTTGGTATCTAGTATATTCTCCTTTATCCAGTGATAAGGATTTTTGGGAAAAGGATATTCAAGTTGGATAAAGCCACCTTTTGAGGTGATTATAAGCTCCTCTCTTTTAACCTTATCGCCTAACTCACTTAATGCTATACCTATCTCTTTTTCACTAGCTCCATATCTATAGTTACTAGCACTATCTATATGATTAATCCCAGAATTTATCGCCTCTTTGACTGCTTCAATATAGTGAAAAACATAATTCTCCTCTTTGTAAGGCTCTTTTACAAAAGTACCCAAACCCAATTTGGAGAATATTAAACTGTTTGATTTTATATAAAAATCTTTATAATGAGAAAATTTCTTGGCAAACGCTAGTGTTGCCTGTGGTGTTGCAACACTCATCTACAACACCCAAATTTTTCTCTATAAGTTTTATTGGTATAGATTACGACACCCACTATATAAGTAATCATAACAACAACCATAATTGTAGTATAAAACATAATTAGACTCCTTTTTTGATTTATTTAAATAGTATATTGCAAGAAGTGTTCCATAAATGGTATAGCTTGTGGAAGTGAGGTTTTAACCTCGCCAAAATAGGCGAAGCTGAAGCTTCACTTCCATAACCCTACTGTTGCATCTTATAAATTTTTTTCCTCTCTTTAGATGATGGAATATCGAGAAGTTTTCTATATTTGGTGATAGTTCTTCTTACCATTTTGATTTTAAATCGCTCCATTACTCTCTCTACTAGATTTTGGTCTGTTAGTGGATTTTCTGTGGGTTCGTTCTCTATACATTGTGATACAAAGTTTTTAATCTCTGAGGATGATAGATTTTTGGCAACGGCATTGGTAAAAAATGACTTAAGAGAGAATGTGCCTCTCTCACACTGTATATATTTATTGGATACTGCTCTACTGATGGTGGATTCTTCAAATCCCAACTCTTGGGCTACATCTACCATAGTAAGAGGTCTAAGCTCTCCACCTACAAAAAAGGCTACCTGTCTCTCTACTATTATAAGGACTAGTTTATATAGAGTTGATTTGCGTAACTCCATTAGATTTACTAAATCTCTCGCCTCTTTGAGTTTCTGTTTTAAATCTTCATTTTTGCTTTTAAATGGCTCTTTTACCACTATATCAGGGTAGTAGTTGTTGTTTATTTTTACAGTTATATCTTCACTAACATCTACAAAAAAATCAGGAATGACATAAGGTATCTCTTTTTGATACTCTATAGCTGGTGGACGATTGAGGTTTTTTATAATCTCACTAGCCTCACCAAATAGATGATGTTTATAATATTTATCCATCTGCTCTATATCCTTAATCACTCTCTTGAGAAAAATATAGAGTTCATCTCTCATCTCTAGCTGTGAGATTTGAAAAGATAGAGACTCCTTCATATCCATAGCACCCACTCCACTTGGCTCTAAGTAACTAAATCTACCTCTTATCTTCTCTACGAAGTCATCTGTAGTATTGCATCTTATAGCGATTTGGGATATATCTCCTCCGAAAAACCCCTCATCATCTATATCACATATAATCTCTCTAGCTACTCTTTGTGATACAGGTGTAGGAAAGAGTGGAGCATCTATCTGCTCTTGTAATCTCTCATATAGAGATTGGCTATAAAAGCTCACATTCTCAATAAAATCTCTCTTGTTGTCATCTCCACTATAAGATGATGAGGAGATACTTGATTCAAAAGATGAGTTACACTCCAAAAATGGGTTATCATAACTATGCTCTTTGAATATATGCTCTAACTCTTGCAGTGGTGCTTGAAGTAGTGGCAACCAAAGCTTCAAAGATAGCTGTAGAGTCTGTTTTTGTTTGTATTGTAGGCTAAAATTGTTATTCATAATAGGTAGTATGCCCAAAAACTAAGATGTTTGGGACACACTGACTGTATAATAATTAAGCACTCTAGTATTTCAAACGAATTAATCCATTTGGTCTAGCTATTTTCATCTGACAAGATAGTCTTGAGTTTGGTGTACAAGTACCTGAACATATCTCTTTTAGAACCTTTACCTCTTTGTCTGTTTTTTCTGAAAGGTACTCCATACCAGCTTCAACTTCTACTACACAAGTACCACACTCACCATCTCTACAACCAAATGGTAACGCACTACCACTAGCCTCTACGATGTCTTGAATAGTGCTACCCTCTTTTACATTTATAGCCAAAAAGTCATTAACTATCTCTACTCTTGTTGTCATCTTCGCTCCTTTAATAAATTTGTTTTTAGCCCTTAAATGGCTTAATAAGAATGTCACCTTTGACAAGCATTTGACAAGCTAGTCTCACTTTTGGACTGATTGTAAACTGCTGACAGTGGTTAGCCTCTTTTTCAGTGATTGCACCTAGTTCGACAAGTTTATCAAGCTCTTTATCTTCCTTATAGCTTGTTGGTTCTTATTCTGCTATATTCTCTACAGAGATAAGACAACTACCACACTCACCATCTTGACACTCAAGAGGAAGTGGAACACCTCTCTCTTTTGCTACACGAACGATAGGTTCACCTATTTTTGCATCATATATACCGTCTGTCTCTTCTTTAAAGTGCATAAAAATCACTTTTGCCATTATTTCTCCTTTTTATTAATTTGGATATAGTGTTACCACCATACAGTAGAGAGTATCTACTCTATGGTGGTAACTTTTAATAATATTTTTGTTTATCCACCAATATTTATTATAAATGGTGGATAAATCCACCCTACAAATTCTAATCCTTAATCTACAAGGTGCATTAAAATGCACCCTACGATTTATCTCCATAGAGTTTTTGCATCTTCTCTCGGTGGGCTTTCATAAAGGCTCTCTCCTCTTCCATCTCATCGACAAAATCCTCCATAGCTTCAAGCTCATGCTCTCTACATCCGATAATATCAACCTCTTTGCCACTACCAAAAAAATGCACTTCATATACACGGATTACTTGCAAAAATTCGCCCATGTGTTTGATGTAGCCAACTGCACCTTTCTCCATCATAATAGTTCCTATCTTTGTATGGGGGTAAGTACCATCATTTACTATATCTTCTAAGAGTTTGACCTTTTGACCCAATCCAAATAGTGGCTCATCTGCATCTTTGCCTGAACGACTAGCTGTGACACTGTCGTGGAGTTTTACATTGGGATCAACAAGCACAACTGCCTCCTTGTGCTTGTGTATCTGTAGGGGTACAGCTCAAGCATCCACTAAGTTTGCCATCTTTGAACATATCCCACACATCAGCAGCACTTGGAGCGTGACCATTTTTGTAATCACCATATACACGAAGAAGCGAAAATTTGAGAAAATCAAGAAGCTGTATCTCATCTTCTGTGAGGTTTTGCATACCTGTTTTTATTAGACTCCCATACTCTTTCATTATATGAAATCGTTTGACATTGACCAACTGCTCATCATACTCAATACCAAAAAATTCAAAAAAATCTTCAGCATCTGTTAGCTCATAAAATGAGTCTAGTGTCATATTAGTTGTATCTATCATCGTTTACCTTTCAAAATTATCTATATATTATGAACAGGGAGTATCATCATCATAACTTACGATATCTCTCTTAGCGTTTGGTACTTTTTTGTCTTTTTGTGTAGTGAGTGCATCTATATCTTTCTCACCTGTTCTTATCCTCTCTACGCCTAGTACAGGAAGCCACCACATCTTACCAGCACCTCTGCCCAAATCTTGACAATTGGCACGGATACACTCTTGTGCTTTTTCTAGTACATCATTAGAGGATACTACTATCTCTATTTTGACTTTTTCTGAGAAGTCTGAGAGTATATTGTCTCCCTCCCTCATACCATAAGAGCCTTTTCCAATTACATTAGTCACAGTCACACCCTCTATATG
>Ga0193954_1001714_pt1 | contig 10964 bp, 6 predicted proteins | sample BB_5_MG_FD_140340 | JGI IMG/M metagenome (GOLD analysis project Ga0193954, IMG submission 140340) | Microbial mat bacterial communities from the Broadkill River, Lewes, Delaware, United States - BB_5_MG | ecosystem: Environmental > Aquatic > Freshwater > River > Microbial mats | place: USA...
CAAGTCCAATTGCAAACTACGGCCATCGAGCAAGGGGGCACCGGCTCGCTTGAGTTTGTACTTCAAACCCCAGGCGCGCCGGTGGTCTTGGAGTCCTGGCGCGTCTACTGAGGCGACTGCTTCACGGAGTCTAGGATGTCATCAATCTGCTGACCGGCCTTGGCGCCCACACCAAGCGAACCATCCAAGCTGCGCACATCAGCCTGGGTGATATCCAAGTAGGGAGACAGCAGGTCTTCTTGCGCTGTCGCTACAATGCGCGACACTACACTCTCGGCGGGGGCCTTGTCCTCAGCCTCAGGCGCCCGCACCGTCACGCTGGTCAAGACGGAGCCCTGTGGGCTCACCAAGCGCAGAGCCTCTGCCCCGACCTGGAGTACCAGGCCCCAGTCGACGACCTCAAACACCGGAGAGCCTTCAAGGATATCGAGCGCCTCTTCGACGGCCTCAGAGCCATCCAATCCTACCAGGCGCACGGGCAGCCGAAGGCCCAGACGCCGCAGCGCTGTGGGGTCCTCGCTGATCGCAATCTGGTACCAGCGCAGCGCCAGCGCGTATTCGTCGAGTTCAGCGGCGGCATCGGCGCCCAGCGCCGCCACGCGGCCACGCCTGAGCATCTCGGAGGTCTCAAGCGCGCGCAGGGCAAGTTGCGCCTTGGCGACGGCTTGTTTGTCATCGTGCTTTCGCCAGTAGGCTTCGGCCTCGAGCGCCAAGAAGATGGGCTCACTCAGGTCATGAGGCAGGGTCTCGGCACGCCGCGCGACCGCGATGGCACCCAAGGCCACCCCCGGCCCGACGAGCGCGATCACTTCGGCGTCCAGCCACGCTGGCATCTCCACAGACCCGGGACATTCCGGCCGAAGGGTGGTGTGCAGGCGCTCAGGGTTCGACAAGACTTCAGCGGCCCGTCGGCCGGACTGCCACGCGGAGTACCGCAGCTGTGCCGCTTGAAGCCGAAGGTCGAGCGCCTGCGACCACGAAGCCGGCCCCACCCTGGCCTCCAGAACCCGCGCCGCGCTCAGCTTAGCGACCCGGTCCATGACATCTGCCCCCGCCTCATTCTGATCGCTGGCCGCGCTGCTCGTGCCCTGGCGATCCGGCCGGCTGACCGTGCGGCGGGTAATGCGCTCGGCGTGCTCCGGACGCCCCGCGACCATCATGACCGCGGCGCCGATGAGATCCGCCTCGGCCTGGTCCTGTTGGTCCAAGTGCGCGCCCGCGCGACGGGCTCGATAGGCCCGCATTGCTCGCCAGGCGCTCAGCGCTTCTGGCAAGCGACCTTGCCGTAGGTACATGCGCACCAAGCGCCCCCAAGGATTGACCGAGCCCTCCGGCCCGCGGCGCGTCGCCTCCAGATAGTAGCGCTCCGCCTCGTCGTAGCGAAAGACCTCCTCGGAGGCTGCGGCCGCGTTGGACAGCTCCACGGCGCCTCCGACGCCGCTGGAAAGCACGGGCCGCGCCGCGGCCACACACGCTTGGTACGCCGCGTCGCGGTTGCGCAGCTCGCTCTCGACCGCGCACAGGGCGGTCATGCCCACCGCACGGCTATGCGGGTCATCGCTGTCGGCCGCCGTCTTGGCCACGCTTCGCGCCTCATCGAAGCGTTTGAGCTTGAGCAGCGGCCAGGCCTTGCGCCCCGAATAGTCGATATCGAAACGCTCTGTGATGCGGTCCGCATAACGGATCTTCGCCTCGTGGTGGTCCATCTCCCCATGCACGAACAAAAGCTCAACGAGCACGCGGTAGGCGACGACCCACTCCGGTGTGGCGCGCTCCGGGGTGAGACCCCAATTCGCGATGAGGCCCTTTTCGGCCGCCTCCAGGTGGAACAGGGCCTTTGGCAAGTTGGCTTCCCCAAGGTGTTGGGCGTAGCCCATCACCAGGTGGCCGCGGATGGAGTCCGGGGTCGCGTCCAGAATGTGTGAGGCCAAGCTCCGGGCCGAGACGAACTCATTTCGTTTGGCCAGACACAGAGCCGCACGCTCTTCGAGGGTGCCGCCGAAGCCCTCGGCCTCGGGGCAGGAGGCGTCGAGCACGGGCATAGCAAGGTCCTGCGCCTGCGCGGCCCCGCCCCACAACAAGCTCAGCCCCACGCTCAGCCCGGCCCAAAATGTGCCCATCCGGCCCACAGCTACATCGCAGCCCGAGCGATGCTCTCGAGCACCGGCTGCATCGCATCCTTGATCACCGCGGGGGCCTCCTCGGCCCCTGCCGAAAGCTCCAGGCGGTGCGTAAAGACGTGCGGCAAGACAACCTGCAAGTCCTCGGAGTCCACATAGTCGCGGCCGTGCAGCATGGCCCGGATCTGAAGCGCGGGCACCGCGAGCACCAAGGAGCGAGTGGACACGCCCTGGAGCACGCGGCGGTCTTGCCGAAGGCGCGTGGCGACGTCGACTAGGCCCTCCTGCACAAGCTCGTGCACTCTGACCCCGTCTTCAACGGCGGCACGGGCGGCGAGGATCTCGCTGCGGGTGACCGGCGCGAGCGTGCGCTCGTGGCCATCGCGGCGGGCCTTCATGGTGCGCAGCACATCCAGCTCGGAGGCCCGATCAATGTGGGTCATACGAATCTTGAACAAAAAGCGGTCGAGTTGAGCCACGGGCAAGGGATAGGTCCCGGCCAGGTCGAGCGGATTTTGAGTCGCGATAACGAAGAAGAGATCATCGAGCGCGCGGGTCTGATTGTCGACGGTGACCTGCTTTTCGGCCATCGCTTCGAGCATCGCAGCCTGCACCTTGGGAGAGGTTCGGTTGATCTCATCGGCGAGCACTACGTGCGCGAAGATGGGCCCAGGGTGAAAGGAGAATTGCGCGCTGCTCGGCTCAAAAACCGTCGTGCCCGTCAGATCACTGGGCAACAAATCGGGCGTGAACTGAATGCGCCGAAAGGCCTCGATGAGCCCCCGCGCCTGCTCCGCCCGATCGTCGACGATCGCCTCACCCAGGGCCTTGGCCAGGGTGGTCTTTCCGGACCCTGGGAAGTCCTCCAGCAGGATGTGGCCATCGGCCAGCAAGGCGATCAGGACCAGCTCGATCACATCATCACGACCGCGCACCACCGCGCTCACGCGGTGAAAGAGCCTGCGAGCCACCTCCCGGCAGCCATCGAGGCCCATTGCAGCCGCGGGACCCTGCGCTTCACTCATTTGCATCATAGATTGCATTATTTCGACCACATCCAAGACACGGGGTTCAAAAGCCCCAAGAAAAGGCGCCAGCCCGGCACGCTGCGCCGCGCCTCGCTGAGCACCGAACGATACAAGCTCACCGCGATCCCCGCGGACGCCGGCGGCGCCCCACCCAGCACTTCAGCCATGCGATGCTCCGTCAGCGCCCCATAGGCGGGCACTGCCCTCGCAACGCGTATTGCAAACCGCTCTCGGCTCTCGCCGGGCTGACGTATCCAACCCACGGCGGCCAACGCATCCGTCGCGGCGCGGTAGGTGCCCCGGCTACCGCCGCGAAGGCCCTGCAGATGTCGCCACCCCTTGATGCTGTAAGCGACGAGCAGCGCCAGCAGCAGGCCCCAATGGCTGCGCGCCAGCGCCGCCTTCAGCCATTGCACCCACCGGCTGGGCCCGGCCGCCGCTCGCTCAAAGCGCCCTTCCTGGCGGGCCATCTCGCCCAGCAGCTGCTGAAGGTCCTGCTCGCTAAACTGCGGAGGTTCGATGTCGGTTTTCTCAGGCGTCACCTCAATCGGCACCCAGCCCACCCCCGCGAGGTAGATCTCAGCCCAGGCGTGGGCGTCACCGTCCTTGATCAAGAGGGCCGAACCGCGCCCGAGATTCGAAGCCGGCACCGCGTAGCCCGCGCTGACCCTCGTCGGCACGCCCAACGCTCTGAGCAGGTACGCGGCGGCGTGGGCCAGGTGCACGCAGTAGCCCCGCTTTTCTTCGCTGAAGAGAAACTCGGCTGTGGGGTCCTTTCCCACGTACTTGCGCTGAAATGAGTAGATCGCGTTGGTCTCCAGGTAGCGCTTGATCGTAAAGGCCAAGGCCATCGGGTCGGACTTGTAGTCATCCCGCAATCCTGCTTGCAGCCGTCGCGCGAGGTCGTGGTAGCGCTCATCATGGGGGGTCTCGGTGTAATGGCTCCATAGGCGCTCCTCCCAATCGTCAGCCCCGCCCGCCAAACCCAGCAGGTCGTCGAAGGCCACGGTCGCCGTCGGCACGCTGGAGATCACACGGTAGGCTCGCCGAAAGCGGGCTGGCTCTGGGTTGGGGCGCGGTTGCACACGCGACGCGTCGATGAGCGCGAAGGTGCGACTGTGCTCGCTGAGCACCGCGACATCCGTCGCGACCGTGGCGCGCGCCCAGCTGTTGTTATGTATGCCCTCGATGTTCTGCTCGCCGCTGCGCGCGTAACGCGCGTCCGGATCAACACCGGCCACCGTTGCCTCGATCAGGCGGGCCCCGTTGAACTGCGAGAAGGCTGCGTGCCGAAAGTAGAAGGTCTCGCCAAAGGGTCGCACGTTGCGATGAAAGACCACGATCGCGGCGGGCCGGTTCTTCCCCCCCTGCTTGGGCGGCGGAGGCGGTAAGTCGTCATCCTCGCTGTTGGACCGCCGCTCGTCGCCATGCCCTTGGCCGCTGCTTCCCGCGCCGGCGCTGGCCGGCCCATCTCGTTTTCCGTCCTTTGTCTTGTTGAGTTCCCCGCCCACCGCGTTCCTCAGCGGCGTCTCGGGCGGCCCCTGGTGCAAGTAGGCTGTCAACGCTAGCCCGAGCAGCAGCACACAGACGAGCTGCGCGAAGGTGCGTCGAGCCGAGCGCCCGTAGGCCAAGACGCCGGCCAAGAGCAAGGCCCCCACTAGCCCCAAGCCCAAAAAGGCCAGGACGGGATCGATGTTCTGCCGCCAAAACCAGTCCGAGATTTCCAGAGGACGCGCGATCATGCCGTCCCGGTGAGCGGCTACCTGACTCGCCACCACGAGCACCGCCGCCGAGCCCTCGATGGCCAGCGCAGCCCGAAATTTGAGGGCCAGGCTTCGCAGTACCAGCGCGCCGGCAAAAGCGATCGTCGCCCATCGTAGAAACTCGGCCAGGGCCATGGTCTCCGTGGCCCCCAGGCTAATGGCCACCGACTCAGCGTTGAGCAGCGCGCCCGTTGCGCTCAGCCCCAACACGGCCACGAGTCCCGCCAGCGCCAGGGTCGCGGTGGTACGGTACCCGACCCGGCTGTGGTGCTCAGCAATCAAGCTTGCAGAAAAGGCCGCAAACACCGCAGCCACCAACCCAGCGGGCAAGGTCAGGTCGGCCGCCAAGACGCCCGTGGCCAGCGCGAGCAGCAGCGCGTGCAGTAGGCGCGCAGCCAATGAGACCCCCATGAGCGGGTTCATGCCGCCCGCCCCTCGCTTGAGAGCGCGCGCGCCCTATGCGCACCATCCAGCCCGCCGGAGCGCCCCAGGGACATGACACGGCCCGCCTGCCGATCAAGCACGGCGACCTCCGCGCCAGCGCGCTGCAGACGCCGGCTCACGTGCTGCAGCTCCTCCGGCGTGACCTGGGCCTCGGCCTCGGGATCAGGCGGCACCGGCCGACGCAAGACAGACTGCATCCTCGCCCAGACCCCAGGAGTCTCTGCGTCGCCCTTGAGGCCATCGATCCCAATCACACACGTCACGTTGCGCGCGTGGTGCTGCACCTCAGCCGCGACCTGCTGCAACCAAGGGCCGGGCCGCCCGGGCACAAAGATCACAACTCGGGCCTCCTGAATCGAGTGGGCCTGTCCCAAGAATCCGCTCAAACCTGCGCCGTCGCCTTGGGCGCTGTGGCGAACGTGGCGGGAGCGCATGATGCGTTGCAGCGCCTCGCTGCCCTCGCTGGTCCACCCCTCGCTGCCATCGGCGCTGAACCACCACTGCTCCCCCAGCGTGCCGCCCTCAATGGCCCAGCGCGCCACCGCGGCGGCGGCCTCATCGCCCTCAGCGGCGGGCAGGTAGGCGACGACTCGGACCGATTCAGCCAACGCGCGCTCTGGCGTGCGCACCATGAGTTGCCCGGTGCGCGCGTAGACCTTCCAAAGCGCCAGTCGCAGTGGATCCCCGCGCACGTAGCGACGCATATCGACCCGGTCTCCGGCTGCACGCCCCCGGGGGTGCGGCAGGTCGTCTCCGGCGGCCAAGGACTCAAGCAAGGGGGCCTGCCGAAGGCGCCCTAGAGCGGGCAAGATACGCAGGTCGCGCGCCTCTGTGTGCCGCAGCTGCCAGCGCGCTAGCCCAAAGCCATCTTCGAGCACGAAGACCCGCTCGATCTTGCTGACCTGAGCGCGCCCAGGGCTGGAGACCTCCTCCCGCAGGCGCCCCCGGCTGCGCACCAGCGTCACCTCCACGCCCGTGGGCACACTCCACCGCCACGACAGCTCAAGCACGGGCAGCCACGGCAAGCTGGATAGCTCAAGGCCACGTGCAAAGCCCCGGCGGGCCTCAAAGGTCAGCGCAGGGCCCTCAGCCTGGAGCCGTCGCAATCGCAAAGACACCAGGATCACCCCCAGCAGCACACCGGCCAGGGCCAACGCGACCAGCAACAGGGCCATCTGAGCCGCGAGCCCCAACGCGTGGTCGGCGTGCGGCTTGGCAAACCCCCAGTAGGTGCCCGCCGCGATCAGGGTGACCGCCAACCCCAAATTGGTCAGCGGAAACCAACCGCGCGCTCTGCGCGCGTATCCCATGGCCCGCCTCACGTGGCCCTTCATCTTGTGAAGCTTCACCTGCACCTTGGTCTGACCGGGAAGCGGCGACCCAAGACGTGGACTCTACCACTGTCCTGCGACCTTCGTTACGGTCCCCCCGTGGCTTCACAACACCTCGAGCGCCTTGTGCTATCCCTCGTTGCGCTAAGTTCTGCCTGCGCCTCGGCCAAACCCCCGCACGCCTATGATGGGCCGCCTCCGATGCACGCTGAGGACCGCGCCCTGGCCCGCTTCGCCGAGCGCTACATCGACGTCTCGCTGAGCTTGGATCCGGTGCGGGCGTCCGCCTTGGGGTACGCCAAGTTCGGCGGCAGCCTGCCCGATTGGTCCCCACAGGGCCTGAGCAAATCGGCGCGTATCCTCCAGAGCCTCAGCCAAGAGCTGAGCCGTATCGACCCCAAAAAACTCTCTCGGGCCTACGCGGTGGACCACGGCCTCATCAAAGAGCAGCTGCGCCAAGCCCACTTTCTGCTGACCACTCTGACCCCATTTGAGTGGGACGCCCAGCTGTACAACGAGCAGGTTGGCGGCGGCCTGTACCACCTGACCCTTCCGCCGCCCCAGCCCACAGACTGGCCGAAGCAGTTGGCCAACATCGTGCAGAGGCTTGAGGCCCTGCCCGGCTTCTTAAAGGTGGCCCAGACCCAGCTCAAAGCCCCGCCTCGGGTCTTCGTAGACTTCGTCATCGCCCAGAACCCAGGCAACCTCATCACCGTGCAACAGACCTTGCCGCCGCTCTTCGAGGGCCACCCTGAGCTCAAGGCGCGCTTTGAGCGCGTGCAGCCGGCGGCAGTGCAAGCCCTGCAGCAGTACCAAAGCTTCCTAGAGGGCCCGCTGCGCCAGCGCGCGCTCGGCGATTGGCGCCTGGGAGAGGCACGCTTTTCACAAAAGCTGGCCTATACCCTCGGCACGGATCAGAGCCCCAAGTCCGTCTACCAGCGAGCCGAGCAAGGCCTCGCGCAAGCCCGCTTTCAGATGTACGACGTCGCGCTCCCGCTCTTCGTCGAGGCCTTCCCCGAGGACAAGGCCTACTTGGAGCTCCTGGGCGACGCGCGCATCAACTATGTGGTGAGCAAGGTCATCCAGCAGGCATCCGATCGGCACGGCACGGCGGAGACGCTCTTTGAGGATGTGCGGACCAAGACCGAGACGATCACCGCCTGGCTGCGCTCCGAGGACTTCATTGCTCTACCGCCAAAGACCGACCACTTCGTCATCGAGCCCACGCCCGCCTTCTTGGACGGCCTAGCGGTGGCCTTTTACAACCCCGCGCCGGCCTTTCACCCCGACCTAAAGAAGAGCTTTTGGATCAGCACCGTGCCCACCTCAGACCCAGAGGACACCGAGAGCTACCTTCGAGAGTACAACCACTACATCCTCGATGCGCTGACAATTCACGAGGCTTTCCCCGGGCACTATGTGCAGCTGTACTGGTCCAGTCACGCCGAGGATGCCTCGGTGATCAAGAGGGTCCTGGAGAGCGGCACCATGGCCGAGGGCTGGGCCATGATGGTGGAGCAGCTGATGCACGAAGCCGGCTGGGGCAAGCAGGACCCACGTCAACTGCTCTTTCACTTGAAGATGCGGCTGCGCATCTTCTTGAACGCGATGATCGACGTGCGCCTGCACACCTCGACTCAGCAGGACCCCGAGGCGCTGGACGCGTGGGCGATGCAGTTGATGACCGAACAGGGGTTTCAAGAGCAGGCGGAGGCCAGCCGCAAGCTGCGACGAGCCAAGCTCACCTCCACGCAATTGTGCACCTACTACGTCGGCTACCAGGAGATGCTGGACATCTATAGAGATCTTGAAGCCAAGGGCACCCTCACGAAGAAGGCCGCCCTGATGAAGATGATCTCCTTCGGTACCATCCCGCCCCGGACGATCCGCAAGCTCCTGGCGCAAGAAAACTTGCTATAGCTCTGGTGGCCGGACGGGTCGCCGGGCAGCCCGCTTCGTGCCCAGGTAGCCCTCAGCCTGCAGCGAGAAGAGCCGAGCGTAGCGCGCATCGAGCGCTATCAGCTCCTCGTGGGTGCCAATCTCGTCGAGCCTACCGTCCACCAGGACCGCGATGCGGTCGGCCATGCGCACTGTGCTGAAGCGGTGGCTGATGAGCAGCGCCATTCGGCCATCCGTCAGGTCTCGGAACCGGGCAAAGAGCGCGTGCTCCGCCTCGGCATCCAAAGCGGCGGTGGGCTCGTCGAGCACCAGGATGTCTGCTTCGCGCATAAAGGCGCGCGCCACGGCCACTTTTTGCCAGTTGCCCATCGACAGCTCCACACCGCCCTCAAACCAGCGCCCGAGCTGAGTTTCCCAGCCGTTGGGCAAGGTCGCGATGGTCTGGTCCGCCCCGCCTTTGGCGGCCGCGGCCTCGATGCGCTCGAGATCATGCATGGCCTCAGGCAGCCCCAAGCCCACGTTTTCACTTGCCGTGAACTGATAGCGCACGAAGTCCTGCAGGACTACGCCGAAGCGGCGCCACAGGGTGGGCCGGGGGTAGCTCTGCAGGGGCCGACCATCCAATAGAATCTCGCCGGAAGTCGGCGCGTAGAGCCCGGCCAACAGCTTGATGAGCGTGCTCTTGCCCGCCCCATTTTCGCCGACGATGGCGAGGCTCTCCGTAGGACCGATCTTGAGATCGAGGTCTCGAATGACCCAGTCTCTGCGCCCTGGGTAACGAAAGCTCACCTTCTTCAGCTCAAAGCCCGTGCGCTCTGTGGGGGCCTTAAAGGTCTCTTGGGTCGGCCGATTGGGGTCATCGGCCGAGGTGGGCATGTTCAAAAAGGCAAAGAGGTTCGAGATGAAGAGGTTATCCTCATAGGTCCCGCCGACCGCCTTCAAGATGGTGCGCAAGGAGCCCTGCCCTTGCCGAAAGACCGCCATATACAGCGTCATATCGCCCAGGGTTTGGGCCCCCGAGATGGTGCGCGTGACCACCCAGGCATAACAGCCGTACAAGGCGGCGGCAGACACCGTGCCCAGCAAGAATCCCCAAACGGCACGGCGCACCGCCAATGAACGCTCCTCGGCGAAGAACTTCTCGTACAGGGCCCGGTAGCGCTTGAGCAGCAGGTCGCCCAAGCCAAAGAGCATCATCTCCTTGGCATTGGAGTCGCGGGTCAAAAGCAGCTCCAGGTAGCGCATCTTGCGCCCCTCGGGGGCCCGCCAGGTGAACAGACGAAAGGCCTTGCCCGAAAATCGAGCCTCCGCGACGAAGGCAGGCAGGGTTGCCGCCAACAAGATCAGCAGGGTCCAAGGGCTGAAGCTGAACAGGACGAAGGCATAGCTCGCCAGCGTGACGACGTTATTGACGATGTCGACTGTGCTCACGAAGAGCTTGAGCGGCCGCGAGCCCGCTTCACGCCGAGCGTTTTGCAACTTGTCGTACACTTCGGGGGTCTCGAAGTGCACCAAGTCCAAGGTCCTGGCTTTATTGAGGATGCGCAGGTTGGTGAGGTAGCCCAGCTTCGTGCCGAGCAAGGACCGCAAGAGCCCGGTGGCGCGCCCGAGCAGCCCGACCAGGGTCATCAGGCCGAACTCCAACGCGACGAGCAGCAAGACCTGTTGCGCCGCTTCGGGGTCCGAACTCCTAGACGCCGCGACGACCCCATCGATCAGCAGCTTGCCGACGTAGGCCACCGCCAATGGCAGCAAGGCGGCCACAAAGGACAGCGCCATGATGGCGATCGCGGCGCGTGCGTCGGCCTCGAGTACGAGCCGAACAACCCGGGGGGTTTGCAGGAAGGTCGAACGCAGCTCGGCCAGCACGGTCCTCGCGGTTCGAGGGGCAGCCGGAGGTGCTTTTGGGTCCGCCAAGAGACTGCGGACAGTGACGCAACAGGGCCTGCGCGTCCAGCGCACAGGCCCTGAGCAGCCGAATCAGCGACCGATGGACTGGATAACGTTCTTCGCGGTCTCGTTATACTTGTCGATGATCTGGCGGAGCATATCGAACATCTGCCCGCGCTTATCGATGAGGCGCTTGAGCTTCATGGTCTCGACGTCGATGGAGGGGCTGGAACCACCGCCGCCGCCGCCTTTGCCGCCGCCCTTACCGCCGCCCTTACCGCCGCCGCCTTCCTTCTGCTGCTGCTGAAGGTCGTTGATGTAATTCGCCTGCTCCTCGATGTCCTTGTCCATCTTCTTCATGATGAGCATGAGCATCAGGGTGACCTTGTCCTCCACGGTTAGGGAGGGGTCGTTGAGCACGCTGGAGGCGTCGCCATCCTCACCAAGACCAAAGGCCTGGGTGTGCGGTCCAGCCTGGGTCGGCGCGTG
>Ga0193954_1001717_pt1 | contig 10954 bp, 5 predicted proteins | sample BB_5_MG_FD_140340 | JGI IMG/M metagenome (GOLD analysis project Ga0193954, IMG submission 140340) | Microbial mat bacterial communities from the Broadkill River, Lewes, Delaware, United States - BB_5_MG | ecosystem: Environmental > Aquatic > Freshwater > River > Microbial mats | place: USA...
CCGTCGCGCCACCGCCAAACAACCGACCGCTCTACTTCACGGTGGCCGCCGCCATCGGGACCGTTCTGTTGGCGCTCCTGGTGGTCTTGAAGGTGTCCTGCGATCAGCGCGAGGCCGCTGACAGGCACATCGCCGCTCTGGAGCAGCGCATGACCCAGATGCAGGGGGTGGCCCAAACAGCCCGCTCCAACCAGCAGAAGCTGGAGGGTGAGGCCAAGGCGCAGGGCAAAGAAGCTGAGGCTGCTCAAAAGGCGGAGGACGAGGCAAAGGCCGCGGCCGAGGCTGAAAAGCAGAAGAAGGCTGAGGCCGAGGCAGAAGCGGCCCGCGTCGCGGCCGAGGCCAAAAAAGCCCAAGCCGCGGCCGAAGCGGCAGATGCCCGAGGTCGCGCTGAGGCCGAAAAGAAGGCTGAGGCCGCAAATAAGCGCGCGCAGGAGTCCCGCGCGGCGGCGGAGGCTGCAGCGGCACGTGAGGCGGCTGCGAATAAGCGCGCCGAAACGCAGCGGGCCCGTCGCGAGACGGCTCAGCGCAAGAAGGAAGAAAAGGAGCAACGCGCCCGCGAGGAGGCGGCGGCGGCTCGAAAGGCCGAAGCCCGCGCAGAGCGCTTGGCCGAGGAGCGGCGCTTGCGCCGTGAGGCGGAGGACTCTGCGGCCGCAGATCGTGCGGCAGCGGCCGCCAAGAAGCGCGAGGCCGAGCAGGCACGCGCCGAAGCCGAAGAGCGCCGCAAGGCTGATGCAGCGGCGGCGGCGGCGGCAGCGGCCAAGAAGGCAGCGGAGGCCGAAAAGGCCGCCGAAGCCAAGGCGATGACGGCACGCAACGACGCCCCAGCCACCCAGACCTGCCCCAAGGGCATGGTCATGGTGCCCGGCGGCGCCTTCATGATGGGCTCGGCCCGCAATGACCCGGAGCGCAACTTCGGCGACCAAAGCTACAGCTCGGTCGACGTGGCGAGCTTCTGCGTCGATTATTACGAGTACCCGAATGGTCGCGGCCTGACGCCCAAAGCAAAGGTGAGCTACAACTCTGCGGCCAGCCGCTGTAAGCGAAAGGGCAAGCGCCTGTGCACTGAGCCGGAGTGGGAAAAGGCCTGCAAAGGCAAGGCCGGGACGCGCTACCCTTACGGCAATCAGTGGGACCCCGCGCGCTGCAATACCGAGGATGATGAGGGCAGCGACCGCGAGGTGGCCAAGTCCGGAACCTTCCGTCGCTGCTACTCGGGCTTCAAGGTCTTCGACATGTCCGGCAACGTCGCGGAGTGGACCAGCACCAAGTGGGGCTCTGGCCAGGTCGTCAAGGGCGGCGCCTCGGACCGCCCCGGTTATGATGGCCGCTGCGCGGCGCGTAAGAAGAAGAAGTCCGGTACCAGCCAAGAGGGCCTGGGCTTTCGCTGCTGCGCCGACCCCAAATAAGCCGCTGTGCCCCCTGAGGCTTGCCGGCCTGCGAACGCGCCGGTACATCGCGGGGCGTGATCCCCCGCTATACCCCTGACGACATTGGCGCGATCTGGTCCGACGCCAGCCGCATGCGCAACTGGCTCAAGGTCGAGGTCGCGGCCTGTGAGGCCATGGCTGAGCTGGGCATGGTGCCCGCGGATGACGTGCGGCAGATCCGAAGCGCTGCGGACGGCTGCGACTACCAACGTCTGGCCGAACGCGCGCTCGAGATCGAAAAGACCACCAAACACGACGTCATCGCCTTCCTCACCGCCTTTGAGGAGGTTGCAGGCCCGGTTGCACGGCATGTGCACTTTGGCATGACGTCCAGCGATGTGCTGGATTCGGCGCTGGCGCTGCAGCTGGCCGAGGCCACCGAGATCATTGAGACCGCCCTCATGGAGCTGCGCGCGGCGGTGAAGGTGCGGGCCGAGGAGCATCGAAAGACCCCCATGATCGGCCGCTCTCATGGCATCCACGCGGAGCCCATCACCTTCGGCATGGTGCTCGCGGGCTGGTATGCGGAGCTGACGCGTAACGCGCGTCGCCTCGCTCAGGCCAAGGAAGAGGTCCGCGCCGGCAAGATCTCTGGCGCCGTCGGTACCAACGCCCACCTGCCGCCTGCGGCGGAAGAGAAGGCCCTCGCTGAGCTCGGCCTCAAGGTCGAGACGGTGGCGACCCAGGTCGTGGCCCGGGACCGCCACGCGCAGTACTTCGGCACGCTGGCCACCATCGGGGCCTCCCTGGAGCGCATGGCGGTGCAGGTTCGTCACATGCAGCGCACCGAGGTCCGAGAGGCGGAGGAGCCCTTCACGAAGGGCCAAAAGGGCAGCTCGGCGATGCCGCACAAGCGCAACCCCATCCTCACCGAGAACCTCACTGGGCTTGCCCGCCTGATGCGCGGCTGGGCGCAGGCCACCTACGAGAACGTGGCCCTTTGGCACGAGCGGGACATCTCGCACTCTTCGGTGGAGCGTGTGGTGGCGCCGGACGCCACCATCACGATGGTCTTCATGCTGCGTCGCATGAAGCGGCTGGTACAGGGGCTGGTCGTCTACCCCGAGCGCATGATGCAGAACCTGGAGCAGATGCGGGGCCTGGTCTTTTCGCAACCTGTCCTGCTTGAGCTCACCAAGAAGGGCATTCAGCGCCAGCAGGGTTATGTCATCGTGCAGCGGGCCGCGATGCGGGTCTGGGACGAGGGCATCGACCTCAAGAGCGCGCTGCTGAGTGATGAGGAGCTGATGAAGCAGCTCACGCCGGAGGAGATCGAGCCCTGCTTCGATCTCAGCCGGCACCTGGCCCACGTCGACGGCATCATCGATCGTGCGCTGGCGGAAGAGGTCTAGAGCGGCGCACCCGCCACCGTCACATGGAGGCGGCTGAGACCGACGCGCCCGGAGGGGGTCACGTTCCGCGTGGCTCACACGAACGTGGGGGTCGGCTTGGGTACGAGACAAGAGCAAGGCAGCGCTCGGCGCGTGTCCGGCCGGTTGCGAGGCAGGCTGACTTGCGGGGAAAGGCGGGCGGGACGAACTAGGGCTCGCCCCGCCCGATCGGGCTAGGGGGCGATGATGATCTCGAAGACGTCGAGCAGCGTGTCCGTCGTCGCCGGGCTGATCTGCACCGGGCTTCCGGGCACGCCCGCCGACAGCGGCGCGACCAAGGCGGCGTCGGCGCCGGGCTGGTTCTCGTCGCCTAGGTAGAAGATGCCTACGTCATCACCAATGAATTGCATCAACTCGCCGATGTCGTCCTCGACGCCGGTCGCGGCCCCGGTCAGCGGGATGTTGACCCGCATCGGGGTGCCGACGGTTGTACTCGTGATCGGCGTGACCCAGAGATCATCGTCCGACGAGACGGGGTCCAGGGTGTACGCGATGTAGTTGCCCGACGGCGACAGCACGAACTCGTTTGCATCCGCGCTGCCGCTGGCACCGCCGATCGAGATCGACGCGCCGGGGGCGGCGATCGACCCCAACCACAGGTCGGTGATGTTGTCGGTGATCTCATCGCAGCGATAGACCACGGCGCGGTTGTCCTTGGTCCACACGAAGTCGTCGTAGCCCGAGGCCACATCCGCGCCGCTTGGCATTCCCGCCCGGTTCATCTTGACCGGCAGGTCGGGCGTGCCGGGCGCAGCATCCACCACCCAAATCTCCGTAACATTCAGAGTCTCGGCGTCTCCCACGAAGGCGAGCTGAGCGCCGTTTGACGCCCAGTTGGCTCGGAAGATGCCCATGCTTGACGCAGACGGAACCGGGCTCACTACGCGCGGTGTGCCCGAAAGGCCGGTCGCGGTCAGCTCCTGTACGAAGACCTGATCTGCGCCCGAGAACAGCGGGTCGTCGATGAACCAAATACGCTCGCCGGTGGGGCTCACGTTCCACTCGCCGTCGTCGGCGCGACCGATGCGCGCCGGGGTACCGGGCACGCCCGCCGTGAACGGCGTGTACCAAAGCTCGTCGACGGCCGCGACGCTGTACGAGTAAAACAGCATGTTGCCGTTGGGGCTCCACTGGGCCTTCCCGAAGTTCTCGACGTCGTTGCTCGCGTCGACCGCGGGCGGGCTGACGAGCGTAGAGGTCGGCATGGGCGCCATAGTGTCGACGACGAACAGGTCGTAGGCGCCATCGACATTGGCGTCAGCCGCGAAGTGTAGGAAGCGAGAGTCCGGCGAGAAGCCCAGGAAGGGCCGCGAGCTCGAACTGGTGAAGTAGGCGTCGCCGTTGGTCACCATCGTGGGGCTCACCAGCATCGGGGTGCCCGGGTTCACGCCGCTCATGTCGACCAGCCAGACCTCGTCGACGTTCAACGTGTTCAGGTCACCGATGTACGCGAGCCAGCGCCCATCCGGGGACCAGGTCACCATCTCGACGTCGCCGCCGGCGGCCGCCGGGGTACCGCTCAGATTCACCGCCGCCATCGGCGTTCCTGCGGACAGGTCCGTCACGTACAGCTCGTCCTGTGCACCGACGTTGAAGTCGCCGATGAAGGCGAACCAATGGCCGTCGGGGGATAGGCCGTACTCAGTGAAGCCGGTGCTGGTCTCTAGACCCGAGGCGGTCACCGGAGACACCACCACCGGAGTGCCGGGCACCCCGTTTGTGAGGGGTGCGACGCCGACCTGGTCCTCCGCGCTCACCGCGAAGTCACCGATGAAAACGGCATGGTTTTGCTCGCCGCCGATCACAAGCGCGGCCCGCGCGGTCTGGCCGCCGCCGTCGGTCGCCTGCACGACGACGGTGGTGCCGTAGCGCTCCGTGGGGTTGCCGCTGATCGTGCCGTCGGTGGCGACCGTGACGCCGGGCGGCAGCACGCCGCCGACCACTGACCAGGTGACGGGGTTCGCGCCACCGCTGGAGGTCAAGCTCGCGCTGTAGGGCTGCCCGAGCGCCAGGCGGGGCAGGGTGAGGGAAGTGACCTCGAAGCCGGCCGCGACGCTGAACGAGAAGGCCCGCGTCACTGCCTGGTTGAAGAAGTCCACAACCTGCACCGTAAAGTTGAACGTGCCGGCCTCGGTGGGGCTGCCACTCAGCATCGTCGACGGGGTACCCGCGGGGTTGATGGTCACGCCAGCCGGTAGAGCGCCCGCCGTGATGCTCCACGCGTAGCCGCCGCCGGTGCCGCCCGCGGCGGTGATGCTCGCGGAGTAGGGCGCGCCGAGCACGCCGTCGGGCACGGTCAGGGTCTGGATCGCGAACGGAACGGACGCGAGCGTATTGCAGACGAAACCGGTGCTGGTGATCTCGGGGGTGTCCAGCACGCGGCTGCTGTCGAGGTCCACCCCGCTGTCCACGCGCTGGCCACCGTTCGGGCAGTTGGCACCTGGCGCCTCGGGGGTCACGGTGACGAGGCTGGTGAGCGCCGCACCGTCGCACGCGTAGGCGGTGTTGGTGATCTCACCGGGGTCGAGCACGCCATTGCTGTTCGTATCCGGGCCGTTGTCGACGCGGGTGCCGCCGTTGATGCAGTTGGCGCCCGCGGCCTCCGTGCTCACGAGGACCACGTTGCCGTTGGTGCCGTTGGCGCCGTTGGCGCCATCACAGACGTACGAGGTGTTGGTGATCTCCCCGGCGTCGAGCGTGCCGTTGGAGTTGGTGTCCGGCCCGACGTCGATGCGCCGGCCGCCGTTGACGCAGTTGTTGCCCGCGGCCTCCGCGCTGGTCACGACCAGCGAGCCTGCGCCGTCGGTCCCATTCGTGCCGGCCGCGCCGGTGCAAGCGAAGCTGACATTGTCGATCTCTGCAGGGTCCAGGGTGCCGTCATCGTTGGCGTCGAGGCCCGAGCTGACCCGCGTGCCCCCGTTAACGCAGTTGGTACCGGCCGCCTCTGTGGAGACCTCGACCAGGTTGCGGACCGAACGACAGAGGTACTCCACCTCGTCGACCTCGGCGGGTTCAAGCGTGCCGTTGTTGTTGGCGTCGAGGCCAGCCTGCACAACTTGGCCGCCGATGGGGCAGTTTGCGCCCGCGGGCTCGGGGGCGATATCGATGAGGCTGATGGAGCCGTCACCGCCGTCGCAAATGACGCGGGTCTCGTCGACCTCACCCGCCGCGAGAGTGCCGTCGCCGTCATCGTCGAGGCCGACGGAGAACTGAACTCCCGCCGCAGGACAAGCTGCGCCGGTATTGGTGCTCGTGGTCACCAGCGTATTGAGCCCGCCGGCGCCGTCGGCGCCGTCGCAGACGTATGCGGTCTGGTCAATCTCCCCTGCATCGAGGGTGCCGTCCCTGTTGTCGTCGATGCCGACGTCGACGCGCAGACCTCCGCCGGCGCAGTTGGCGCCCGGGCCCTCGTCCGTGGTGAGGATCAGCGCGTTGGTGCCGTCGACGCCCGGGTCGCCCGGGTCACCCGGGTCACCCGGGTCACCCGGGTCACCGACCGCGCCGTTGCAGACGTCCTTCGTGGTGAGGATCTCGCCCTCTTGCACTTCGCCGTCGAGGTTCTCGTCCGAGGCGACCCGTACGCGCACACCACCATCAGGGCACGCGGAGGTGGGTGCCTCCATGAGGTCGATGAGCTGTGGGATGAAATCGTTGGAGCTGTTGCCGCTGCACGCGCTGAGGGCAGCGGCCGCGACAAATGTCGCACCCATGCCGAGACGGCGCCGTGTGAGAGTATTCAAGTCAGGTTCCCCTTCCGCCGCTGAGCTGGCTCACTCCACACGGCAGGCGCATCAAACCACTCGGAGGCTGGCTTGGCACTATCGAAAACCCGAGCGCGTCCATGCCTGACGATCCAGTTAGGCGGGGGCTGGGACGGCATGTCTCCCAATGAATCGGTGGGGCAGGCGAAGGGCGACGCGGGGCAGTTTTTTGCGCCCGGCCCGCCCCTCGCTCAAGTGGCGGACGGCACGTCACCCTCGTGACTGAGGTTAGAACGGAGCAGGCGCCGTCACGTGATTTGCTCGGCCGGCCCGCGGCCACGATGACCTAGCCTAGATCCAACCTTGGTCGCGGTACCAGCGGGCCGTATGCAAGGCACCCTGCTCAAAGAGGGTCTGGGCCTCAAAACCCAGCTCGTCCTGAATGAGGCCGGGGTTGAGCACCCAGGAGGGCTGCAGCAGATCGGCGACCTTGTCGCTCGTCAAGAACGTGGTGCGGCCCGTGGCCTGAGCGAACCGCTCAGACGCCGCGCCCACCGTCTTGAGCAGCCACGCGGGCACAGGGATCCGCAGGGCCTGGGTGCCCAGCGCGGCCTCAATCGCCTCGCCAATGCGCTGGTGGCTATAGGCCTGCCCGTCACACACGAAGTAGATACGGCCGCTGAGGTGCGGTGTGCAGATCGCCCGCAGGATAGCCTGCACGCAGTCCTCAACGTAGACCATGGATGTCTCGCCCTTGCCGATCTTGGGGAGCAGGCGGCGCTGCACCGCCGCAAATAGCCCCAACATCCTGGTATCGGCTGGGCCGTAGACCGCCGGTGGCCTCAGGATGCTCACCGGCAAGCGGTCCTTCACGCTGAGTGCAGCCTCTTCGGCGGCGCGTTTGCTCTTTCCGTAGTGGGAGCCCGGCTGCGGTGGGTCGGACTCCAGGCTGGCTCGGCCCAGCGTCGCAGGCCCGTGCGCGGCTGCGGAGGAGATGAGCACAAAGCGCCCGAGGTTCGGGACGACCCGCTGACTCGCCTCAAGCAACTGTACTGTCGTATCTCGATTGGCCCTGTAAAAGCCCTCGACATCGCCAACCTTGCCGCCGCCGGCGGCGTGCACCAGGGCGTCGACCCTACCGAGGGCCGCGTCCAGGCTCTCGGGCTGATCGTAGGCGACCGCGCGCACCTGTACAGCTGGGGCAAAGAGCCCGGGGCGGGCGTTGCGCACCAGGGCCCGGGGCTGGGCCCCCGCGGCGCTGAGCGCTTCGATGAGGTGACCGCCCAAGAAGCCGTTGGCGCCTGTGACCGCCACGGTCTGGCCGGCCAGCGCTTCGAAGGCCCGGCTCACGAGGGCAGCAACCCCGCCGCCTTCAGGTTGGCGCGAATGCGCGTGGAGACATCACCGACTTCCGCCTCAAAAGGCCGGCCGAGCATGCGCTCATAGGCCTGTGCATAGCGGGTGGCGAGCATCACTCGCACCTCATCGTCCAGCTTGGGGGGCGCGCCTTGGCCGCTGAAGCCATGGGTCTCGATCAGCCAGCCGCGAAGGTTTTCTTTGTCGAGCATCGCTTGGGCCTGTCCGGCCGCGAAGCGGGTCTCGTACTCGTCCGCCATCCAGTAGCGGGAGGAGTCCGGCGTGTGGATCTCGTCGATGACGGTCAGAGCCCCGTCCGCGTCGAGGCCGAACTCGTACTTGGTATCCACCAGGATGAGGCCTCGGGCTTTGGCCTCAGCCTGGCCCTTTTTGAACAGCGCGAAGGCAGCCTCGGCCGCCTCATCGAGCTGGTGCTGAGTGAGCAGGCCTCGAGCGACGATCTCAGCCGCCGAGATGGGCTCGTCGTGGTCGCCTATCTGGGCCTTGGTGCTGGGGGTCAGGATGGGGGCGGGCAGGCGCTGGTCCTTCTTGAGGCCCTGGGGCAAGTCCACCTCATAGACACCCGCGGTGCCCGCTTCGTAGTCCCGCCACAGCGAGCCGCTGATGTAGTCCCGCACGATGATCTCCACCGGGTAGGCCTGACAGACCTTGGCGAGCACGACGTTGGGGTCGGGCACATCCAACAGATGGTTCGGCAGGATGTCCTGCGTGGCCGCGAACGCCTCGAGCGCCATCTCATTGAGGATCTGTCCCTTGAAAGGGATGGTGCCGAGCACATGATCGAAGGCGCTGACCCGGTCCGTGGTGACCAGCAGCAGTCGATCGTCCTTGCGGTACACGTCCCGAACTTTTCCGCGATACAGCTCACCCACGCCGGATAAGTCCGTCTGCACCAGCGTATGCTGCAGTTGGTTGCGCAGGCTGTCTTTCAGCATCATGATTGAGTGCTCCCCTCGGTCGAGGCATCGAGGGCCTCAGCCACCACCGTGGCGACGATATCAGCGAGGATGTCGTATGTGGCATGCCCCTCGGCGGCGCTGGCCTGGGCTGGAAAGCCAAAGTAGGCCTCGGTGGCGCCCATCTCGTCGAAGGTGCGCACGCCCGCTTTCATGTTCTTCACCAGGTCGATTTCGTTGTGGGCCAGGCCAGCACGCACCTGCTCCTTGACCTGATTGGGGGTGGCGGCCATGACAAGCGAGCTTTCATACTGGCCGGCATGACAAGCCCCGCTTTGAAACTCCTCGCTGAGCCGCGAGACCCAGCGGCGATCGCAGGGGTCGGCCAGGCTGATGGGGCAGGGGGCCTCGCTGCGCGCCGCCTTCACGGCGTCCCGAAGCGCGAAGCGGTGCGCGGGCTCTAGGTGCGCGTTGACGAGGCAGACCGCCTTGAAACCTTGGCTCGCGGCGCTCAGGATGACCTCCTTCACGTACGCCAGCGTAGTCTGCTTCGAGATGGAGATCGTGCCCGAAAAGGGGCTGGCGTACTCCGTGATGGTGTAGCTCAGCGCGGGCATGATCACGGCGTGCAGCCCCAATCGCGCGTGGACCTCAGCGCCGCCTCGGCGCGCGCTCTCGGTTGCGATGGTGACATCTGTTTGCAGTGGAAGGTGCGGACCGTGCGCCTCGGTGGAGCCCGTGGGCCACAGCGCGACGGCGCCGTGTTGCAGGATGGCCTGCGCTTCCGGGTACGTCAGCTGTGCGAGTTCGACGACGCTCATGCCTTTTCAGCCCCGGCACGCGCATCGGCCGCCCGCTGAGCGAGCACCGCGAGCTGTTTGCGCGACAGCTTGTCGCGATCACCGCGGGGCAGGTCCTGCACAAACTCGATGAAGCGGGGCGCTTTGTAGGGCGCCAAGGTCTGGGCGACGTGTTCAGACAAGGCCTTTGCGAGATCTTCGCTGGGTTGGGCCTCGCCGCGTAGGATGACGAAGGCCATGGGTTTGACGAGGCCCTCATGGTCGTAAGGGGCGGCGCCTGCCTCCGCGACGTCAGGGTGTTTGCACAGCGCGTCCTCGATCTCATTCGGCGTGACCCAGCGCCCCGCCACCTTCAGCACGTCATCGGCGCGACCTTGGTACCAAAAGTAGCCCTCGGCATCGCGCCGGAACAGATCACTGGTGACCACCCAACGGCCGCGCAAGACGTCGCGGGACTTGGCCTGACGATTCCAATAAAAGGCCGCAGCGCTGTCGCCCTTGACCCAAAGCGTGCCCACCTCACCCGGCTTCACGTCTCGCTCCTCAGCGTCAACGATGCGTACGTCATAGCCGGGCACCAACGTTCCGAGGCTGCCGGGGCGCACCTGGCCGGCCCGGGCTGAGATGAAGACGTGGAACATCTCGGCGCTGCCAATGCCGTCGAGGATCTCCACTCCGGGCCCGGCCATCCAGCGATTGTACAGCTCGACGGGTAGGGCCTCGCCGGCAGAGGTCAAAAGGCGAAGCGAGGACAGGTCCGGCTTGTCCTCCGCCGCCTCCCAGTCGTTGGCCATCTGCGCGATCAGGGTGGGCACGTTGATGAGCACCGTCGCGTCATGCCGAGACACCAGGTCAAACATGCGGCTCGGGGTGGGACGGTCGGGAAAGAGCACCGCCGTGCCGCCAAAGAAGAGCGGGAAGAGCAGGTTGCTGCCCGTGGCGTAGCCGAAGAAGAGCTTGGGCACAGACACGGTGACGTCGGCCTCCGTGAGCTCCAAGATCTCCTTGGCGTAGCGCTGCACGTTATAGACGAAGTCCTTGGCGCGGTGCACCGCCGCCTTCGGCGCGCCGGTGCTGCCGCTGGAGTACAGCCATACACAGAAGTCCTCTTCGAGGGTGGGGGCTACGTCTAGGGTGCGGGGCCGCGCGGAGATGCTGGAGACGGTGGCCTCGTCGTCGACCGCGACCACGGTGCGGCAGAAGGGCCGGTGCACGGGTAGGCGCTGGATGACAGCTCGAGTGCTGATGACGGCCCGGCAGCGGCTGTCCTCCAGGTAAAAGGCCAACTCATCGTCGCTGACCTTCGGGTTGAGGAACATCACGGTGCAGCCGATCTGAAGCGCGCCAAAGAACGCGGCCACC
>Ga0193954_1001719_pt1 | contig 10945 bp, 6 predicted proteins | sample BB_5_MG_FD_140340 | JGI IMG/M metagenome (GOLD analysis project Ga0193954, IMG submission 140340) | Microbial mat bacterial communities from the Broadkill River, Lewes, Delaware, United States - BB_5_MG | ecosystem: Environmental > Aquatic > Freshwater > River > Microbial mats | place: USA...
CACGCTGGGCAAGCGAAGGGCCCAGGCGGACTCGCCAAAGACGTCCATGGTCGCGCGCGCCATCAGGGAGTACAGCGGGTGCTGATTGTTGCTATAGAAGTGCAGGAATAGGTCAGACAGGTCCTTGCGCACGTAGCGCACCAGCGACAGCACCTCGTCCGCCCACAGCTGGCTGTCCATGCCGATCACGCGCGTCACGAGCGCGATCGCGGTCAGGGCCCAGACCCACTTCGCTTCTACTTTCCAGTCCGCTTGATGCATCGTCGGTCGCTTGCTTTGGGCCTTACAAGCGGCCGCGCCGCGTGTCCAACCTGCTTCGCGCCTTCGCGCAAGCCGAGACACCATCGCCGTATGCTCTCCCACAAAGCGACGCGGACAGGTAGGCTGGCGGGCGTGCGACGGTGGTGGTTGAGCTGGTTGATCGGCGGTGGGCTGATGTCGGGTTGTGTGCCCGGCCCCGACGTGTGGACGGCCGAGGGCGTCGATCTGTGGACGGGGGCCCACCGCACGGTCGACGGTTGGTACCGCTTCACGGAGGGACCCACCCGTGACCCCAAGGGCGGGGTCTACTTCTCTGATCTGGTCTCAAAGAAGATCTACCGCTGGGACCCCAGCGGAGCGGTCAAGACGCTGCGGGAAGGCGAGGCGACCAACGGGCTATACGTCTCCTCCGACGGCACGCTCTACGGCTGCGAGCCCTACGCACGGCGAGTGGTGCGCATTGATGCAAAGGGGGCCAGCCACTCGGTGGCCGAGCGCTACCAAGGCCATCGCTTTAACTCGTGCAACGACCTGTGGGTGGATCCCAAGGGCGGCATCTACTTCACGGATCCACTCTACTCAAAAGACCGAGCAAAGGACCAAGACGGTGAGCACGTGTACTACGTGCCTGCCTCGGGCCAAGTCCGGCAGGTCACCAAGGATCTGGTTCGGCCCAATGGCATCATCGGAACGCCGGATGGTTCGCACGTTTTTGTGGTGGATGACGGGGTCGGCAAGACCTATCGCTACCGCGTCGAGGCGTCAGGAGACCTCGCGGAGAAGACCTTGTTCACGGCCCACGGTGCGGACGGACTCGCTTTGGATGCACAGGGACGACTGTACATGGTCGGTGAGACGGTCATGGTCTTCAATGAGGCCGGGTCCAAGGTCGCGGACTTCGACTTTCCGTTTCGGCCCACCAACGTGGCGTTTGGTGGCAAGGATCGCCGGCTGCTCTTCGTCACCGGCAAGTGGGTGGTGCACATCCTGACTATGAAGGTCCGGGGGGCTGGCCCGTAACGTAGCCGAGCCACTCTCCGGCGGCACGGGCGAGTACCATCGCGCTCAGGGGAGCGAGGCTCTTGAGGAAGACCGGCCGTGACTCTGGGTCGCGCAGCGCCTTATTGGCCATGCGCGACATCATCAGGGGCGGCAGCGCTGGCGCGCCGAGGCGATAGACCCAGCGCTGCCGGGCAGAGGCGTACTCCAGCCGCTTGGCGGCAAAGACGCGGCCCAAGGCATAGCGCTCGTGCAGGGCATCCTGCAGGCTCAGGTCGCGCACCATGGTGACGGGGGCCTGCGGATTGAGCCGCAGGGGCTGGGCGCGCAAGGCCTTGAGGGCCTCGTTGACCGCGGTCTCTTGAAAGTGGGACTTCCAGTCCAGGGACAGCGCCTCGAGGTCCGCGCGTCGGTAGGCTGCGTTGCAAACCGTGAGCGTGGCGGCGTCTGTGTTCTCCTGCCGGCCGGTGTAGGGGAAGAAGTCGAGATAGGAAAAGGCCCAAGACACAGCTCCGCCGGTATCCGGCAAGCGCACGGGCCCACCCGCGGCGGCGCAGTCCTCGTCCAGGGTGGCAAGCAGCTGGGCCGCCCAGTCCGGCGCCGGCCGGCAATAATCCTTGGTGACCAGCACCCGCGCCCCCCGAGTCTCCCGGATGGCGATCGAGGCGAGCTCAAGGGGGGACTGCTGTCCGGTATTGGGCAGCAGTCGGACCTCAGGATAGTCCGCGCTCACTGCATCCATGTTCGGCAGGTGCGGTTCGTAGACCGCGACGATGTCGAGGTCGGGCGCCCCCGCCTGGGTCCGCAGCGCGTCGAGGCAGGCCCGCAGGTCAGCTTGCCCCGCCATCGCGATGATGGCCACGCTCACCGTCATACTCGGTCGACCTCTTGGGCCACCGTGAGGTCTTCGGGGTGGGTCTCGGTCCAGTAGCCCAGCCACTCACCGACGGACCAAGCCATGATCATAAGCGTGAGCGGCCCGATGCTGCGCAAGAAGTGTTGCCGAAGCTCGGGCGCAAAGAGGGCCTTTTCGCCCATGCGTCGCATCAGCATGGCGGGCAGAATCGGCGCGGCCAGGCGGTACTTCCACTTATGAAGCGGGGCGGTGAACTTCATGCGTGAGGCCCCAAAGAGACGGCCGAAGACGTAGCGCTCGCGAATCGCGGAGGGCAGGGTGACGTGCCGGCGCATCGTGAGGCGGGCCTTATCGGACAGGTGCAGGGGGCCGACCTGCTCCTTGAGGCCGTCATGCACCGCCGTTTCTAGGAAGAGCGGGGCCCATGATACGTGCAGCCGGTCGAGGTCCTCCCGTCGGTAGCCCACGTTGCACACCGTGAGGGTGGGCGACAGGTTGACGGAGACGGGGCGCGCATAGCGAAAGAAGTCCACGAAGTAAAAGGCCCAGTCGGTGGGGCCTGCGTTATCGCGGATCTCGATGGTGCCGCCCACCGCGCCGCAGGACTCCTTGCGCAGCTCATCCCACATCGCCTTGGCCCACAGGGGGTCGGCGATACAGTGGTCCTCCGTCAAGAGCACATACTTGCCGGTGGTCTCACGCACCGCTCTGGAGGCCAGTTGAAGCGGGGAGCGCTCCTCATCGTGCACAATGAACCGCACGGAGGGGAAGTCGCTTTGCAGAGTGTCGACGTCCCGAAGGTTGGGATCATAGGCCAGGACGATCTCCGGCGTGGGCACGTCCTGCTGTGCGAGCAGGGATTCAAGGCAGCGCCGAATGTCGTGCACCCCGCAGATGCCGACGAGCGCGATGCTCAACTCTGGCCGGTCGATGATTTTGTCGGACACCCTCAACGTCCTAACGCAGGGCGGTCCGGGATGACACAGGTCAGATCACGGAATTGAGGCCGGCCCTTTGGCCTGTCTCGCTATGGCCCCCGACCCCAAATCCGTGCGAGGAGATCTGCATGAGCTTTCGTATATTGTCTTGCCTAGCGGTCGTCGGCACCGCGGCGGCCTCGGCCCCCGTCCAGGCCGCTGTGCCCAATCTCCCATCGAATGCGAGCATCATCGCGGTGGTGGCCGCGCCCGCGCAGAGCATGCAGCGGCTGGAGGCGATGGCCGGCCGGATCGGCATGGCGCCGCCCAATGCCAAGGCGGGCTGGATTGAGCAGCACCCCATGCTCGCGGATTTTCGAGGGCAGATCGACTTCCGGCGACCGATCGTCGTCGCCACAACCATGCCCAAGCTACAGCCTGGCATGGACCCATCGGCGGAGGTCTTGGCCCTGCTGCCCATTACCCCCAAGGCCAACGTAGAAAAGCTGGTCGCCACGCTCTCGGGGGCCTCGAAGCTCGCCTCACGACGGGAGGGTGGCTATCTGCTGATTGCGTCGCAACGCAGCTTGCTCAGCAAGAAGGCGCGTAAGCGGGTATTGACGGCCCAAGACCTCGCTTCGGCGAAGACGCTCGATATCGCAGTGCTCTCGTCTCCCGGGGCGCTAGACGGAAAGGGGCTGGAGCAGGCGATGGGCGGGTCGGGCGCAGACGCCGAGCAGGCTGTGGCCAAGGCCCTGCTGCGCACCCTATTGGAGATGAGCCAAGAAGGCGCCGCCGAGGGCAAGATGGCCCTGATGGGGCTGCGCTTTGCGAAGGACGGTCTGCGTGGTCTCAGCCGCACCTTCTTAAACCCCAAGTCTGACATGGCGCGCTGGACCGCCGCCTACAAGCCGACCACGGCCCCACTCATTCAAGGCCATGCCGTCGGCCCCATGATGGCCAGCCTGGGCTTTCTGAGCGATGCCGACAGCGCCTTGGCCTTCGCACAGACCGTCTTCCGTAGGACGAGGGCTCGGTTGACGAAGCAGCAGGTCAAGACCCTTGATACAATGCAGGCCTTCTTGCCGATGATCGCGGCCTCACTTCGCAGTCAAGATCGCATGTCATTGGTGGCCCGCGCCGGCCGAGGCAGCGGGCCCACCTTCGTCGCGCTGCTGCCGCACCTCGAGGGCAAGATGCTCGACATGGTCGAGGAGCTGAAGGCCTACCCGGCCGACAAGAAAGCCAAGCTGCCGCCCTATCGGCAGGGTCAGCTGGACGCCAACACGCGCATCTATGTCGTCGATCTTGGCGACCGAAGCCTGGTCGCGGTGGGCGTTGCACGCCTCGATCTGCCCGAGCTCATCGCGGAGGCCAACAAGGGTACGGTGCCGATGAAGGGAGACGCACGCTACCGCGCGGCCCGCGCAGCGTTGCCCAAGAAGCTGGTCATGGAGATGTACCTCGACCCGGGACCGATGCTGGGCTTGGCGCTTCAGAGCGGCCAGGCGGCAGCCTTTCGCCCGATGGCCAAGTTGGCGGGCACCCTGCCGCCTGTGGCCGCGGGGGTCACTGTGAAGGGCTCTACGGTGGAGGGCCACATGTACGTGGGTGATGGCGTGCTCGGCTTGGCGGGCATGGTCGCGAGCATGATGTTGCAGGAGCGTGCCCACACGAGCGGGCCTCGCGGCCCCACGCCCCACCGAGGCCGATAGATAGCAAGACCGGTTACGAAACTGGGACGCCCGGCCACCGATCACACCGCCTGGTAACGAGCCCATAGTCCCCTGCGGTGGCTCTGAACCGCCGCGCTGCTCCCTCAGGCCGCCCACATGCCTACGTGGGCCTTCCAGCGTCTTGAGACGCGCGGCTCCTACTCTTCGTCTGCCATGGCACGGAGGTTGCTTCGTCGACCCGTGGGTGAAGGCCTCGTCCTCATGGTTATTCTGACGGCGGTGGGTGCGATGGGCGCGCTCACCCTCCTACTTGTTTCACTCTTGGTTGCGGCCCAACGCAAACTGCACGTTGAGGAAGATCCTCGGATCGACGACGTGGAGGACTTGCTGCCGCACGCAAACTGCGGAGCCTGCGGCTATCCCGGCTGTCGTCCCTTCGCAGAGGCTTTGGTACTGGGCGCGGCCTCACCGGCGAAGTGCACAGTAGGCACGGATGAGGGCCGGGCCAGCATCGCAAACTATCTGGGCGTAGACGTGGGCGAGGCACAAAAGCAGGTGGCGCGGCTGGCCTGTCAAGGCGGCACCCACGTCGCCCGCAACCACGCGACATACCTTGGGCTGCAGTCCTGCGCGGCAGCAGCCTCGGTGGCCGGCGGCGGTAAGGGCTGTTTTTGGGGCTGCCTTGGGGTCGGCGACTGTGACCTGGCCTGCGGCTTCGATGCGATCACCATGAATGAGCACCGGCTGCCGGTGGTGAGTGAGGATAAGTGCACAGCCTGCGGAGATTGCGTCACAGCGTGCCCCAAGGACCTGTTCTCTATCCAGCCGGTATCTCACCAACTATGGGTGGCGTGCCGCTCACTTGAGGCTGGAGATGAGCTGCTTGAAGACTGCAATGTCGCTTGCACGGCCTGTGGCCGCTGCGCCATGGACGGTCCCGGCCTCATCACGATGAAGAATAACCTTCCGGTGGTGGACTATACCGCCGGGAATCAGTCACGAACTCCGATTGAACGCTGCCCCACGGGGGCGATTGTCTGGCTCGACCCGAAAACCGGAGCCAGCAAGGGCGATGCGGCGAAGAAGGTCGTCCGCATCTCAGCTCGACCAGCCGCGCCCACTTGAGCGCAGCCACTGAACCAGACCTTGTCAAGCGATGAAGAGATAGGCGTCATGAGCAAGCAAGAAAAGCAATTCAAATACCCTGGCGTGCGCGAAGCGATGGACGGAAATACCGCCGCGATCATGTGCGAGAGGGAGTCGACCGACGCGGCCGGAGCCTATCCCATTACCCCCTCGACCCAGATGGGGGAATATTGGGCGGAGAACGCGGCCAAGGGGCATATCAATGTCTCTGGTCGCCCACTCATCTTTATTGAGCCTGAGGGAGAGCACGCTGCGGCGGCAGTCACCGCGGGACTCTCGATGACGGGCCTGAGAGCCGCAAACTTCTCCAGCGGCCAAGGCATCGCCTACATGCATGAGTCTCTGTACGCGGCCGTCGGAAAGCGCCTCACTTACGTGCTCAATATGGGTGCGCGAGCGATGACCAAGTCCACGCTCAATGTGCATGCGGGTCATGATGATTATCACTGCATCGACGACACGGGCTTCTTTCAGATCTTCGCAAAGAATGCCCAGCACGTCGCGGACTTCAATATCATTGCGCACCGCATCGCTGAACTGTCCCTGACGCCCGGTGTGGTTGCCCAGGATGGTTTTTTGACCACCCACCTCATCGAGTCCTTGCTGCTGCCAGAGCGGGACCTCATTGCGGAGTACCTGGGGCGTCCCGACGACATCATCACGACGCCGACCGCCGCTCAGCGCATGATCTACGGAGCCACCCGTCGTCGCATCCCCGAACTATGGGACGTCGATAATCCCATGATGGCGGGCCTGGTCGAAAACCAGGATAGCTACATGCAGAGCGTGGCCGCCCAACGGCCCTTCTTCTTTGACCACATCCAGCCGATCACCGCGCAGGCCTTCGAGGAGTTCTATCAACTCACCGGGCGTCGCTATGGCCGCGTGATGAGCTACCGGGCCGAAGACGCCGAGTACATCTTGCTCGGTCAGGGCAGCGTAGTGCCTAGCGCCGAGGTCGTGGCGGACTATCTGCGTCGCACCCGGAATATCAAGGTCGGCGTCGTGGACATGTGCATGTTCCGGCCTTTCCCAGCCGACCTTGTCGGTCGCGTGCTCAAGGGCAAAAAGGGCGTCGCGGTGCTCGAGCGCCTCGACCAGCCGCTTGCCGTAGACCAGCCCCTGATGCGCGAAATCCGCGCCACCATCAGCCAGTGCATGGAGAACGGGCGGGACCCCAAGAACCCTGCCTACCCGCATCTTGAGGCCTATACTAAGGCCACCGATGCCCCGGTCCTGTACTCTGGCGCGTTCGGCCTCGGCTCCCGCGACCTTCAGCCTGAAGGGCTCATCGGCGCCGTGGAGAACATGCTCGACAAGGGCAAGCGTCAAAAGAGCTTTTACCTGTCCATCGACTTTTTGCGGGACAAGGCCTTTACGCCCAAGCAGGAGCTGCATCAGCAGGCCATCGAAAAGTCCTACCCCCACGTTAAGGACCTCACGGTACGTGGCACCGAGAATCCGAACCTCATGCCAGAGGGTGCGATCACGGTGCGCTTTCACTCCATCGGAGGCTGGGGCGCGATCACGACCGGCAAAAACCTGGCGATGACCTTGTTTGACCTGTTGGGGTACCACATCAAGGCCAACCCGAAGTATGGCTCCGAGAAGAAGGGGCAGCCCACAACCTACTATCTGTCCGCGGCTCCGGAGCCTATCCGGGTGAATTGCGAGTATTTCTACGTCGACGTCGTGATGTCGCCAGACCCCAACGTCTTTCACCACACCAACGCATTGGCAGGGCTCAAAGAGGGCGGAGTCTTCATTATTCAAAGTGATGCCGGCTCGCCAGAGGCGATGTGGAAGAGCATCCCTGACCAGTATCAGCGCACGATCATCAATAAGAAGATTCAGGTCTACTATCTCGACGCCTTCCAGATCGCCCGCGATGAGGCGACAGACGTTGATCTCCAGCTGCGCATGCAGGGCATCGCTTTTCAGGGGGCGTTCTTCAACGCGTCCAGCGTCATGAAACAGGCGGGGCTCAGCGATGAGCGCTTGCTGGGCGCGATCAAGGACCAGCTTCAGCATAAGTTTGGCTCCAAGGGCGCCCGGGTTGTTGAAGACAACATGCGGGTCGTGCGCCGCGGCTTCAGTGAGCTCAAGAAGGTGCCGCAGCTGCCGGTGACCCCGAAGGACGCGAAGAAGGTCAAGAAGGCGGCGAGCTCAGACTTGCCGGTGATGATGAAGGACGCGCCGCGCAGTCAGATGCCGGCCAGCGATGTGCACCGCTTCTGGGAGCAGACGGGCACCTTCTACGCCCGGGGCATGGGCAACGATAACATCACGGACCCCTTCATTGGCCTCGGCATCATGCCGGCCAGCACCAGCGTCTTTAGGGACATGACGGGCATTCGTTTCCACCATCCTGAGTGGAATGCAGAGAATTGTACCGCGTGCGGCAATTGCTACACGGTCTGCCCCGATACCGCGATCCCTGGTCTCGTCTCTGAGGTCAGTGCCGTGCTCGATACGGTGGTGCAGAGGGTTAAGAAACAAGGCCCTGTTAAACATCTTCCCAAGGCGGTACGGGCCCTCGAAAAGCACCTGCACGCCGCTTTCTCTGAGAGCAAGGAGACGGACCCCGTCGCCGAACTGCTGCAGGACGCCATCGACAAGACCCTGGCTGAGTCCACCCTCTCAGAGGCCGACCTCGGTGCATTGAAGGCTGAGTTCAAGCGCTTCTCCGAGGCCATGGGCGGCTTCAAGTTCGCGCTGAGCCGGCCGTACTATACCAACGTTGAAAAGAAGGAGAAGGGGGCAGGCGGGCTACTGTCGATCACCATCAACCCCTATACCTGTAAGGGCTGTATGGAGTGCGTGGAAGTCTGCGGGGATGATGCCCTGCGCGCCGTGCCTCAGACTGATGAGAGTGTAGACCGGCTGCGGGAGCATTGGGATTTTTGGGCGGACCTGCCCAATACACCCAAGAAGTATATCCGGGTCGATAACTTGGAGGAGGGTATTGGCGCACTTGAGACCATCTTGCTCGACAAAACGGCCTATACACAGTTCGCCAGCGGAGACGGCGCCTGCCTGGGTTGCTCAGAGAAGACGGCCATTCACCTCTTCGTGGCCACCGTCGAGTCGTTGATGCGGCCGCGGGTCGAAAAGCACGTCGCGTACCTCGAAGATCTGATTGGGCGTCTGGAGCAGCACATTCAGAACAAGCTCATGTCGGGGATTAACATCTCTGACCCCGAGGCGATCGGGGCGGTGATGAGCCGTATGTCCTCTCAGGATGTGACCCTGGCCAGCCTCGCAGAGCAGATGGAGAAGGCTCGGGGCGGCGACCCCATCGACCCAGAGTGGATGCGGCGTGTGACCCAGCTGCTCGCGAAGCTCAAGAACCTTCACTATAAGTATCTCAAGGGCACCACGGGGCGTGGGCGGGTCAATATGGGCATCATCAACTCCACCGGGTGTACCTCGGTGTGGGGCTCGACCTATCCCTTCAACCCCTATCCCTTCCCCTGGGCGAACCACCTCTTCCAGGACTCTCCCTCGATCGCCTTGGGCGTCTTTGAGGGGCACATGTCCAAGATGGCGGAGGGCTTCAGGGCCGCTCGCCAGGCGGAGCTGGAGCTGTCCGGGAAGTACAGCGCAAAGAAGCATGATGAGTTCTTCACGTACTTCAACTGGGAGCAGTTCACCGATGAGGAGTGGGAGCTATGCCCGCCGGTCGTCGCCGTGGGCGGCGACGGGGCGATGTACGACATCGGCTTTCAGAACCTGTCTCGCGCGATGATGAGCGGCAAACCCATCAAGGTCGTGGTGGTGGATACGCAGGTCTACTCCAATACGGGTGGGCAGGCCTGCACCTCGGGCTTCATGGGCCAGATCTCGGACATGGCCCAGTTTGGCAAGGTCACGCAGGGCAAGATGGAGATGCGCAAGGAGATCGGCCTGATTGGTATGGCGCACCGAACCACGTACATCTTGCAGAGCACGATCGCGCACGCTGGGCACATGATTGAGGGCTTCATCGAGGGGCTCAAGACACGCCGGCCGGCGCTCTTCAACTTGTACTCCAGCTGCCAGCCCGAGCACGGCATTGGCGATGACATGAGTCATAACCAGGCCAAGCTGGCGGTGGAGTCTCGGGCCTACCCGCTGTTCACCTACAACCCGGACCTCGGCAAGACGCCGGAAGAGTGCTTCAACCTCAGCGGCAACCCGGCCATGCATGACGCTTGGCCGACCTATACGCTGCGCTACAAGGAGGGTTCGCGCGATAAGTCCATGGAGGTGCCTATGACCTTCGTAGACTTCGCGATCACGGAGACCCGATTTAGGAAGCACTTCCGCCAGGCCCCGCCGGCCACTTGGAATGACGACATGGTCCCGCTCAATGAGTTCCTGCTCATGAGCGAAGACGATCGGGAGGGTAAGTATCCCTTCGTGTGGGCCGTGGACCGGACCCAGAAGTTGGGGCGCCTACTGGTGGACCAGACGATGGTGAACTCGGCTCAGGAGCGTCAGGACTTTTGGATCATGTTGAAGGCCATCGCAGGGGTTCGGCCTGAGGTCGAGGAGCAGGTTGAAGATGTCGAGGGCCGGGTGCGGCAGGAGGTCGTGGGCAGAATTGCCCAGGGCCTGATGCAACTGGCTAGCGGTGAGGGCCTAGGGGCGCTGACGGCGGCCCCTGCAGAGTTGCCCGCGGCTGTGCCCACCAACGGCGCGGCGGCGGCGGCCCTTGCCGATACCGGCGACTATATGGCGCCCTGGCTGGATACCGAGGAGTGCACCGCTTGCGATGAGTGCATCAACATCAGTCGCAAGATCTTCGCCTACAATGACGCGGGCAAGGCCTTCATTAAGGACCCGCTGGGCGGCACCTACCAAGACTTGGTGAAGGCGGCGGAGAAGTGCACGGCTCAGGTTATTCACCCCGGGTTGCCGAAGGACCCGGGGGCCAAGGACATGGTCAAGTGGATTGGCCGGGCTGAAAAGTACAACTAGAGGTCGCTAGGAACGCCGTGATGTTCAAACGCCGGGCCAAGAAGACCTTCGCTCATGGGATTCATCCCAAGGAGGAGAAGTCCGCGACGGCGGGGCTGCCGATTCGGCAGTTCCCCTTCGCGCCGGCC
>Ga0193954_1001721_pt1 | contig 10940 bp, 12 predicted proteins | sample BB_5_MG_FD_140340 | JGI IMG/M metagenome (GOLD analysis project Ga0193954, IMG submission 140340) | Microbial mat bacterial communities from the Broadkill River, Lewes, Delaware, United States - BB_5_MG | ecosystem: Environmental > Aquatic > Freshwater > River > Microbial mats | place: USA...
ATATATCACTTCATGGCTTATAGAAAGGTCGTTTATAAGAGATATTATTTTTTGGTTTATAAGTTTAAAATATTCTATTTCATCAGCTAAAAAATCAAAAATATCTCCCATGAGAAATAGTTGTGAACATTGTATATGGTCATTATTTATATGCGATAAAAGAGTAAATAGATCTCCTCTTTCAACATTGTAATGAGCATCGGCAATAAATATTGCATTGTTTTGTATAATCATTAAATTCCTATAAAATCGTATATCCTATTATAATACAATCTTAATAAAAAAGCTTTTATAAAATATTTATAATAACTACAATATAATGACGGAATAAATTCTCATAGAGAGATAATTAATTACAGACAAAAGGAAAATAGATGGAAGGTAGATTATTTACATTCTTAGGTGAATTAGTAGGTCATGACCAATTACCACACATTGGGGCTCACTTAATACTTGCAGCAGTTATCGTTTTATTGATTGCACGAATGGCTACAAGAAAAATGGCTTTAGTTCCAACTGGTACGCAAAATGTTATGGAGGCTTACATTCAAGGTGTAGTTTCTATTGGTGCAGATAGTATGGGTAAAGAGAATGCAAAAAGGTTTATGCCTTTAATTGCAACATTAGGATTGTTAATTGTTACAGGAAACTTAATGGGTGTTATTCCAGGTTTTGAATCAGTAACAGCTAATATTAACTTTACACTTGCACTAGCAGTTATTGTTTTTGTATACTACAACTACCTTGGTATTAAAATTAATGGTATTGGTAAATATTTTGGTCACATGATGGGACCTGTTCCTGCACTTGCACCATTGATGTTCCCTATTGAGCTTATCTCTCATCTTTCAAGAGTTGTTTCATTATCATTCAGACTTTTTGGAGGAATCAAAGGTGATGATATGTTCCTAATGGTTCTTCTTATGTTAGTACCTTGGATTGCACCTTTATCAGGATTCTTTTTATTATTTGCTTTTGGTATTTTACAAGCATTTATTTTTATGATTCTTACTTATGTTTATATTTCTGGTTCAGTTATGTTAGCGGAGGAAGATCACTAAATTTAGTGTGACTTGTCACATTAAACTAGTGTGAGTCATGAAAGAAGTGACAACGCATACAATAAAAAAGGAGGCTTCATCGAAGTCTCCTTTTTTTATATCTTATCTTATTACTGACCCTGATGAATTTGGCACTACTCCAGAAGAGTTAAAAAGAAACCTGAGTAAAGCTTTAATGCATTTTGAAGTTGATATTCTATGCTTTAGAGATAAAAAGAGTATAAAGAAAAAAATACTAGCACAAACTTGTCTTGAAATTGGTCGAAAATATAAAGTACCAAAAATTCTTATTAATAGTGAAATAGAACTCTGTACTGAATTGGGTTTTGATGGGATACATTTAAACTCCTCTCAATTTTATCTTTTGAAAGATATGAAAAAAAACGAACTTTTTACTATCATTAGTTGTCATACAGAAGAGGATATCCTCTTAGCAAAAAAATACAAATCTGATGCTGTGACCTATTCACCTATTTTTTTTAAGAAAGATAAGGGAAAACCCAAAGGGTTAGATAATTTAAAAGATATTGTATCGAAATATCAACAAGAAGATTTTTTGGTTATTGCATTAGGTGGAATAATTGATGCAGAAAATGTAAAATCAGTAATACAAACTGGTGCAAAAGGTTTTGCTTCAATAAGATACTTTAAAATTTAATAGAATTACGATAGAATGATTTGATGAAAAAAGATAAACAAATTCGTATTTTAATAATAGATAAAAATAAAGAGCTTAGTTCACAAATGGCTAAAAGACTCGCCGAATATAAATTTGAAGTTAGAGAGGTTTCTGATGAACAAGAGATCACTTCTTATTTAAAAAAATCAAAAAATAAAATAGATTTAATTATTTTAAATACAGATATTTTGAGTGAATCTCACACAAATATTTTTGAAACGATATCTTCATATCCAGAGTTTAAAATTATCCTTGTAAGTAGTGATGACGAGGCTTCTCAAAGAGAGGAGTATTTTGCACAAGGGATTATTGACTATCACCTTTTAAATAAGAAGTTAGATTATATTATAGATGATATTGCTGAAAGTGTATATTCTTTGTATACTAATAATAATGAAACAATTTTAGTGATTGATAACTCGGAAACTCTTTGTGTTCAAATAGCAACTATGTTGCAAAGTAGAAACTATAAAGTACTCATTGCTACAAGTTTAAATGAAGGTTTAGAGATATTAAAAAACAATGAGATCTCTTTATTGATACTAGATATGAATCTACAAGAGATTTCAAGTTTAAATGTACTTGAGGGATTAAGAGATATGTATCTTTTAAATAGTTTTTTCGTATTAGCTTTATCTGATGATGAACATCCATCTGTAGTTCGTGATGCACTAAAAGGTGGAGCAAAAGATTTTCTAAAAAAACCTTTTTTAAATGAAGAGTTTATTCTTAAAGTAGATATTCTAGTGCAATCGTCTAGAACAAAAAAAATTATTATAGAACAAAATGAACAAATAGAGTATAGCCTTAAACAATTCAAAGAACTTTTAGATGCTTCAATTGGTGCAATGTTCATTTTTGAAAAGAACATTTGTATCAATTGTAACAATGAAGCAGTTTCATTTTTAGAATATTCATCAAAAAATGAAATTTTAAATAAAGAGATATTTGAGATATTTAATAAGATAACAGATGATCATAAAAATGACATTTTAGATAATAAAATCGATCATTTCTTTGAAGAAACAATCTTTACTCAAAAAGGGAAAAAGTATTATGTTCAATTTAAAGAACGAAATATTGATATAGATAATAAGTTGCTTAAGATTATTGCTGTTTTAAATATAACCGATTTAAAAAAACAAGAAAAAATTCTTGTTGATCAAACAAAAATGGCTTCAATGGGGGAGATGATAGGAAATATCTCTCATCAATGGAGACAGCCACTTTGTGCCATATCTATTGCTGCTGGAGGGATAAAGCTTAACTATGAGTTTGAGATAGAGGAGCGAGAGGAGACCATAAAAGAGTTAGACAATATAGTTGAAAATACAAAATTTTTAAGTGAAACTATTGAGAGTTTTCAGAATTTTCTGAAAGCTGATAAAACTACAACTACATTTGAAGTAACTTCAACTATTCAAAAAACTTTAGCAATTGTAAATGCAAATTTGCAAGCAAATAATATTAATGTGATTCAACATTTTCATGAAACTTTTAATATACAAGGGATTGAAAATGAGTTAGTCCAAGTTTTTTTAAATATATTTAATAATGCTGCAGATATTTTTACAACATTGAATACTTTTTCTAATGAAAAATATATTCTTATATCCGCTGAAAAAAACAATAACAATCTCATCATCAATATTCAAGATAATGCGGGTGGAATCCCTAGTGAAATTATCAATAAAATATTTGAACCCTATTTTACTACAAAACACCAGACTCAAGGAACAGGATTAGGTCTTTATATGACACACCAAATTATTGAAAATATGAATGGTATTTTAAAAGTAGAAAACAAAACTTTTATCTATGGAGAAAAGGAGTATTATGGAGCTAACTTTATTATTGAACTACCCTTAGATAAAGAGGGATTAGTAGAGCTAAACTAAAATGGTGCTTTTCCTGTCCAATCTCTCATAAGTTTTATCTCATCTTTTGTAAGTTTTGCATCTTTATGCAATGATACATAACTCGCTAATGGCATAGCTGCATATACTGTTCTAAAAATTCCTTGTAGTTTTTTATCTTTATCTTTTTCTGAGTAATTTTCCCAAGTAGAAAAATTGAGCCATTTCCTCCCTAAATCTATATGATTTTTGATGAAAAATGATGCAGGGGCTATACTTGCATACCACGGTGTTTTTACTTCGTTAGAATGGCAATCATAACAAGACCTTTTTAAAATACTCATAACCTCCTGAGGTGCTTTTATTTCTAGATTTTTATCACTTGATGGGTTGTTAATTTTGGCGGGTATGAGTTGTAAAGATAGAAAAACAATCAATGTTATATATAAAGTTTTTTTCATAATAAATTCCTTTTAACTAAAAAAAATATCATAGACTCTTTTTGTAGATAGTACTAAGTTATCTACAGAAATATGTCGACTTTCTCTTTTTGTTTCTTTATTTTCAAAAAAAATAAGTACTGATGGTATGGTAAAAATATTATAATGTGCCGCAGTTTTTGGAAAATCATTTGCATTGATATATACTTGTTTCATTTTTGGAAAATTCTTGGTAAAACTTTCTTTGATTTTTGGCATGAGTGCTGTACAAACGCCACAATTATTACCACTAAAATATACCATAACTAAATCATTTTGTTGTAGTATCTCTTCTACTTCGATAATATTCACAATAACCCTTATACTAAAAAATATGTTGCTAAAGCAAGAAAACTAAAAAATCCCATAATGTCAGTTACTGTAGTAAGTAAAACAGTACTACCAATTGCTGGGTCGATATCAACTTTTTTGAGTGCCAAAGGGATCACTGCACCAAAAAAACCTGCACTAAAAAGAGTAATAACCATTGAGAGCGCAATAACAAAACCTAGTATAATATTACTAAACCAAAAAGCTGCAATACCTCCTAATAAAACTGCAAATAAACAGCCATTTAAAAGTGCGATAAGTATCTCTTTTTTGACAGCATCTTTCCCATTTTGCTCATTGATATCTCCAAGTGCTAATTGACGAACCATTACAGCTAGAGTTTGTGTTCCTGCATTTCCACCCATTGAGGCTACAATTGGCATTAAAATTGCAAGCGCAATATACTGTTTTAAAGTTTCATCAAAAACACCAATCACTATTGAAGCTAATATCGCTGTAAGTAGGTTGATAAATAACCAAGAAGCTCTTTTTTTACTTGTTTGTAAAAGCTCTTCCTCTTGCTCAAATTCATCATCAACCCCTGCTAGTTGATACATCTGTTCTGTTGCACTTTGTTCAACAACATCTAAAATATCATCAGAGGTGATTCTTCCAAGTAATCTATTTTTATATCCAGTTACTGCGACAACAGAAAGATTATAACTTTCAAAAAGTTTTACGACATTTTCTATATCATCTTCAGCTTTTACTGATAATGGCTTGTAGTTGTTTTCTATATCAAGGAGAAGTATCTCTTTGTATGTGATATCAAAATCATAAGTCAAAAGATCTTCTAATGAGAGTGCAGCTAATAAGGTACTATTATCATCAGTAACAAAAACTTGATGCACATTTTCGAGTTTGTTTTTTTCTTTTTGCATTTTTAGTCTATTGATTGAGTCTTGAATTGTTTCATTTTGATTAGCACTAAAAAGCTCGATCTGCATATACGCACCAGCGACATCTTCATCGTATTTTTTTAGCCAATTAATATCATCCTGATCATCCTGATCCAATGAATTTAAAACAGCAGATGCTTTTTGCTGATCAATCTCTTCAATATCTTGAATGATATCTGTTGCATCATCTGTTTCGAGTGTTTTTAGTGCTTGTGATATTTCACCAGAAGAGAGAGATTTGTATGCTTTATCTCTTAAAGATTCAGGAAGTTCGAGTAAAACATCTCCTAAAAACTCTTCTGGAATTTTATGTAAAATAGCATAAAACTTTTCTTTATCTTTTTTATTGATTTGTTTAAGTTCTCCAGCTATATCAGCTGGGTGAAGTTCTTCAAAATTTTGGAGTATTGTTTCTAATTCATGATCTAAATTTTGAGCTTTCATTGTTTGCCTTTTTTATATTTTATAAGCCATCTCAAACTTTTCTATTTTCATAATTTTGTTGTTTAACGAATCTTTTAACTCTTTTTTTATAGCTGAAACTGTCTTTAAAAAGTCTTTTCTTTTTTTACCAACAAGTTTTGTTTTTGTTACACTGATTATTTTTAAAGGATCAACAGCTCTTCCGTTTTTGTATAATCCAAAATGCAAATGGGGACCAGTACTTCGTCCTGTAGTTCCAACACGACCAATAAATTGCCCTTGCTTTACATAAGAACCAACTCGTATTTTGTTGTTATAGCTATTTAGATGTGCATAAAGAGATTTTAGTCCGTTTTTATGTCGAATCATTACGGTTTTACCATAACCACCTTTTCTCCCTTTGTGGATGATTTTACCATCAGCTGTAGCATTTACTCTTCTTCCTGTTGGTGCAGCAAAATCGACTCCTAAATGAGCTCTATATCTTTTAAGAATAGGGTGAAATCTTTTAAGTGTAAATTTACTTGAGATTCTGTTATATCGAAGAGGAGTTCTTAGCATAAAACTAGTAAGACTTTTTGCTTGATCGTTGTAATATCTTTTATCATCTGGATTTTCAAAAATATAATAAGTTTTTTTTCGTATTTGTACAGAAGCTCCTAAAATTTCAGGTGTACCAAAATATCTTCCCATACGAATTTTTTGAGTGTATACTATAGAAACTAAGTCATCTTTTCTCAATCGTCTAAAGTTTACAGATTTTTTAAATGCTATTATGAATTCATTTGCAAGAGCTTTATTTCCTGTTGTTTCAACAATATCTTGATAAGGTGAATTTTTAATAGGAATAGTAATCGCTTGTCTTACTTTTTGAAACTCTATAGGGATGATGTCTAGTGTAAATTTATCTTTTTCATCTTTAAATAAGTGGATTTGCATCTCTTCACTTATAGGGATAAGTGCTTGGGTTAATTTATGATTTTCATTGAACATCATTTGAAATAAGACACCAGCATATATCTCACTACATAACTCTTTATCTGTTTTAGAAAGATTAAAGTAAATATCTTGTGGAATATTATGTTTATCAAAAAAAGTTAAGAGGGTTTCCCCTTTCCACCAAACTTCTTCTTGGACGGTTGAGGCAAAATGTAATGTAAAGGCTAAAATAAGGGATAATATAATTTTCAAATAAAACTCTTTTGTGTAATTTAAGGCTATTAGTATACAATATGATATCTTAAAATTTAGGTAATATTTATGAAATATGTAATTTTATCACTCTTTCTTTTTAATTCTTTATGGGCTAATTCACTAGATATAATTGAATTATACAGAACACAAGGGATAAGTGCTGTTGAACAAGAGATAGCAAAACAGTTAAAAACAAAGCGTTACTGGGACTATAATTTAGCTAACAAAGATGTCACAAATGGGTATTATGAATCTATACAATATGTGATGATTTGTCAAAAAGATATGAAAGATATAAAACTATACGACACAAAAAATAAAAAACAATTATTTGATTCTTCTGTATTTATTGGAAAAGCAAATGGTGATAAAAAAGTTGAAGGTGACTTAAAAACACCACTTGGTGCATATAATATTACAAAAAGAATTACAAAAATTGATCAATTTTATGGTCCGCTAGCTTTGACAACGAACTATCCAAATTTATATGATAAGAGTCAAGGAAAAACTGGACATGGAATATGGATACATGGATTACCATTTAAAGAAGAAAGAGATGATTATACTGAGGGTTGTATCGCTTTAGATAATGATAAGATAACAACTTTAGATAAAAAAATCAATATTAAAAATTCAGTATTAGTAATAAGTGAAAATAAACTAGAAGAAGTTTCGAAAAATGATTTAAGTATTGTACTTTCTAGTGTTTTTAAGTGGCGTGATGCATGGAAGTATAATGACCTAAATACATATCTTTCTTTTTATGATCAAGATTTTCAAAAAGCTAATGGTCAAAGAATAGAAGAGTTTAAAAAATTTAAGAAAAATATCTTTAATAGAAAAGAACACAAGTCAATAAGGTTTTACAATATTAATGTTATCCCTTATCCTAACGATCTCAATAAAAAATTATTTAAAGTTATTATGGATGAAGAGTACAAAACAAAAAGATATAAATTTGTAGGTAAAAAACTACTTTATCTTGAAGTAAAAAATAATCATATCTCAATTTTAGCAGAAAGTTAAAAAAAGTATAATGGATAATTTTTATCTTTAGATAATAATTCTTTATTTAAATAGTTAACACAGATCTTAAAGTCTATTGCAAGATAATAAAGAGTAAAATTTGTCTAATAATTAATATAAGGAAATATGAATGTTAGATTTTGCAATTATCGGTGGAGGACCTGCTGGATTGACAGCTGGACTATATGCTACAAGAGGTGGTTTAAAAGAAGTTACTATGTTTGAGATGGGTATGCCTGGTGGACAAATCACACAAAGTAGTGAGATAGAAAATTACCCAGGACAACTTGAAGTCGTAACAGGTATGGAACTTATGGACAAATGGCCAGAACAGTGTAAAAGATTTGGTTTGAAGCATGAAATGGCAGAAATTAAGCAAGTAACTAAATCAGGAGATATTTTTACTCTTACTTTAGGTGATGGTTCAACTCAAGAAGCAAAATCAGTTTTAATAGCAACAGGAAGTGTTCCTAAACCAGCTGGTATCAAAGGTGAAAAAGAGTTCTTTGGTAAGGGTGTAAGTACTTGTGCTACTTGTGATGGATTTTTTTACAAAGGTAAAGATGTAGTTGTTTTAGGTGGTGGTGATACTGCTGTTGAAGAAGCAATTTTTTTAGCAAATATTTGTAAAACTGTTTATGTAGTACATAGACGTGACGAGTTCAAAGCAAGTCCACATGAAGTAGAAAAACTAGAAAAATTTGACAACATTGTAAAAGTGATGAATCATACAACTGAAGAGATTATTGGAGATGCTATGGGTGTTACTGGTGTAATCGTAAAAGATAAAACTACAGGTGAGACTAAAACTTTAGATGGTTTAGGGTGTTTTGTATTTGTTGGTAGAAATATTTTAAATGATACTTTAAAGCAAGAAGATGGATCATTTTTATGTGATACAAACGAAGCTGGTGAAGTTATCGTAAATCTTAAGATGGAAACATCAGTTCCTGGACTATTCGCAGCTGGTGATATCAGAATCGATGCTCCAAAACAAGTTGTATGTGCAGCTGGTGATGGTGCAACAGCAGGAATAGGTGCTATTTCATACCTTCAATAAGAAAAGCCGTATAAGCTTTCTTATGAAGTAATAAAAAAGGGAAGAGATTGTATCTCTTCCCTTTTTTTATCTCTGATTAGCTATTCTCCGTAATGTGACCACATTCGAGAGATTCTAATTACTTTATCCATTTCTCTTACTTCATAAACTATTCTATGTTTAATATTTATTCTTCTTGAATATGAACCATTTAAATTACCAACCAATTTTTCATAAGGTGGTGGATTTTGAAATGGGTTTTTTTTAATCGTTTCGATAAGTTCTTTTGCTTTTTTACTTAAGTTAGCACTTGATAGTTTTTTTGCATCTTTTAATGCAAATTTACTATAAAGTATTTTGTACTCTACCATTCAACAGATTCACTAAACTCGCTATCTGGAGCATTCATTGATTCTTGAATTGAAGATACCATATTTGGTATAGCATTTAAATACAGTGTTTCTTCGATTGCATTCCAATCTTCTTGTGAAACCATCACTGCATTATTTCTTTTTCCAGTGATAAGTACTGGCTCATGCGTTTGTGCAGTTTCATCCATCACATTATAAATATCTGCTCTTACTTGGCTTACTGACATGATTTTTGTCATAGTTGTCCTTTGCGTGTATTTATAATATTGTACTGAATATCGTACGTCTTGTCAAGGAATGCTATTTCATACCTATAATAAGAAAAGCTGTTAAGCTTACTTATGAAGCAATAAAAAAGAGAAGAGATTTTATCTCTTCCCTTTTTTTTATATTTAAGAAAATGTAATATTATTTTGTTACTAACTTAATCATTTTATTAATATTATCAATCAAATCTAAATTATCATCTAAGAATTCATCAGGAAAGTTTTTATAAACATCATCTTTGTGATGTCTTATCATTATAGTTAAATGATGGTTTATAGTTTGGATTGAAAGTAATGTATTTATATTATCCTTAAAATATCCCATTAAAAGAACCAAACTTAGATTCAACCGTTGATTATTTTCCTTCAAGGATTCGATAAAGTAATCTAAATGTTTGTCATCTATTTGATATTTACTTTTACTTAGTTCTTTAATGAGAACCTTGTAATCTTCAAATAATTTAATTAACAATGAGTCATCATCATTAAAATAGTTTCCAAAGATTTCACCTTGAGATTCTTTGATGTCAAGATCAATATGTTTTCTTATATTTTTATTATTTGAATAGGGGAATCTATGGTACTGTAAAATCATACGATATTCTATTATAAATGAGTGCAGTTCACTTAGCAAAGATCTTTTAATATTTTTCCATTCGGTAAATCTTAAATAATAGTTATACCCATTAATCAGATTAAATGTTAAAAGTACACCTATTAAAGCACTTTTGATATTGTTATCGTTGTTCATGAAAATTGTGATAATAATCATACTATTAATAAACCAATTTTGTATAATAAAATAATCAATGAATATTATTTTGAGTAAATCAATTTTTTTTCTAAATAATTTTAAGATTTTAGTTAAAAAAGGTATAACAGTTTGGTTTCCTATTTTATCAATATTGTCAATTATTAAATTTACATACCTTATCATTATTGCCTTAATTTATTTGAGATTTTATTTAATTTTATCGTAGTCAATATTAAATTTAGTACTAATATTAAATATTTTATATTATGAATATGATGAGAATCTGATAAATTAAAAATTATTTGAAAATAAAAAAGGGGGAAGAGTTCTAACTCTTCCCCCTTTGGATAGCTTGTGTAACAAGAAATTTATTTTCTTTTTACTGCTTTTGCATTTGGAAGGTCTGTAATAACACCATCAAATATTTCAGCTGCCATACCTACAGACTCGTGTAAAGTAGGGTGCGCGTGAATAGTAAGTGCGATATCTTCCGCATCACAATCCATCTCTAAAGCTAAAGAAATTTCACCAAGTAATTCACCTGCATTATCTCCAACTAAAGC
>Ga0193954_1001723_pt1 | contig 10935 bp, 6 predicted proteins | sample BB_5_MG_FD_140340 | JGI IMG/M metagenome (GOLD analysis project Ga0193954, IMG submission 140340) | Microbial mat bacterial communities from the Broadkill River, Lewes, Delaware, United States - BB_5_MG | ecosystem: Environmental > Aquatic > Freshwater > River > Microbial mats | place: USA...
GATCGTATCCTGGATCTTAAGGATATCGAGCGCAGGCTGTCTTTCGTAGGGTATGAGATGATCGAGATCGACGAAAAATCCCGCACCATCCGCCTGGCCAAGAAGGGTGAAGAAGATGCACCTAGGGGGCATCGGGAAGGGGTACGGCGTCGACCGCGCGGTGGCCCTGCTGGTGGCCGCAGGTTTGACGGACTTCATGGTGCAGGCGGGCGGCGACCTCTACGTTGCGGGCCAGCGAGGCGACCGTCCGTGGCGGGTGGGCATTCGAGATCCGAGGGGCACGCGAGATGCTTTCTTTGCTGCCGCCGAGGTCAGCGATGGCACCTTCAGCACCTCTGGTGATTACGAGCGCTTCTTCATCGAGGACGGGGTGCGCTACCACCATATCCTGGATCCTGATGCAGGCCGTCCTGCGCGCGGCACCCGCAGCGTGACGATCATGGCCAAGGACGCGATGACCGCCGATGCGCTGTCGACCGGCCTGTTCATTCTCGGCGCAAAGCGTGGGCTGGAGATCGTGGAGCGGCTGCCCGGGGTGGGCGCGGTCATCGTCGACGCGGCCAACGAGGTGCACATTTCTTCGCGCCTCAAGGATAAGGTGAAGGTCTTCAAGCCCCCCACACCGGGCGATTAGAGCGGGCGATTGAGCCGGCCAAACCGCGGGCTATTCGTCCGCGCTTTGGCAAACCGCCCGTCGGCGCGCTGTGTCATTGTCGTGACAACGTTGCGGTGCCATTTGGGTGCCTCAATCGGGCACTGAGGGGGGCGATGCCGGTGGCGTGGGCGCTTGATCGGGTGTACTGGGAGCGCATGACGTTCTCCCTGGAGCAGCACGGCATCACCGTCCAGCAAGTTATCCGAAATCCGCCCCCTGGCCGCCTCTACGAAGAGGGTCTGCGCCGCGAAAAGGGCACCGCGATTTCTTCGACCGGCGCGCTCATCGCGATGAGTGGCGCCAAGACTGGGCGCAGCCCGACCGACAAGCGGGTCGTGGCCCACCCCGACAGCCAAGATGATATCTGGTGGGGCCCCATCAACATCAAGCTCGACCAGAACTCCTTCAACATCAATCGTGAGCGCGCGCTCGACTACCTCAATACGCGCACTCAGCTCTATGTGATCGATGGCTTCGCGGGTTGGGATCCCGAGCAGCGCATCAAGGTGCGCGTGATTTGCGAGCGCGCCTACCACGCGTTGTTCATGCACAACATGCTCATTCGCCCCACCGCTGAGCAGCTCGCGGACTTCGGCGACCCCGACTTCGTCATCATGAACGCAGGGCGCTTCCCGGCGAATAAGCACACCACGGGCATGAGCTCGAAGACCTCCGTCGACCTGTCCTTCGAGGAGAAGCAGCTCGTCATTCTCGGCACCGAGTACGCGGGCGAGATGAAGAAGGGCGTCTTCACGGTCATGAACTACCTCATGCCGAAGAAGGGCATCCTCTCGATGCACTGCTCGGCCAATGAGGGCGATGATCCGAACGATGTGTCGGTCTTCTTCGGCCTGTCCGGCACCGGCAAGACGACCCTCTCCGCAGATCCGAACCGCAAGCTCATCGGCGATGACGAGCACTGCTGGACGGATACGGGCGTGTTCAACATCGAGGGTGGTTGTTACGCCAAGTGCATCGACCTGTCGGCTGAAGCCGAGCCCGAGATCTACAACGCGATTCGCTACGGCTCGGTGCTGGAGAACGTGGACTACGACGAGACCACTCGCGTGGTGGACTACAGCAAGACCACGATCACCCAGAACACCCGCTGCTCGTACCCGATTGAGTACATCCCCAACGCCAAGGTTCCGTGCGTGGGCAACCTGCCCAAGAACGTGATCTTCCTGACCTGTGACGCGTTCAGCGTGCTGCCCCCGGTCAGCAAGCTGACCCCCGGCCAGGCCATGTACCACTTCATCAGTGGCTACACCGCGAAGGTCGCGGGCACCGAGATGGGCGTGACCGAGCCCGAGGCGACCTTCAGCGCATGCTTTGGCTCGCCTTTCCTCGTTTGGCACCCCACCAAGTACGCGGAGCTGCTGGCCGAGAAGATGAAGTCGGGCAACGTCAACGTGTGGCTGGTCAACACCGGCTGGTCCGGTGGTCCCTACGGTGTGGGCGCGCGCATGAGCATCAAGCACACCCGCGCGATCATCGACGGCATCCACTCTGGTGAGCTGGGCAGCGTTGAGTACAAGGCGGATCCGATCTTCAACCTGGCCATCCCTCAAAAGTGTGGCGAGGTGCCGACCAAGGTGCTCAACCCCTGGGAGTGCTGGGCCGACAAGGCCAAGTACGACGAGACCGCAACCAAGCTTGCGAAGCTCTTTCACAAGAACTTCGAAAAGTACGCGGACAAGGCCTCCAAGGAGCTGTTGGACTCCGCGCCTAAGGTCTGAGCCTCGACCTCGGTGCCGGGCGCCCCTCGCGGGGTTCCCGGTCACCGGCGTCAACTCCTCTTGCATGCCCTCCGGCGCGCCTCAGCGCCGAACCAGCTCAATAATACAATAGGCCGTAAAGAGCTCTCCGACCACGGGCAGCTTGGCCAGCGCCTGTCCTGCGGGGGCTTTGCTGTTCTCCGCCCAAAAGCCGAACCGCTCAAAGCGCGCGATCTCGAAGTCCGCCTCGTCCGCTAGCCGCGTGAAGTCGTGGGTCGTCAGCTCGTTGATGTAGCCCTGCTCGCGAAAGCGCTCCCACTGCCGCCACTTGTTTTCGGCCTTGGTGCCGTCCTCATTGAGGTCCCACGCGCGAGGCACGAAGCTCGGATCGTCGTAGATGCGCTCAGCGGTGCGCATCATCGCCCGCTGGCCAAAGATGAGGTGCGCCCAGGGCACCGGGATCAACGCTTCCATGTGCGGTCCCCAGGGGTTGAGGTAGGGGTACCATTCGAGCAGGGCCCGGCCGCCGGGCCGGAGTACACGCGCCCATTCGAGCAGCACCGCCCGGGGCTGCATGACGTGCTCCATGCAGTCGAAGGCCAGGAGCGTATCGAAGCTGGCGTCGGGCAGGGGCATGCCGTCGACGTGACCGGTGATGTACTCCAGGTGCACGCCGTCTGGCAGGTTCAATTGCGGGATGCGCGCGTTGGCAGCGCGCACCGAGGGGTCGTGGAGCTCCACGCCCACCATGCTCTTGGGGGACTTGTTCTCGGCGAGGTAGGCGGCCAGGTTGCCTTGTCCGCTGCCAAAGTCGATGACATCGCGACCTTGCACGTGCGCGTCGTCGAACTTGGACCAGCTCTTGGCGAGATGCTCGCCGCGCCATTGGGCGTAGCTGTTCATATCCCCCATGCGCTCATCGGGGGCCTGCATATTTCGGCGGCTGAGATGAAAGAGCAGGGTCTCGCGGAGAGAGGTGCGACGAGTGGAGGCCATCGTGCCAAATCTTTAAGGTCCGGCAGCTGCAACGCAACCCCCAGATGGGTGCAGGAGGTCATTGAGATCGCACACCTTTTCTGGACTTTGTGGCGCGGCGATCCATGATGATCGCGTGCGCGCTTTGAGCATCGCGGCGCTGCTCTTGTTGGCGACGGCGGCCAGTCCGCACGCGCACGCCCAGCTGCCATTCTTCAACTCCGAGCCCTCACCGGCCGCGCTGCGCATGGCCAGCAGCGACCAGCTCACGGACGAGATCAACGGGTTCTTGGCGGCCGTGCAGCGGCAGTACGAAGAGGCCCAGGCCCAGGTTCAAGGGCTGGAGGCTGAGCAGGCCAACAGCCCCAAGGCGATGGTGGCTCCGGATTCTGCTCGGAGGAAGCTCTTGGGGCTCGCCCGACAGCGGCTACTGCTCTTGTCGGCGGCGCGCTCCGTCACCAAGAGGGCCAGCGAGGTAGCGACCCAAGAGGTCCCCTCGCCCGCGTCGATTAGCCTGGGTGAGCTCGTCGACCTGCACGTCGCGGCGGGGCGGTTGCTGGAGACCTTTTCGGCGCAGATGCGCACCGCGCGTCGGCTTGAGGACCTCGCACCCGACGCGCTTGTTGGCACGGCGGGCAGCTCGCGAGAGGTGGCGGAGGCCGAGGTTCAGGTCTCGCGGGCCCGCGCGGCGCGGGGGCGGGCCTACGAGGCCCAGGCCCAGGCGCGTCACGCCTCGCGCATTGCCGACGCGGCCCGCCAAGCGCTCGTCTTGACGCCCCGTGAGCTGGCCCAGGCGGCCTCGGTGCTGTCCAAGGCCAAGGCCCGGGTGGAAGGGCAGGGGCTGGGCGCCACGTTGGAGGTCAAGATCCCCGCGGTCCCGATCGGCACCAGTTCGGTGGCGGCGGCCCGCTATGAGCAGGAGGCCGATACCATGGCGGACCTGCTCGCCGAGGCGATGGCTCTCGAACGCGATGTGCTCAGCGCAGATGTCATGGCCGCCCAGGCGATGGTGTGGGCCTTTTCGACCCTTGATGGGCGACCTGTGCGCAAGCCTGCGAGCATTGCTCGGGCCCGGGTGCAGGCACAGCTCGACCGCTGCGAGGCCCAACGCCAGGAGACGGAGCGTCAGCTGCTGCAGCTGGGCCTCGTGATGCGCGGGGAGCCATCGGGCGCGGCCTGGACCCCCCTCCTGATTCAGCAGCAGGGCCTGCTGGAAAAGCGCCTCAACGCCACGATCGAAGAGGGGCGCCGCCTGAGGCGGGCTTTGGTGATCGATGACGTGGTGGACCAGGTCCGCCTCGATCGTCAGCACAGCTCGCCCTGGTGGCAGACCCTCGGCCTTATCGTGGCCGCGCTGGGGCTGGGCTTCATACTGCTGAAGTTTGGCGGGCAGTTCTGGCTGTGGATGTTGGCCCCGCGGCTGGGGCGCCTGCGGCTCAATGAAAAGCAGAGCGCTTCCGCGGCCGCGGTGGCGAGCCTGTTGTGGCCGCTGGTTGTGCTGCTGGGCACGGCGGCCGTGATCCTCTGGCCGATCCTCGGGTTGCAATTGAGCTTGCTCGAGGCGCTTCGGGTTGTGAACCACCCGCTATTCTATGTGGACGAGACGGGGGTCAGCCCCGTCTCTATTGTGCAATTCATCCTGACAGTCTGGGCCGCGGTCGTCATCTCGCGCCTCACGCGGCGTTTTTTAAGCGAGCGGGTCTACGACCGCACAGGCTGGGATACCGGCCTGACAAATGCGCTCAATACCCTCACGCACTACGTGGTGCTGCTCATCGGGTCGGTGGTGGGGCTGCGCTTTGTCGGCATCGGCCTGTCCTCTTTGGCCATCCTCGCTGGTGTGCTCGGCATTGGTATTGGCTTTGGGCTGCGCAACATCACTGAGAACTTCATCAGCGGCCTGATCATCCTGGCCGAGCGCCCGATCAAGATCGGCGACTTCATCGAGGTCAAGGACGGGGAGGTGGAGGGTCGCGTGGAGCGCATTCAGGCGCGGTCCACCACCGTGACGACGCGCGACAACATCACAATGATCATCCCCAATAGTGAGTTCGTCTCGCGGCCGGTGGTGAACTGGTCGCACGGTGACCCGAAGGTACGCGTGCCCATCTCGGTGGGGGTGGCCTACGGCTCGGATACGGACCTGGTGCGCAAGGTGCTCCTGGAGGTGGCGGCGCGTCACGGCAAGGTGCTGAAGAAGCCCGCGCCCGAGGTTCAGTTTCGGGGCTTTGGCAGCTCCTCCTTGGACTTTTTGCTCTTGGTCTGGATTGAGGAGCAGTACACGCGCTTTCGAATCGCCAGTGACCTGCACTTCGCGATCGACAAGGCCTTTCGCAAGCGGGCCATCGAGATCGCGTTTCCGCAGATGGACGTGCACTTCAAGTCCCTGCACCCCTCAGTCATGGCGGAGATCGCGGCGCCTCAGCCGCCTCCTGCCGAGGCCCCATCCGGGCCCAACATCCCGGATCAAAAGAGCATTCGTCCCGGCGCGGCCGCGCCCCGCAAGAGCAGCTCTAGCAAGGGTTAGGCCGTCTAGGGCCTGGTCCTAGAGCTTTGTGGCGAGTCGGACCGGGCTAGGGTAGGGTGGCTCCGCTTTTGGGCCCTACGTGGCCGCGAGGCGAGGAGCGATCCAGGTTTATGAGGCTCGAGATCCGCGATGCGGAAGACCAGACCGTCTATGACATCGGCCCTGAGGGGGCCGTTATCGGAAGGGAGCGGGCGAAGACCGACATCTCCCTGAGAGATGAGTCCATCTCCAAACGACACGCCCGCATCTTCCATGATGACGGAGGCTGGTTCGTTGAGGATCTCGGATCCTCCAACGGAACCTATGTGGACGAGCAGCGCATCAGCGGTGCGGTCCTGCTGAGCCAGGGCATGTCCTTTTCATTGGCCCAGCGCCGCTTTGAGATCCTCTACATCGACAGCCCCGCGGCGGCCGTGGATGACTTCCCGATGCCGGGCATGGTGCCGGGCCCCCAGGATGAGACCGGCAACGACATGCCGCCTCTGCCCGGTATGGAGTCGCAGGCCTATGTGCCCGCAGAACGCAGTCGAGAGCCTGACATGAACCACGACGACTTTGGCGCGCAGCCCGATGAGGACGACGCGACCAATCAGGGCATCAAGTACTTCTTCGTCGCGGTGCCCAAGGCCGTGGCCTACTACCTGCTGAAGGTCCCGCTGATGGGCCTCAACCCGATCGGCACCATCCGCCGGGGCGTGGAAGAGCAGACGCTGCCCGCCATGTCGAAGATGGAGATCGCGGCCTACGCGATCCCCGCAGGCTTCTTCAACGCGCTCGTGAGCGGCGTCTTTGCCGCCCTGGCCGTGCTCGTCAATGGGGCCTTCGGGGCCGCCATCGGCGCACTCGTCGCAGCGCTGCCCATGGCTGCCATTTCGGCGGCCATCGGTGGTGTCTTTGGCTTCTTCGCGCACCCCATCCTTGAGTTCCTGATTCGCCTGCTCAAGGGCGAGTCGACGGCCAAGTCCCGCTCCAACTATCTGGTGATGGCCTACACCTTCGTGGTGCTGTCTGCGGTGCCCAGTGGCATCGGCATGCTGGTCAGCGCGCTGCCCATCCCGTTCATTGGCCTGCTCGGGCCACTCCTGACCGTGCTCGTGAGCCTGGTCGGCCTCTTCCTGGCCTACCTTTGGGTGCAGTCCTTTCAACTGCACAAGGCCGTGCGCTACGTCGTGTTGGTGCTCGGCGTGCTGTCGGTGCTCGGCACCGGCTTTGGTTTTGTGACCGGGCTGATCTCCCAGATCTCCAACCTGGGTTCAGGCAGCTCCGATACTCCCGGGCTGGTCGCGGATGGTTCTGACCTCACCGACGAGCAAAAAGCGGCCCTAGAGGCGGCCAAGAGCAACCCGGAGGCGGCCGCCGCATTGGCGCAGGCAGAAGCCGCAGCTCAGGCTGCTTTGGCCCAAGCCGAGGCCGCCGGCGGTGAAGTCGATGAGCGCACCCGAGCCGCTCTGGAGGCTGCACGCAAAAAGAGCGCCGAAGCCGCCGCGATGGCCGCCAAGCAAGCTGCTGCCGCCCAGGCTGCTGCCGCTGAGGCCGTCGAGAAGGCACCGGACGAGCCTGATGAGCCGGACGAGCCCACCCGAGCCCCGCCGCCGACACGGGCTGCGCCTCCGCCGGCGCGCGCTGCGCCTCCACCGACACGGGCGGCACCGCCTCCGCCGGCTCGCGCCGCCACGGCGCGCACGGTCAGCGGACCGATCAATACCGATGAGCACCCCCTGGGGCGCACCGCCTTTGTGGCCTTCTTGGACAAACGTGCGGCTGTCGAGCGGGCCATCGATGATGACCCCTCGCTGCTGAGGCGCCGCGATATTAAGTCGGACTATGAGCGCATGTGGCAGGTCACGTATGACATCCGGGAGAAGTACCGTAAGCGCTACCGCAAGAAGGACCGGTGGGAGCGCGACAAGATCGGGGCTCGCCTGAAGGGCCAGGAGATCTTCGAAAAGACCAACGATGAGGTCGAGCGCCTCTACAAGACCATCTTCGGCCGATAGTTCCCGCCGCAGACCGGTGCCCTACAGCACTACGTCGAAGCGGTAGCTTACCTTGAGCGCCAAAGTCCGCTTCGACTCGAAACTCTCCGAAAAGTCTAAGAACTCCCGGTAGACGAAGAATAGGTCGCTGCCGGGCAAGTATCTCCACCGCACCCGTAGCAGCCCCACCGCCTGCTCGCTGGTGGTATTCCCCTGGCCAATCAGATCGATGGAGATCTTGGTATCCGGGGTGATGACGATCTTGCCATTGAAGGTGATGGCCGGCTGTAGCGCTTGATCCTCAAAGTCGAGCAGGTTGAGGGTGCCGCCCAACTCGAAGCGAAAGGTCGAGCCCAGGGATAAGGTGCCGTTGGCCCTAAACTGGTGCAGCTGCCCTCCAAATAGCACGCTGGAGTAAGCGTAGTTGATGCTGCCGACTGGGTTGCGCCGACCGGGGCTGTTGAGGCCGGCGTTCACTTCTACGCCGCTATAGGTGCCCGCGGCCACCGTCCGCCCCGCGGCCGAGAAGAAGAAGTCCTCCTGCACAACGTCCTCGATGCGGTTGATGCTCAGCTTGGCGACGACGCCGTTATTCCACTCCGCACTCACTCTCGTATCGGCCCGCTGGCCCAGATAGCTGCGGTCTGAGACGGTATGCTCCATCTGGGCTGCCGCGGATACGCTGAAGTTGCGCAGGCCGAAGGCCTCGGTGCGTTGGATAGTATAGAGGTTGACCCGGCTCTGGAGCAGGTTGCGCCGAGCTACGAAGCCTACCACCGGGTCAAAGTCCTCGGAGATAAAGGTGACGCTGGCGCTGGGTGAGACCTCAAGGCCGTAATAGTTCACTTGCAGTCGGCCGGTATAACCTTCGGAGTCCACCTCGCCTTCCGAGTTGAGGCTGGCCGCGCCGAAGCCGCTGACCTGGAGCTTCCGATCGAGCAGGCGAAGCGCACCATCAGCGCCCACGCTATAGTTGGGGTCGAACTGGCCACCGCCCTCCACGCCCTCTGCGGTCAAGAAGGGCACATTGCCGTTCAGAGTGGCCATCATCCCGAGGTGGCCAAACTCACCGAAGTTATAGCGGGCCCTCGCTATCGTATAGTTGTCTGCGGCGGATTCGGCCGTGTCTCCGGTGATGGCCTGAAGCAGGCCAAAGCGCAGGTTACCTTGACTGCCGTAGACCTTCAGGCCGCCCAAGAGGGGGGCTTCGACGCCGCCTTCACCAATGCCGATGCGTCTGGAGAAGAAGATCTGGGACAGGCCACTGGCCCCGAACTCAAAGACCTCAAGACCGGAAAGGAAGAATGGCCGGCGCTCAGGGAAGAACAGGGCGAAGCGGTTGAGGTTGATGACCGGATCATCGAGGTCGACCTGCGCGAAGTCCGTGAGCACCGTGACCTCACTCCAGGTGTCCTCACCGATGCGAAGGCGCAGATCGCCGCCGGCCTTGAGCTGCAGGTCATCTTGCACACCATCGTAGCCGGTGAGCACATAGGGGATCAGCGTCAAGGGGGTGCCGCCTGCGACCCCAGACAGCCCCTCTAGGCGCCCATAATACAGCGCGGCTACGGCCCCGAACTGAGGTGGGATCTCAGCCCAATCGTAGGTGGCTTGGGCCCCGTTGTGATCGCGGGTGACCTGAAACCCGATGACGCGGTCTCCGGGGTCCCCCGGCAGCCCCAGGGCCACGAAGGGGATCTCGAACTCCGCGACCCAGCGGTCCTCAAAGACCTGGGTCTTAACCCGCCAGATCGCGTCGAACTCCCGGCGAAAACCATCTCCGTTTTCGACCGCCACGTAATCCACCTGGGTGCCGGCGGGGGTGGTGACGAAGCCGATGGTGGTGCGGGTGTCGAGGCGCACATCTACCTTCAGCGAGATGGCGTCATCGTCGAAGACATTGAAGCTGTCGCGGGTGAGCGCGAAGGCGCGTGGTGTCTCCCCCGGGGGCATGAAGCTGGTGACCCCCACGTACAGGGCCTTGGCGTCGTACAGGACCCGAACCTCGGTGCGCGCGCCTATCTCGGCGGGCTTTCGCCCCGGGAAGGGCTCGCGTTCCACGAAGCCCGTACCGACCTTAGCCTTTTTCCAGATCGGCTCGTTGAGGTGGCCGTCCAGGGTGATCTGGGCGTCGCCCCGCGCGGTGGCCGACAGGCGCTTTTTGGTGATCTGCTGGCCCCAGGCGGCGGGGCCGGAGGCGGTCAGCAGCAACACGAGCAGGCCGCTCCAGGGGCGGATCATGGTCGGGACATCTCGCATCGGCGTGTGCTAGCGTTTTGAACCATAACGGCCATGAATCGCACTCAATACCGCCTGATTTCGCTCATCTCGTTCGTTTCGGCAACCACGCTCATCGCGTGTTCCGGTTCCGAGACGCCCGACGCCGGCCCCGCAGATTCTGGGGTGACCGCTGATACTGGCGTGCTCGCCGACAGCGGCGCAGATTCCGGCGTCGAAGCCGATACCGGCGTCGAAGCCGACTCCGGCGTTGAAGCCGACGCGGGCATGATGAGCTGCTTGGTTGAAGAGCAGGTCGATACGACCCCCGACCCTGCCTGTACCGGGACTTGGGTGGCTACGGTTCGTGGGCTCTTGCAGACTGGCGATGGCACGCCGGTGGACGATGGCCGCGCTCAGGTCTGCATCCGTACCCCCGACGACGTGCTGACCTGCCTGCGCCCCAAGACCACCTGCAATGGCGGCGAGTGGGAGGTGCTGGTGCCTGAGTTCGTGCGCTGCGTGGGGTCCATGGTCATGCACTCCTTCGCTTTGGACCTGCCGTTGGCGGAGAGCTACTGCAACCCCGACGTCACGGGCCAAGGTGCGCGGGTGACGCTCGCGGAGCCCATCAAGCTGTATGACACCACCCCGGTGGTCGGCTTGCCGCCCCTGGGAGACGCCACCGCCGCGCGCACCGTGAGCTTCGTGGGCGATCTCGACGTTGAGGTCACGCCGGAGCAGATGTTTGAGGGTTATGATCGGCTTGGCGCAGTCCGTCTTGCGGGCGATGTGAGCCCCGCGCCCTGCGTCGCGGCGCCCACCGATAACTTCGCTGCGATGTACGGTTTTACGCCCTCCATCAAC
>Ga0193954_1001728_pt1 | contig 10894 bp, 8 predicted proteins | sample BB_5_MG_FD_140340 | JGI IMG/M metagenome (GOLD analysis project Ga0193954, IMG submission 140340) | Microbial mat bacterial communities from the Broadkill River, Lewes, Delaware, United States - BB_5_MG | ecosystem: Environmental > Aquatic > Freshwater > River > Microbial mats | place: USA...
GAGCCTCATCAAGGATAATATAGAGAAACTCTACATTACTAAAGACCTCTTCATCTTTGCTTGCGAGTTGATAAGTCGTCAAAGCAATATCGTAGTTGGTAATTTCATTTAACAGTTCAAAACGGTTTGATCCATAGAGATCTAAGATGCTAAGATCAGGTGTAAACTTGGCTGCTTCACTTTTCCAGTTACTAATCAAAGAGGTTGGCATAATAATAAGCGAAGGTTTTGTAAGTTTATTGGCTTCTTTGAGACGTTGAAGATGTGAGAGAATTTGCAAGGTTTTTCCCAGACCCATATCATCAGCGAGTATTCCACTAAATTGATACTCATAGAGGAAATTTAACCAATTAATCCCTCCATGTTGATAGTCTCTCAGCGTTGCATTGAGATTTTTAGGAACCTCAATCTCTTCAATACCATCAAAATCTTTGAGTTTGCGTGATAATTCTAAAATGTCTCTTTTACCATCCCACTCTATGGAGCTGTTATCAAAATTATCAAGGAGGTGAACTTTGCTTGTATCAATAGCAATGCTCTCTTGGTCACTCTCTTTGATACTATCAAGTAGATTAAAGATCGATTTAATCATGGGAAGAATCTCTTGGGTATTGAGCTTGATAAATTGATTGGAGGCAATTTCAATGTTTAAAAACTCAGGCAGTTCATCAAGGCTCTTAATACTTTTGAGTAGTTGAGCGATGATGGGTACAATAGCGATCTTTTGATCGCCTACTTTGATATCAAAAGAGAGATCAAACCACCCTTTGGAATTTTTTTCATTGACCCTTGCAGAGATCGACTCTGCTTCATTAAAGGCTAAATTAAACTCACTGTCAAACTCAACTAACCACTCCTCTTTTTGAAGGCGTTGTACTTCAATCTCTAAAAAGATTCTCCAGGTATCAAGTGAGAGAATAGAATTATCTTCAACCATAAAAATTAGTGTCTCATCCACACTATGAGCGACAAAGCCTAGTGTACTTAGGCGGTTGATGTAGGCTTGTTCTTTGTCAAAATCACGAATAATATTAAGTGCATACCCCTCTTTGAGTATTTTTTTATTGGGTAAGAGAGGCATATACTCAATGCTATTCTCTTCGTATAAAAAACTTAGTTCAAGGGTGTGTTCAAGCTTCTCATTGTGAAGGGTTGTAGCAACATAGAGCTTAGGCTGAGGATCAACTTCGAGATTTTTTACCTCATAGTGAGCAGGGGGTTCGATATCCAAATGGGAGAGCTTTTTATCAATGGTTGAAACCACTTCATCTAAAAAATAATTAGGAATTCTAGGTGAAGAGAGTATGGTTTGTAAAAAACTGCTTCCATAATCTTTGGAGAGTTTATAGAGTTGGTTCTCTTTGATCAAAAAGGTGGGTGAGGTATAGATTAAAAATTCATTACTTTTAATACTTGATACCAACTCTGTATGTTCATTATCCACTTCTCGCCAGCCAAAGTGAAGTCTTTGAGTTTGGTGAGCAAAAGACAGAGCTTCATCGTACCCCTCAATATAACATCGTTTGGTAGTAATAATAGACTCTAAAAGTTTTTTACCCAAATTGCCTTTGAGTTTAAGTGTGTCTTGATGTTTGGGGGCAATGGCATTCATGATTTTTAAAATATCAATATCATCGGGTGTCAAAAAACTGTAATCGTAATTATTGTAAGAGAGTGAACGGATATCAACGGAGGTTCCTTTACCCAAAGAGCCATTTTTAATAATACGGGTCTTAAAACACTTAATATCATCACTGTTTGGGTTGTTGTTTTTGATGAGTTTGTATGCCAAAAAGGTGTCACCAATCTCAATTTGCTGCTCTTTTTGGTTTGATTTGAGCAACAAGCTCAACCAATCCGTTACCTTTTGGGTAGGGTCATTTTTGATCTCAATAGAAGGGGTACTTTTAGTACTAGCTATTTCCCCTTTGTCTTGAATATGTTGCAAAATAACGGCAACGATGTGTTCACAATTGATACAAGTATCACAACTACAGCCTCCCTCTACCACAATACCACTCTCTTTGGAGTAAAGATTAACCTCTTGTTCATAGGGAGTATCGTCGCCATCTTCAACCACAGAAAGGATTTTGATCTCTTTACGGGAAACGGCAAGTGAGTCATACTCAATCACACGGTTTTGATTAAAGTAGCTACTACCTACTTCGTAGACCTCAGGTGAAAAAGCATCTTTTATATCTTCGGGGGTAAATTGAAAAAATCTCATGCGTAAAGTGTCTCGATATGGGATATTTTTTTGCCAAGATTAAGTAATAGCATATCAGCAAGTACCAATGCCATCATCGATTCACATACAATAGAGCCTCGAATTGCCACACAAGGATCGTGTCGTCCTTTAAGTTCGCAGATGGCATCTTCATTATCTTTGGTAATGCTCTTTTGGGCTTTGAAAATAGAGGGGGTTGGTTTAAAGTGTGTCTTGACAATTATCTCATCACCATTACTAATCCCACCCAAAATACCACCTGCATGATTGCTCAAAAAACCTTCACTTGTAATCTCATCATTGTTTTGACTTCCTTTAGCAGAAGCAGAAGCAAGTCCATCTCCAATCTCCACTCCTTTGGCGGCGTTAATCCCCATCATAGCCTCAGCCAAAACACCATCAAGTTTGTAATAGAGGGGTTCACCTAGACCCGCAGGTACATTTAACGCTCGTGTTACGACCACACCCCCTACAGAATCATGTGCATTTTTAGCACTGAGTACTGCTGCTTCTTGTTTGGCTTCTGCGTCATAATCTAAGGCGTAGAGCTTGGAGCTTTTGGCGTGTTCAAAATCATATTTGCTCGCTTCAATCCCATCAATGGCAGATACACCACTCTCTACGACGATATTGGCTTTGGCTAAGATAAGCTTGGCAATGGCTCCTGCTGCTACACGGGCGGCTGTCTCTCTAGCTGAGCTTCGTCCACCTCCACGATAATCCCTAATACCATATTTATTAAAGTAGGTAAAATCAGCATGTCCTGGTCGAAAGAGATCTTTGATATTGCTGTAATCTTTGCTCTTTTGATTGGTATTGTAGATAACCATGGCAATGGGTGTACCTGTTGATACTCCCTCAAACACACCCGATAAAATCTCTACTTTATCCTCTTCTTTGCGTGCGGTTTCCAGATTGGATTTACCAGGTTTTCGACGATCTAAGTCTGCTTGAATAAAGGATTCATCAATCGTAAGCCCGGCAGGTACGCCATCTAAAATACATCCAATCGCTTTTCCATGCGACTCTCCAAATGTTGTCATTGTTAATTTTTTGCCAAAACTGTTCATTTATTTTATCTCTCCTACTGCCATCTGTTTAATAACATCCCAATTCTCTTTAAACTTTACTATATTAGTCAATCTAACATTTTTATACTGATCATTATCTAGTTTATCTGCCCAACTCATAGGTATAATATAACATATTCCAACTTGCTTATCTACGGCTACATAAATATCACAATCTTTTGATGTTATTCGTTGTCCAATATTTCTTTCATGTGTATGGTCTATTCCTTGACCACCTCGATCTCTATCTTTAAAACTAATATTATTACCAGAACTGATACCCTTTATTTGAACTCGTAGAAGTTGATCACTATAGTCAATTATTGCATCGTATCTACTGCTTCTTACATCAACACTACTACAATTAAATCCTGCTAAAATTGCTCTTGCAACAAATATAAACTCCGCACTATCTCCTGCATTTGCAGTCATTACACCATTTTCAATTTGATTAATATTTGTACTAAACCCATTTGTCATAGCAATATACAAAGATTTTCCGATAATTTTTTTTAAATCAGTTTTAATAAATTTAAATTTATTTTTCAACGTTTCATCTTCTAGTCTATTTTCAATTTCATCAATATTTATTTTTGATAATTCATCTAAGTTAACAACTTGAGCTATATCATTAAAAAACTTAGTTTGATAATATCTTTTTAGTTCTGCTTCTGATAAATTATATTTAGTAGCAATAGCTTTTATTGAATTTTTTTTGTAATCATTTTCTTTTAATTCATCAATATATTTACACATTCAAAGCCCTTTTTATCTCTTTGGCAATAGCCTCTATAACTGGTACAGTTACAGAGTTTCCTATTTGTTTATAAAGATGTGATGTTGCTAAACTATCACTTAAAATAAAGTTATCATCGTAACCTTGAAATCTTGCACATTCTCTTGGTGTTAGTTTTCTAATATCTTTTTTATCAACAATAAGAGGTACATTATGACCACCAGTACCCATGTTGGCAGTTAATGTTGGGCACAATTTACTTTTATTTTCTCTAACATATTTTCTTCGCCATTGATATACTGTATCTGTATTTTTCATCTCTTCTTTTAATTGTGTATAATATTTACTTTTATGATAATAAAATTTTTCATCAACCTCATTATCTAATAAGTCATTGATAGTTTTTGTTAATTTTTGAGGTTTAGGAAATTTAAAATTTTCATATGATTTTTTATCTTTAAATCCAACAATATAAATTCTTTCTCTATTTTGTGGTACATTGGCATACTCAGAACTATTTAAAACTTTATAATTTAAATGATAACCTCTACTTTTAAGTTCGTTTATGATTATTTCAAATGTTTTTCCACCATCATGACCTTTTAAATTTTTAACATTTTCTAAAAATAAAACCTTGGGTTCTAAATCATCAACAAATCTTAGTATTTCAAAAAATATATTACCCCTATCATCATTAAATCCTTTTTGATGCCCTGCTACAGAAAATGCTTGACATGGAAATCCACCTGTTAAGATATCAACTTTATTGACTTCATTTGTTTGCAGTGCTTTCAAATCTTTTTCATAAAGTTGATGTTTGTGGTTTTTGCGATAAGTAATACAAGCATTTTTATCAATTTCATTTGCCCATAATATCTTAAATCCTGCTTTTTTAAATCCTAGTTCTATCCCACCAATGCCAGCAAATAATCCACCTACTGTTGGTTTAGTATTGAACTTATACTCTTTGTCTAAAAGCTTATTTTCACTTTTTAAAACTTGTTTAAAAGAATCGTAAGTACTATAGTTATGATTATATAAGATGTCTGATTGCATGGTAAACTATCCTTTTAACCACTCTAGTGCTTTTTTTGCTGCTTTTTGTTGTGCCTCTTTTTTGCTTTTGCCTTTAGCAGAAGCGATAATTTTGCCATCAAGATAGATAGCAATCTCAAACTCTTTTTTATGATCTGGTCCCGTGGCACTGACAAGCTCATAGGTGGGTGTTACACCATGCGTTGATTGTGTCAGCTCTTGGAGTGCTGTTTTATAATCTTTAGAGAGAGAATCAAGATCAATCTTGGTGTGTACTTCATTAAGCAATCTAATGGAAATCTCTTTGGAAACCTCCAAACCTGCTTCAAGGTATATTGCTCCAATAATGGCTTCAAAAGCATTGGAGAGCAAAGAGGGTTTTGTTCGTCCATTATTGTTCTCTTCGGCGATAGAGAGATAGATATATTTACCCAAATCCAAACTTTTAGCCAGCAGGGTAAAACCACTCTCATTGACCAGTGAAGCTCTTATTTTTGACAAGATCCCTTCATCCGAAGTGGGGAACTTTTCAAAAAGAAACTCTCCTACGATCAAATCCAATACCGCATCACCCAAAAATTCCAACCGTTCGTTATTGTAGGGTTTTTTGTAGCTTTTATGGGTAAGGGCTTCAATAATTAAATCTTTGTTTTGGAAGTGATAGTTTAATTTCTCTTCCAACTCTTGGTAGTTACTCATTCATTTTCCTAGTTTCATTGCTTAGTTTACAATAGAGAGTCATCCGTTTGTTCATGCTTTTGTGCAATATTTCCCTCAATTTTAATACTATTGATATTCATACAGTTTGGACAGTGGCTAAAGGAGATAGGAAAGGAGTGTTGGCATTTTTTACAACGATAATCAAATATCAGATCACCACGATCATTTCCTACACTCTTAGCACTTGCCAAAATATCTATATGAAAGCTGTTACAGGATTTTGATACGTCATCAATGTATCCTTTTAGATAATAGATTGTACGTAGACAATCATCGTGGAGTATTATATCCAAATCCAGTTTTGATTTTGGCAACATCCATAAGATGTCAATAATCTCATCCATCTTCTCTTTTTGGAGCAGTGACCATGCTTTTTGAAAATCTTTTTTAAAACAATATGCCATCACATTACGGTACAGTGAGGGGTGTTCCTTGAGCATCTTTTGCAGTTGATTTATTCTCTCTTCTAAAGAGAGACTTTTATTGTTTATAAGGAGTTCAAACTCCAAGTATGCTTGCAGTGCTTTGGTCTCTTGTCCTAAGATTGAGAGGGGTTGAAGCACCTCTAATGCTTTGTCATATTGGTGTAAGAGTTCATAAACAATGGCTAGGTGATGGAGGGCATCAAGGCTACGTGGATACTCTTTGAGAATCTCTAAAAATATTTTTTTGGAGCGTTCTAAAAATCCTGCACGAAGGTAGAGTTCTCCTAGGGTTTCAAGTAGATCTTTTTTAGAGAGTGAAGCATCGGAATTTTTAATCAAATAGAGATAGATATCAATGGCTTTATGGTACTCTCCACTGCTTTCAAAAGCTTTGGCAAGAATTTGCAAAGGTTTGATCATTTTGGCATTAAAATGGATTACTTGATTATCAAGTATCGTCTCAATACTGTCAAACTTTTCTAAAAAAGCAATCAGGGACTCTTTTTTACGGCGTTGGGCATAGAGTCCCCATGCATAGGTAATGAGTGCTGTAATAAGCATTAAGGTAATGATAAGTAAAACGCTAAAGAGTGGGTCTTTATAGGAGGGCAACATCTGTTCCAAACTATTGACCTAATAACATTTTACGAATTTTTGGATCACTCATGTTTTCTCCCCGAAGCATTTTGATCCGCATGGTCTCAAAATCAATAAACTCTTTTTGACTCTTTTCATATGCCCCAAACCCATATCCCATAGGTGTCTTGTCCTTAATCGAGTAGTATGCCACGTTGGCATCTAACCATCTATGGGTATCTTTAGTATAGACAAAGGTTTTGATACTTTTGATATTAGCTCCTACTTGTTTAACCCACAGTACCATACATCCCACATCATCAAAAACATAACTCTTCTCATCTGCAAAGACCACTTGTGCAGCGTTGAGCTTATCCTCTACACTCATACGGCACTTAGGGCAGGTAGCTTGAGAGGCATTGAACTCCAAAGCAGTCATCTTGGGATTGGACGTGGAAAAAAGATATTCAATCAAAGAAGGGTCTTTGCTTTCACAAGCGTTGAAGATGAGTGCAAAAAATATGGATAAGAGTATCTTTTTCAAATAGAGTGCCTTTAAATGCATACAAACGAGCAAAATTATAGTGTAGAATATTATAACAAAAAGATTAAAAGGAGTCTCTTATGAAAATCTTACTTTTAGGTGCATCGGGCTTTATTGGCAAAAGTATTTATCAAAAACTGATTCATTGTAATCATAGTGTAACATTAGGAATACGTACTCCCATCGATGCGACGCATATTTTGTGTGATTTTGCCCATGATAGCTCAATAGCTCTTTGGCAAGAGCGGGTCAAGGGATTTGATATGGTGATTAATGCGGTAGGAATTATTGCACAAGATGGGAACAATACCTTTCAAGCGTTGCACACCAATACTCCTAAAGCTCTTTTTCAAGCTTGTGAGGATATGGGGGTTAAGAGAGTTATTCACATCTCTGCGTTAGGAGCCGATCAAGATGCCAAAACGCCCTATCATCAAAGCAAATACCAAGCCGATGCGTTTTTAAAATCACTTGATTTAGAGTATATTATCCTCAAACCCTCCATTGTCTATGGAGAAGAGGGCAAAAGTACGGCTCTTTTTAAAGCCCTTGCCAACTTACCCATCTTACCAATAGTTGATGATGGTTCCCAAAAGCTTCAGCCCATTCACATTGATGACTTGGTTGCTACGGTTATTCAAGCCATTCAAACCCCAAAAAGTAATTTTGAACTCTCTTTAGTAGGAGACAAACCTATTACCTACAAGGTCCTACTTGAGAAGTTTCGTCTATGGTTAGGAAAAAAACCAACTGTGAGTATCAAAATTCCTGAGTCATTGGCAAGTATGGGAAAAATCCTTGATGAGCCTACCATTAGCAAAGATAATCTTACCATGCTTAAAATGGGAAATGCTGATAATGTCACTCCATTAAAAGATTTTTTAGGATATATGCCCAAAAGCATGGAAGAGAGCATCTTTGCCACTCCTGCGACCAAATCCCAAAAACTTCTAAGTGATTTTTATTTTATACGACCTTTACTTCGAATCATTATTGCCTTTGTATGGATATGGAGTGGCATTGTCTCCGCTTTTTTGTATCCCCAAGAGGGAGCATTAATACTTTTATCTGATGTTGGTATTCATGGTGTTTTGGCTGTTCCAACCCTCTATCTTGCCTCATTTTTGGATATTAGTATTGGATTGTTAATACTTTTTGGTTTTCGTGTGCTGCAACTGTTATGGCTAAGTATTGTCGTCATTGTGGGCTATACCTTGATTCTCACACTCTTAGCTCCGCAACATTGGTTACATCCCTTTGGTCCTGTGCTTAAAAATTTACCGCTTTTGGTCTCTATCTATGTTGCGATCATATTAGAGCGAACAAAATAGGAGAGTATAGAGAGCTACTAAGGTCTTTAGAGGTTGCCTTTGGATAAAATTTATCATATTATATCTTTCAAGAAGTAAGAGTTAAGGGTGTATGAATGAAAATTGTATTAGCAACTTCCAATAAGGGGAAACTTAGAGAGTTTAAAGAGATGTGTCAGAGTGAAATCTTATCCTTTCAAGAACTATTAGGTAATGTCGAAGTTGAGGAGACAGAAGATACTTTTAAAGGCAATGCTCTTTTAAAAGCAAATGAGATCTATGAAAAAGTCTCTCATCAATATGGTAGTGGGTATATTGTGGTTGCTGATGATAGTGGATTGGTTGTTGATGCACTTGGTGGTGAACCTGGTATCTACAGTGCACGTTATGCAGGTATAGGTTCAAGTGATCAAGATAATATGAAAAAACTGATTGATGCACTTAAAAAGAAAAATGTTGATTCTAGTGATGCTCACTATACCTCAGCCATTGCTATTGTCTGTGAAGAAGGTGAATATTGTGTACATGGCTGGGTACATGGTGAAATTAGCACAACAGCTAAAGGCAATAAAGGCTTTGGGTATGATCCACTCTTTACCCCTAGAGGGTATGATCAAACCATGGCTCAGATCGATAGCAGTATTAAATCTCAAATTTCTCATAGAGCCAAAGCGTTAGCGTTAGCCAAACCCATTATAGAGATGTTAAGTCGAGACTAAAGGAGATAGCCATTATGATGAAAAAGAAATTTATGAATGATCTACAGCGTATCTATGAAGAATTAAAGATTCGACAGAGTGCTTTAAATGAGTATTTTAATCTTTTAAACGGTAGCCACCCTGAAGCAGAAAAGAGTGTTAAAGATTTTCTCAAAATTGTGGATTTGAAATACAACAGTGAAAATGTCTTAGCAGCTCTTAACCGTATTATTAATCTACGTGAAGATTCTTTGGATGAAGTACTAAAAAAACTTGAACTAAGTGAAGAGGAGATTGCTTATCGAAAAGAGCAGGCTTATCTTTTTGTAAGCCGTTTTCATATTAGTGAGTTTGAAAAACTGATCATTTGGATGCAAGACAATAAACTGCTTAATAACTTTTATTGGACAGTATTAGAGGGAATGCACGCTATTGGTATTACGATGAGTGGATGGCAAAGTGCATGGACTTCGCACATTATTCATAACGTCAACCGTGAACTCTACCGACTCTTTAATGGAGATGAAGAAAAAATCTTTAAAAAGCTTGAAGAGGATCAACTGCTTGATTTGGATGTTGATTGTTCCATTGGGGATCGATGTTATTCCGTACTGCACAAGACCCATGATGGAGAGTATCGAAGCGTTGCTTACAGTGAGGCATTTGAAGAAGAGGTCTCTAATATTGTCGAAGCACTGGATATTTTGGTTGAGTCTCTTGAAGAACAAAATGATGATGTGTACGGTCAAGAGAAGCAATGGATAGCCTATTTCAAAGCACTTCAAGAAGCCTTTTCACACCGTAATACCGATGAGCTTATTAAGTATTGGGCAAAAGTCGATGAAGCATGGATGGAGATTACTACACCCATTCAGCCAGGACACCCACTGGAGTATTATGAAGACCACTACCGTAAAGCTGTAGCATTAGAGTGGGATGTGCGTATTATTGACCCTATTTTGCAAAACAACTCCTCCATTGGTGAAGATGTCAAATCTTTTGCCACGTCCATTAGTCAAAATATTGGTAATGCTTTGGGTATCAAAATCATCAATCACAATATCAAACAAATAGATAATACACAACTCTATATTGGACGACCCATGTTCTATTATGGAGCAGAGTTTAATGGACTTTTCTCTGCACAAGTTGTGCCAAACGATGAGAGAGTCTCTGCAAAACTTGGGAAAAAAATCTTTGCCTATCCTGATTTTGTCATGGAAGCCAAAAAGAGCAAACCTACCATGCAAATTGCTGTTGAATTTTTAGGAATTGACTTTATGAGAGCTCAAAGAGAGTTTATTAAAAAACATCCACAGCTTTGGTATGATATTTATAATATTACGACCATTGGGCATGAGTATGGACATATTTTGTGGATTGATCGCGATACCGAAAAAGTGATGAATCGTAGTGGACAATTTAAAAATATTGAAGAGTTCAAAGCAACAGCTGGTGGACTCATGGCATTTTTCTTTAATGAAAAAGAGGAGCTTAAAGAGCATGTGATCAATGATACACTCTCCCGTGCTGTTGCACTTATGTCATGGCGA
>Ga0193954_1001729_pt1 | contig 10889 bp, 4 predicted proteins | sample BB_5_MG_FD_140340 | JGI IMG/M metagenome (GOLD analysis project Ga0193954, IMG submission 140340) | Microbial mat bacterial communities from the Broadkill River, Lewes, Delaware, United States - BB_5_MG | ecosystem: Environmental > Aquatic > Freshwater > River > Microbial mats | place: USA...
CGCGAGTCGTCGCCGGTCTACATTCCGCCCCCTGAGCTGTCCAAGTGCGTACGAGGCGAGATCGGCAGCGCCGCGATCGAAATCGAAGAGGTCGCGATCGGAGTGCAGATTGCGTTGTCGCAGCTGCAGGAGCACTACACCAACTATGACTATGCAATCCGAGGCTGTGCGCTTGTGGATGCGCGCAATGCCCAGATCGAGGGCGTGAGCTCGCAGCACCTGAAGACGATGAACAAGCTCAAGCTTGTGCGACAGGTCGCCTTCGGCGCGGCCCGGGCTGCGGAGGCGACCAAGGACTGCGCTGGCGGCATCAACCCGGCCTCGATCGGTCAGAGCGTGGCCGTGTGCGCGGGCGCCGCCGTGCAGGCGGCGGGGGACACGATCGAGTTCACGGTAGGGCAGGAGATGGAGCAGGCGCAGCGTGAGCACGACGCGCTGATCAACATGATCGAGGCCCAGACCGAGAGTCGCATTTGCTACAACGACGCTGAGAAGGAGTTGGTGGGGGTCAATACCCAGCTCCTAGTCATCAAGCAGGCGATGCTTGAGCTGGAGAGCGCGACCCACACGCTCAACGTGACAGTGGACCGCGCCGCCAGCCTCTTCGACGATGGGCGCGCTGAAATCGCCGCGCTCGGGCAGCGCCGCGTGCGCTCGATCGCGCATGACATGTGGCTGGATGAGCGTGCGGACCGTTTTGCGAGCTCGATGCGCGCGGCTCGGCGTGGGCTGTATTTGGCGGTGCGCGCGATTGAGTACGAGCGCCAACGGTCCAGCGCCTTGAGGGCAGACGTGCTCGCGGCCCAGACCCCATCCGATCTGACCCAGGTCTTCGCGTCAGTCGAGGCGACAGCGCTCACCCGGGGCATCAATGGACGTCGTCCGAATCAGCTCAGCCTCGTGCTGAGTCTGAGGCAGCACGTGCTTGGGTTGCAGGCGCGCGAGGGTGGCAGCGGCCTGCGTGGACTCGACGACATCGCGCGGTTCAGAATGTACCTGCAGGACCCGCGCTTCGCACGATTTGGGCCGGTGGGTGAGTTCCTGGGGCAGGAGCTGCCCTTCGACATCGCGCCTCTCGAGGCCCTCGGTCGTGACAGCGTGCCCGGCATTCCCATCTTCGCGGAGGCGGACTGCGGGGAGCGGTTGTGGTCGGTGAATGCGTCCATTCAAGGGAGCGAGGCAATGTTCCGCGGGCAGGCAACGAGCGCGTGCTCTAGTCGCAGCTGCCGGATCGAGTTGCGCAAGTCGAACACGTTCTTCAGCCAGTGGTGTGGCGCCGCTCCTCCGGAGGCCCCGTTTCAAACGGCCTCGGTGCGACCGGCGCGCAACTTGTTCCTGGATGGGGTGCCGAGCCTCGGCGACGACAGCAATGCGTCTTTCAGCGTAGCGCGGATCGGGACGCGGTTGGACGTGCCTGCAGAGGAGCTGCAGGACGTCGAGTACGTCGATGGAGCCTCGTCCGAGCTCGCGGCGCGGGGGCTGTACGGCGCCTATGCGCTGTTCGTGCCTGCGAGTTCGATCAGCCGAATCGACGATGCGGGGGACCTGAGTGATGGGCTGGTGCTCGACGAGGTCGACGACATCCTGATTCGCATCGACTACACCTCGGTGGCCCGCTGAGGAGCCGTACAGAGCAGCCGCTCCGCGTCCTATGCCCCGCGCAGAAGCGACCGGGGCCGAACGACATCACCGAATTTTTTCGGAACTTACGCAAGGTTCTGCTTGCTGACCTCGAACGTTGCATGTCCCCGGCGAGCCGCGGAGCCCGTCGGCGAGATCACGAAAGGAGGGATGCGATCATGAAGACTCGACTGATGCTCTTGGCCGTCCTCGCAATGAGCGTTTCGGGGCTCATCGCCTGCGGCGGCTGACCCCAACTCACCACCCATCACGGGGGCGGCCCTCGTGGGTCGCCCCCGCCCGATCATGCCAGACCGGAGGCTGAGCTCATGCTGGACCCTCTCACGCACAGTGTGCTCGACCATCCCCGACGCTACTGGGGTCTGCTCGCGCTCGCCTTGGGCGCCGCGCTGTGCGGCGCCGCGCAACTCCAGACCGACTTTTCGACCCGCTCCTACTTCGACGGCGACGACCCTGCGCTTGCGCATCTCGACGTCGCGCAGGCCACCTGGGGCGCGGATGACGCCATTGTGCCCGTCGTCGTGACCGGCGAGGACGTCCTGCGGGTCGAGGCGCTGGGCACCATTGAGCGCGCCGGCCAAGCCCTGGCTGCGCTGACTTTCGTCGAGCGGGTCCGGAGCCTCAGCAATACCGCCGTTCTTCGCAGCGCCGAAGACGGAGAGATCGAGCTGCGATCCACCCTCGACAGCCTGCCCGACAATCCACAAATGCAAGCTGACTGGCGAAAGCGAGTCCTCCAGGCCCCACACCTTGTGCCGCTCTTGCTCGCGGAGGATGCCGGCGCGACGGTCCTGCTGGTCGAACTGGCGGGCGATACACGGGACGGGACCACGGTCCGACCCCAGATCCAGCGGCTGCGCGATGTGCTCGCCGAGTTTCAAGGGCAAGCCGGCCTGCGCTTTTCGCCCGGCGGCACCGCGCCCACCCGTGCGGCCACCTTCCACCTCATCCATCAAGATCAGGCGGTGATCGTCCCGATCTCTCTCCTGCTCATGATCGCGCTGCTCGCGTGGATGTTCCGCCGGCCGCACGGGGTGATCGCGCCGCTGCTCGCCGCCTTCTTCCCCGTGGTGCTGCTGCTGGGCGTCATGGGGGCCTGCGGGGTGACGGTCGGCACGCTGAACCAGTCCTACCTCACCCTGCTGCCCGCAATCGCGATTGCGGACGCTATCCACCTGGTGAGCCGCTTTCACGAGGAGGTGCGGGCTCGACTGCGCCCGGGCATGGGACTGAGCCCCGAGATCCGACGCGCCGCCCTGGTCGACGCGGTCCGCCACATCGGCGCCGCCTGCCTGATGACCAGCCTCACGACGGGGGTAGGCTTTCTGTCGCTCCGCGCGGCCGGCATGCCGGTGCTGAAGAGCTTTGGTACCTACGCCGCAGTGGGCATCGTGCTCGCGTACTCGAGCGTGCTGATCGTCATCCCTTTGTGCCTGGCTCAAGTCCGCAGCCTGCCCGAGGCCCGCCCGCGCTCGGACGCGGTCCTGCGCGCCCTCGCGCGTCTGTCCATCCGCCGGCGCAAGGTTGTACTGCTGGGCGCGGCCGCGGTGGCCGCCGTATCGCTGGGCCTCGGGCTGCGAGTGCGCGCCGACGAGCACATCGCGAGCTTCTTCCTGCCCGAGCACCCCGTGCGTCAGGCGGGCACGACGATCGATCGGGACCTCGGGGGGCTGCTCGCTCTGGAGATCGACCTGTTCGCCGATGCGCAAGATGGCTTGCTTGAGCCGGAAGTGCTTCGGGCCCTGCACGGGGTCGAAGCCTGGGCCCGTGCGCAGCCGGGTGTGCGCGCCACGCAGGGCCCTGCGAGCTATGTTGCGCACGTCGGCGAGCTGATCATGGGCGAGGCTCAGATCCCCGAGCGGCGTGCGAGCATCCGTCAGCTGCTGCTGCTGGTGGAGGGCGAGCCGGAGCTCGCCGGCCTGTTGAAGCCGGACGGCCGCCGAGGGCGCATGATGCTGCGCACCAAAGATATGGGCGCGCGGGCCTTCATCGACTTCGCCCAGCGTACTCGAACCGAACTTGATCGAGCGCTCGCCGGTCGGCCGGTGCGCGCCGCCGTCACCGGCGTGCTGTACGTGGGCTACCGCGGCCTGAACAACATCAGCCTGGACCTGCGCGACAGCTTGCTCGTGGCCTTCGTCGTCATCCTCGCTATGACTGGCCTGCTGTTCCGCTCCGTACGCCTCGCCGCGGTCTGCATGATCCCCAATGTGCTGCCGCTCGTGGTCGGCTACGGATTGCTCGGGGCCCTCGACTGGAGCCTCAACCCCACCCGGGCGGTCATCTTCACTCTGGGCCTCGGCATCGCGGTGGACGACACCTTGCACTTCACCGCGCGGGTTCGTGAGGAGCTCGCCCGCGGCCGCTGCACGGCGCGCGCCCTCGAGCTCGCGGTGATGCGCTGCGGCCGCGCCGCGGGCCTGACCACGCTGATCCTCGTGCTCGCGTTCCTGCTAAACCTGGGGTCGTCCTTCGTGCCGATGGTGATGATGGGCGTGCTCGGTGCGGTGGTCATCGCAGCGGCGCTGGTCTTCGACGTATTGGTGCTGCCCGCCTTGCTGTCTTTCGTCCTGCGCCCTTCGCGTGCCCGCCGCGCCGCCTTGTCTCGCAAGTCATCGCAGACGCCACCCATATCCGCGAAGTGCGGCTGAGACCGCCGCTGGCCTCACCCCAATGGGGACCCGCGCTGCCCGCAAACAGACGCCGGCGCAGGAACCACCGGCAGCGAGGTTGATGCCCTCAAGCCCGGCGCAGCGCTGCTCTGACCCACGCACCCCTTTCAGTTCTTGGGGTAAACACGTAGACGGGGTCTTATGACGACTCGTTTAGCCGGATTCCTGGATTGATCCCCGGAACTCCAGCCTGCAACGTGCCAGGCAGCTCTTTTGAGCGAATGGGGGCAAGTAATGGAATATCTGAGAATCGTTGTCGCAGCCGCGGCGGTACTGACGTTCAGCGCCTGTACCGTTGAGACCAACCCGACGGCCCGAACTGCGGCCGATCCCGCGGTGGCCTTCGACGGCCTCGAAGTGGCTGAGGACTTCACCTTCGCGATGCGCCGCGACGTGAAGCTCCAGCTGCAGGCCAGCCAGCCCGACGTCGCCAAGTACGTCGAGATCAGCGACGACGAGGGCCGCCGACTCTTCGCGGGCGCCGTGCTTGGAAACCTCGACCTCGATTTCGACGTACGTACCGGCTCACAGCCTGTCCTCAACGTGCGCGTCGGCAAGGGCGACGCCGCCGTCAGCCAGTCCGTGACCCTCGTCGACGGCCGCGGCGCGGCGAGCTTCTGAAGGTGAATACAATGAAGAAGCTGTGCAAGACGACTTCCCTAATCCTGATGAGCGCGCTGACCTTCAGCGCCTCGACCGCCCTCGCGCAAGGCACGACCGGCGAGCCCGGCGTCGACTCTGACGGCGATGGCATCCACGACGACATCGACGCCGAGCCCTGCGATAACCGCGTCTCGATCAAACGCTTCGATCCCGCAGACCGCACTTGGGGCATGATGCTGTTCGAGGATAGCTGGCCCGAAAAGGGTGACTTCGACTTCAACGACGTCGTGATCGCCTACAACCAGGTGCTCAGCTACGACAGCGGCGGCCTATTCACCGGGATCCGCCTCGACATCCGCGTGATGGCGGCCGGTGCCCACTACACCAATGGCCTCGCCTTCCATGTGCCCAACGTGCCCGCGGCCCAGGTCGAAAACCTGCAGCTGTTCGTCGACGGCCAACCCCAGCCGATTACGACGCGCCCCGGCGAGGTCGACCTGGTGGTCGACTTGAGCAGCGACCTCCACGCGCTGCTCGGCGTACCGTCCCGCACCTGGGTCAACACCGACCCGGCCGTGCCCGCAGTACCCTATGTCGACATCACCCTCATGGCCGAGTTCAACCCGGGCGTGGGCGTCGCGGCCTCGAACGCGCCGTTCGACATCTTCTTGTTCAACCGCGCCCGTCAGACGGAAGTTCACTTGCCGCAGTTCCGCGGCACGTCCTCCCTCAACACTGCCCTATTGGGTACCGCCGACGACGGTTCGTCGCCGACACGCGCCTTTGTGACCACCGCGGGCATCCCTTTCGCGCTCGTCTTCCCCGAGCAGGTCACCTACCCCAATGAGGGCACCAGCATCGCGAGCCTGTTCCCGACCATCGTCGACTTTGGTCTGCAACTGCCCGGCTCGCAGAACTTCTATCGAAACCCGGTTCTGGCCCACGCGTACGGCAACGTCTCTCCGGGCGCCTTCGGCGCGACCGCGAGCACCGACGTCAGCTGCTTTACCGCAGACCCTGGCCAGTGTGGCGCCGCCGCATCCGTGGGTTCGGTGAGCGCGCCGTCCACCGGCCTGTGTGGCTTCGGGACCGCCTCCGCGGTCAGCTCATCGGGCGGCCTGTGGCGCTGGGACTGCACGGGGATCTACTCGACTCCGACCGCTTGCACCGCCCCAGACCTTGTCTGCACCCCGAACCTGTCCAGCGGCTGCACCATCGCCAATGGCTCTGGCAATCAGGTCTGTAACGGCTCGGGCACCGGCTACGGGGCCTGTACGCTCAACACGTGCAACAGCGGGTACTATGCCAGCGGCAATACCTGCCTGGCCCAAGTCTGTACGCCGGGGTCCGCCCGCAGCTGCAGCGTCACCAACGGCGCGGGCACCGAGACCTGCAATAACCTGGGCTCGCGCTACCAAAACTGCACCCTGACCAGCTGCGACGCTGGCTTCACGGTCTCTGGCAATACTTGCCTGCCGACGGCCGCGACCGACGCGGACGGAGACGGTATCGCGGACGACGACGAGCCCAACTATGGCACGGACGTTAATAACGCAGATTCTGATGGCGACGGCATGCGGGACGGCGTCGAGCTGGCCATGCGCCAGAGCCCGACGACGCCCAATGCGCGACCGAGCGCCTCTGGAACCCCCGTTTCGTCCTGCCAGGCGCTGTCACAAGGCCAGACCTACCACCTGACCCAAGACATCTCGACATCGGGTTCGGAGTGCTTCACACCCGCCCGTGACGTGACGTTGGACTGCCGTGGTTACTCCATCATTGGAAACGGCACCGGAGTGGGTATTTACCTGAGCGGCCATAAGTATAACTTCACGCTGCGCAACTGCGAGATCCGGAACTTCCGTGCGGGTATCTATGCCTCCGCGCATAACTACTATCTCGAGGTCTACAACAGCGCGCTGCACAACAATACGGAGTACGGGGTGCAGACGCAGCACCACAACTACTTCACCCGCATCGAGGACAGCCGCGCGACCTTCAATGGGCAAGACGGCCTGCACCTTGACGACTTCGGGCAGGTCGCCGACCTGCGAGACAACATCGTCGAGCACAACGGCGGCAATGGCGTCCTGATCCGCGAGTACCGCAGCTGGTCGTGGAGCTGGAGCAACCCAACCTTCACGCTCTCCGGCGGGGAGAGCTTCTCCGTCTGCGGCAACCAGGTCTCAAGGAACGGAAGCTGTGAGTACAGCATCTACTCGAGCAATGGAGCCGGCACGCCCCAGCTCGCGCCTGGCTGCCACGAGCCGGCCCCGGCCGAGCCCGCCTGCCCGTGTAGCCCCGGCGCCTCACGCGGCTGCAACATCGCCAACGGAACTGGGTCCGAGACCTGCAACGCCAGCGGAACCGGCTACGGCGCCTGCACCGCGGTCAGCTGTGCGCCGGGCTATTTCGTGGCCAATAACAGCTGCGTACCCGTCGGCAATGCGACCGATAGCGATGGCGACGGCCTCGCTGACTTCGAGGAGGCTTCATTCGGAAGCAGCTCCGTGCTCGCCGACTCCGACGGCGACGGCATGCGTGATGGCATTGAGGTTGCGATGGGCACCAATCCCGCAGTGGCGAACGCTCGACCGACCGCGACCGGCACTCCGGTCTCGTCCTGTCAGTCCCTGTCCCAGGGGCAAAGCTACTATCTGACGCAGGACGTGAGCACGACCGGCGCCGACTGCTTCACGGCGGGCCGGAACGTCACTCTAGACTGTCGAGGCCACTCCATCAGCGGAGACGGGGGCAGCGCGGGTATTAGTCTGGGTGGGCACCGCTACGGCTTCACCCTGCGAAATTGTGAAGTCCGCCACTTCCGGGCCGGCGTCTACGCCTCGGCTCATAACTACAGCATGCAGATCTTCAACAGCATGTTCCACAGCAACACGGAGTACGGGGTGCAGACGCAGCACCATAACTACTTCACCCGCATCGAGGACAGCCGGGCGAGCTTCAATGGGCAAGATGGACTGCACCTTGATGACTTCGCGCAGGTCGTTGATTTGAGGGACAACACGGTCACCTACAACGGCGCCAACGGCGTGCTCATCCGCGAGTATCGCAGCTGGACCTGGAGCTGGAGCAACCCGACCTTCACCCTGTCGGGCGGCGAGACCTTCTCGCTGTGCGGCAATCAGGTCGCTGGCAACGGGGGCTGCGAGTACAGCATTTACTCCGGCAACGGCCCAGGCAGCGCCTTCATCGCGCCAGGCTGCTACGAGCCCGCTCCGGCCGAAAACGCCTGCCCCTGACCCGCCTGCGGGCGTCGCGAGGACCGCGATGCCCGCCCTCCACTCGGTCTTGTAGGCGTTGGCCACGAACCGCCCCCCGGCCATACGACCTGCCGTCGCGCACTTCCCGTTTCGGCCGACACCGGGTCGCGCCCGGCCATGAGACGGCTCACCCCGGTGCCTTTGGCTTTCGCCGGCTAGGCCGTCGCCAAGCGGTTTCACATTGGCGCGGACAATCTGAGCCCCGGCCTCGGTTCGAGCACGCAGGCCACGCCTCGGTTCATGTGCGCTACGCACTGGTTGCAGTGCGTGCAGCGTGACACGACATCCTCTTTGGCGGCGAGGCGCGGGATGAAGTCGGGGTCCGCGAGCAGGGCCCGGCCCATGACGACGAAGTCGAAGCCGCGGTCCGTCGCCTGGTTGACCGCACGCGCCGAGTCCACGCCACCGAGCAGCGCCACCGGCGCATGCACCGCGCCGAGCAAGCGCTCGGCCTGCGCGAAGAAAAAGCTCGGGGCGTACGGAAACCGGCGCACGAGCAGGGGGCCGAGCAGGCGCATCGACAGGCGCTGAAGCCAGGAAGTCTCGTCGCGGATCATCTCCCGCAGCGGCACATCCCCGCGCATCAAATAAAAAGCAGAGCGCTGTACCAGCCCGCCGGAGGGCACGATCGCGTCCACCCCCGCAGCGACCAGGGCCTGCGCAATGGGCACCGCCTCGTTGTCTGGCGCGCCGCGTACGCCGTCGTGCAAGTTGATCTTCGCAAGGACTGGGTACTCGTGCCCGACTCTCGCGCGAATGGCGCGCACGACCTGCGCCGGGAACCGCAGGCGGTCTTGCAGTTCGCCGCCGTACTCGTCGCGGCGCCGGTTGAAGGACGGCGACAAGAACTGAGACAGCAGATAACCGTGCCCGCAGTGCAGCTCGACAGCGTCGATGCCTGCGTCCTGAGCGATGGCCGCAGCCTCGGCATACGCGGCGGTGGTGGCGCGCAGGTCGGCCTCGGTCATCGCGCGCACGAAGGGCCGCCCATAGGCCAACCCGTAGGCGTTGATTGCGAAGGAGGGACCCATCGGTCGGGCTGCACCTCGCAGTTTTGAAAAGCCCCCACAGTGCGCAAGCTGCAGGCTGACTTTCCCGCCCGCGTCGTGCACGGCGGCCGCGAGTCGATCCAGGCCCGCGCCGGCCGTAATCAGCAGTTGGTCAGAGAACGTGCGCCCCGACGCCTGTACCGCTCCATAGGCGACAGTCGTGAGCGCGACCTCGGCCCGCGCCATGCTCGTGTGGTGGGCGATGAGGTCGTCCGAGACTCGGCCCCCGGGGTCGAGCCCTCGTAGGTCGCGGTCTTGATGAAGCGGTTCTTCAGGGTGAGGCCGTTGATCTGCCCCGGCGTGAGCGCGCGCGGTCATGGCGTCGAAGCCCCGAAGAAGCCGCGGCGCAGGGCCACGGACAGCAGCCAGGGGATCAACGGCGGGCACAGCCACTGCGCAAGCCGCAGGCTGTGCGCGTCCCAGCCCACCCGTACCTCGGCGCGGTTGCGGCGGATCGAGTGCAGTGACCGTGCCGTCGCAGCTCGCGTCGAGACAGCGCCTTTCATACAGGGCACTGGAATCGGGAGCACAGCGCAGACGCGCGCTGAAATCGAGGCGCGGCGTTTGCTGGATGGGTCGCAGTCTCCGCAGTGTGCGAAGATCGGCTTTGATAGCAGGGCTGCTGCCGGCCAAATGTAGGCCTGGGTTGCGCTCACAGCCCACAGACGTGGGTCGCGAAGCAGACCTAAGGGCAGAGACTTCTTGCCGCCTCAGGTCACAGGGCCGCCACCGGGCGAGATCGAGCGAGCCAGGCGCACGGGCCCAGCGGTCAGAGAATCTCTCGCTGACAGAAATCGCTGAATGACTTGGTGATGCCGGCCATATCCACGTCTGGAGACAGGGCGACGCGCACAATATAGTCCTTGTCGGTCTCTTGAGTTGTTCCCTGAGTAGAGGTGGCTGGGATGGTCCAGTAGGTCCCTTTGAACTGACCGTAGCTCACGCAATGTTTACAGTCGTTGGGGTTCTCTTTGATCATGTGCCGAATCAACTTCTTGTTGAGTTCTCGGCGGTAGTTTTCTCTGTCTTCGGGCGTCGAGCCCTTTGTTGGCAGCTCCAAAGAGAATACCGAGGGCGTGAAGCCTTGGGCCGCAACCTCGTCGGATACAAAGTTCAGCCGCGCGTTGGGAAGTAGGCTGCGCACATGGCTGACGAACGTTTCCGTATTTTGGTATGCCGCCTCGATGCGCTCGATCATAGACGGCATATTCTTGCCGAGAATCATCAGCTGCTGCCGCGTGGCCGTATTGCCGCACAGAATAAGGTGCCGGCCAATAAAATCCAACAGCTCCGCCGCGTCGTTATTCGCGGTGACGTAGCCGCCGGTGCAGTGCCCGCCGCTGGGGAACTTTGAGCAACTCGCAAAGGATAGAACCTGCACGTCTCGGAGCGGACTTTCGGAATGCAGAAGCTTTACATTGGGGCAGAAAGTCTGATCGACGACGAATACCGCAGGCAGCGCGGTGGTCCCGGAGCCCGTCTTTCTCTCGGCTCTCAGGGCGTCGCCCAGCGCCTCCATGTCCGGGACTTCAACCCTTGGGTTGGTCGGAATCTCAGCCATGACGATGCCCACTGCGTCGTTCATGGCGACCGCGTGGAGCGCTTGGTCAAGGCTACTCACCATGTCCTGATCGCCGTCCACC
>Ga0193954_1001731_pt1 | contig 10875 bp, 8 predicted proteins | sample BB_5_MG_FD_140340 | JGI IMG/M metagenome (GOLD analysis project Ga0193954, IMG submission 140340) | Microbial mat bacterial communities from the Broadkill River, Lewes, Delaware, United States - BB_5_MG | ecosystem: Environmental > Aquatic > Freshwater > River > Microbial mats | place: USA...
CCCCTTTACCTCATCAGAGGTCGCGGCGCGGGCCACCGGCCTGTGGCTGGAGGGCGGCGGCGGCATCGCGCGCACCGGCGCCCTGTGGCGTCCTGTTGTCGAAGCCGGCGTCGGGTATGGCATCAACCTGGGCCCCATCGTGCTCAGCCCCACCGTGCGCTACCAGCAGGTCATAGAACGGGACGACGCGCTGTCCCGGGACGACGGCCGCTTCGCCTCTGCGGGGCTTGAGATCACCTTCAATGACGGCAGTGACGAGGTGCGTGTGCGGGGCCCGGTCTTCATCACCGTGCAGCCCATGGACACGGACTTCGATGGCCTCGCCGACATCAACGACCTGTGCCCCTACATCGCCGAGGACCGAGATGGCTTCCGCGACGAAGACGGCTGCCCCGAACATGACGTCGACCGAGATGGCTTCGCCGATAACGCCGATGACTGTCCGGAGGAACCCGAGACTGTGAACGGCGTTAATGACTATGACGGCTGCCCGGACAGCGGGGCCTTGGAGATGGTCAATGGCGTCATCATCGTGGACGAGAAGATCCTCTTCGCGACCAACTCCCACCGCATCCGCAAGGCGGGCCTGCTGAAGCTCAAGGAGCTGGCCGCTGACGCCGAAACACGAGAGACCTGGGTGGGCCTGGTGGTCGAAGGCCACGCCGACATCCGAGGTACCGCAGCCTATAACCGTAAACTCAGCTTGCTGCGCGCCAAGGCTGTGCAAGCTGCCCTGCATCGCTACGGCCTGAGCCTGCCCATCGAGGCGGTGGGCCTCGGCGAGAGCCAGCCGCTCGATCGAAAGCACCACAAGCGCAATCGTCGTGTGGAGATCAGGGTCAAGGAACAGCGTCAGCGCATCACCGCCGATGCGGGCACTCGCTCGATGACCCTGCTTGAGACCGGAGACTCTGAGTGATGTCGCAGCTGCTGTACCGCGCCCTGATTGTTGTCGGCCTGCTGGGCTCCGCCGCCGGCTGTGACGCCGTTGTGGGCGCGCAATGCGCGGCCAGCCTGGACCCCTGCGGACGGATCTGCTGTGCCGAGGGCTTCGCGTGCAATGAGGACCTGATGTGCGTGCTTCGCCCTAGCGAAGACTACGATGGCGGACTGCTCGGCCCCTGGAATCGTCCCCAAGACGCGGGTGAGGACGCCGAGAGTGACGCGGGATTCCCAGACGCCGGCACGCCGGACGGCCACAGCCCTGATGCCAACAAGGATGGCGGACAGACGGATGCGGACAGCGACGCGGGGTTCCCGGACGCAGACAGTGACGCAGGATTCCCGGACGCAGACAGTGACGCAGGGTTCCCGGACGCAGACAGCGACGCAGGGTTACCGGACGCAGACGCGGGCGCTCCGGATGCGGACGCGGGAACACCCGACGCGGACGCGGGCGCTCCGGATGCGGACGCCGGAACGCCGGATGCGGACGCCGGAACGCCGGATGCGGACGCCGGAACACCCGACGCGGGCGCTCCGGATGCGGACGCCGGAGCCCCCGACGGTGGGCCGATCTGCCCGCTGGGCACTCAACTGTGCGGCGCACAGTGCGTCGATACGCTCAGCGACACCAGCCACTGCGGCGGATGCAACCTCGCCTGCACCGCGATGGAGTTCTGCAACGCGGGTACATGTGCACCGACCTGCACCGCACCACGCACCCAATGCCCGGGCGGCTGCTTCTACGTGCAAAATGACCCCAATAACTGCGGCACCTGCGGCAACGCTTGCGGCAGCAATGTCTGCTATCAGGGCGGCTGTGTCGCCCCCTCAGCGGGGCACGTGGTCGTGATCGGCCATGACATGCGAAGTACGCACCCGGCCACAGTCAACATTGCGGGCAACGCGGTCTTCCTGCCTGTGCAATCCCCCTTGACGGTGGGCATCTTCCGGGAGCGCACGTGGTCCTCCACGGAGCAAGCTATCAACACCGTCATCAGCGGCGCTGCGACTCAACTCAACCGCACCTACTCTACGGACATCATGCTGGCCTCCGAGGTCACCCAACGCCTCGCCAACGTCGATGTTTTTGTCATCTATCCCCAAGAGGCGAGCAATGACGCCGAGCTCATGGGCTGGGGCACAGACTGGAGCCTCGCGCTTCAGGCCTTCGTGCGGCGTGGCGGCACCGTGGTGCTGTTTGACGCGGGCGGCATTCACCAAGGTGCCTGGCAGATCCTCGCGGGGGCCGGCCTCTTCGCGGCCTCGGGGCGTACGGCCCTGGCCAATGGCACCATTGTGGATGTGGTCTCGCCAGCCGATGCGCTGGTGCGCGGCGCGCCGCTTTCGTACCCCGCGCCGAATACCACGATGACCTTCACGAGCACCCTGACGGACGTGGTCGTCGAAACCCGAGCCTTGCCCGCCGCACCCGTCATCTTCCATCGCGTCGTCGTGCCCTGACGGCTCGTTGACCCGCGTGCACCCCTTGCTCACGGGGCCCGGCTCAGGCATTCGTCGAAGGATGTCTGAGCAGATGACCGTAGTGCAGTACGCAGGACCCGGAGGCCCCGAGGTCATCCGCCTTTCGCAACGTAGCCTGCCTCAGCCCCAGACCCAAGAGGTCCTGGTGCAGGTTGCTGCGGCCGGCGTCAATCGACCGGATATTCTTCAACGCATGGGTGTCTATCCGCCCCCGCCCGGCGCCAGTGACGTGCCGGGTCTGGAGGTCTCGGGCCGGGTCATCGCCGTGGGTCCAGACGTATCATGGCCTGCCATCGGCGATGAGGTCTGCGCGCTCGTCGCGGGTGGCGGCTATGCCAGCCACTGCCTCGTTCCAGCCGGGCAGTGCTTGCCCGTGCCCGTAGGTGTCAGCCTCCAGGACGCGGCCAGCCTTCCGGAGACCTATCTCACGGTGTGGACCAACCTCTTCGAAGATGGGCGCCTCGGACCTGGCGACAGAGCCTTGGTGCATGGCGGCGCGGGAGGCATCGGCAGCACCGCAATCCTTCTTGCGAAGGCCTTTAATGCTGAGGTCGCGGTGACCGCAGGCGGTCCGGAGCGAGTTCAGTTCTGCCGGGACTTGGGCGCTGACCTCGCCATCGATTATCACACTGAGGACTACGTTGAGGCGGTGAAGGCCTGGGCGCCCGAGGGTGTGCAGGCCGTGCTCGACATGGTCGGCGGGGACTACGTGCCGCGCAATCTATCCTGCCTTGGCACCGGCGGAAGGCACATCACCATCGCCTTCTTGAGGGGCCTCAGCGCAGAGATTAACCTCTTTGAGGTGATGAAGAAGCGCCTGGTGCTCACCGGCTCTACGCTGAGGGCACGATCGGCCTATGAAAAGGCGAGACTCACCCGCGCTGTGCGCACCCAAGTGTGGCCCAGATTCGCCGACGGCGGGCTCAAGGCCACGGTCTGCGCCCGCTTTCCGCTCGCACAGGCCGCCGAGGCCCACAGCCTGCTCGAACAGAGTCAGCAGCGCGGTAAAGTGCTGCTCATCCCCTGAGCGACGTGTAGGATGGCGAACAGGCACGGTATGAGGCAGATAGAATTCAGCGCCCCCCTGGGTTTGGCATTGACCGCGACTTTGATGCTCACGGGCTGTCCGCCCACCCAGATCCAGTTCCCAGCCGACGCGCAGATGCCGGTACCCTCCGGCGACGCAGGCGATCTTGCGGATGCGGCCCCCGGCGTCGACTCGGGGGCCCATACCGGGGGCGATGCAGGACCAGTTGCCGACTCCGGGCCACGCATCGACGCGGGCTCCGTGCCCGTGACGGGTGCGCGCGCCGAGACCCCCTACGGAGTGCGGCACATCTACTCGCAGGTCCAAGCCTGGAGCTATGATGGCGTCTACTTCCTGGGCGTCGACCTCAATACGGACGAAGGCGTGGTGCTTCATGCCGGCACTTGGGAGGAGCGGGCCCGCCTGTCGCGTATCGGACATCGCTGGATCACGGGCACCCACCAAGTGCTGATGTTTGATGACGCACGCGGCACCGGCGCCAAGCTCTACGCCTACGACCTCGATACCGGCATGGAGACGGAGCTACTCGACCTTGGGCATCCCGGCCTGCGCGCGGGCCGCTCCCAAGAGGAGGTCGATCGCTCGGGACGCTGGGTCGCAGTCTATATTGACGAGCCCAGCAGCGGCGGCCCCCGAATTGTCACCGCAGACCTCGCCACGCCGCAGGTCGGCGCGGACATAGCGATCACGGACATTGGCTGTGACTTCGAGCCCGACTGGGTCGGCGTCGACCCGACCGGGGCCTACCTGCTCGTGCAGTCCGTGCGGGACGCCACCGGCCCCTGCTCAGGCCTTTGGGCGCACGATATCCAGACGGGTGCGGCCATTCGCCAACTCACCGACCACCACAACCACGGCACCATGGGCCTGGGCCCCACCGGCCGCCCCTACTTCTTGTCGACCGAGCTGGCCCACCCTCAGGATAATGGCTCGCCCGGTATCTACCGCTACTGGATCGACACCGGAGAGCGGGAGGTCGTCGGCGCACCTCTGCCTTGGGGCGCGCTGGACCACATCTCCTGCCTCGACGGCCCCGGCGACCCCTGCATGGCCTCGGGCAGCAATGAGTTCAGCACCCCGTTCACGGGCCAGATCTGGCGCTTGGACTTCGACGGGACCCGCACCGTGATCGAACCGCACAATGCCACCGGCTGTGATTATTGGGGCCAGGCGCAGGCCACGGTGGGCCCGGACGGCCGCTACGCCTTCGCTACCCACGGCGGCAACTGCAACCAGATCCGGTCAATGGTCGTTCAGTAGCGTTTGCGGCACAATGTGGCGCATGTCCTTTGCGCGCATGCTGTCCGTCACCCTGCTCTGCCTCGGCCTCTCCACCGGCTGCGGCAAGCTGATCTCCTCCCTGCTGAAGGTCGGCACGAAGAGCGGCGCCAAGGTGGGTGCCAGCACCGGCGCGAAGATCGTGACCGGCGCGGGTGTCAAAGCGGGCGCCGCGGGCGCCGCAGCCAAGGTTGCGGCCGGGGGCGGAGACGACGCCCTGCGTCTGGGCACACGGGCCGCCGCAGGCTCAGGCGATGACGTTGCGGCCGCAGGCGCCAAGGTCGCCGATGACCTTCCGGGCGCTGCCGCCGACGATGTCGCCCAGGCCGGAGAAGGCATCGGCGCGGACGTCGCCGAAGTGGCGGTCGACGTCGCCCAGGCGGTGGTCGACGACGATTCTGAGGGCGAAGACGATTCTGAAGGCGAAGACGAATAGTCTGTAACCTCTGGCCCCCCTTCGCGCGTGGTGCCGTCAAATGAGCGACACCACCTTTTCGGTACACACCATCATCATCGGCGGCGGCTTCGCGGGCCTCTGCGCTGCGGCCCGGCTGGCCGACCAGGGCCATTCAGTCGCGCTATTTGAAGCCAGCCAACAGCTCGGCGGACGGGCGCGCACCCGCGTGATCGAAGGCCACGCCTTCAACCTCGGTCCCCACGCCCTCTATGCGGGCGGTCGCGCCCAGGCTCTGCTCAAAGACCTCGACCTGAGCCCGCCCGGAGGCGCCGCCAAGACCGCGGGTGGCTACGCCTTCTTAGGCGAACGGAACCACACCCTGCCCACGGGCTTCGCCTCGCTGCTGACCACCGGCTTGCTCTCGGTGCCCGGGAAGTTCGCGGCGGCGAGATTCATGGCCCGAGCCGGTCAGATCAAGCCTCAATCCCTCAAAGGGCAGACCGTGGCCCAGTGGCTGACCTCGTTGAACCTCGGGCCCGAGGCCCAAGCCCTAGCCGAAGCCTTCATCCGACTGAGCACCTATGTGCACGCTCCGCAGCAGCTCTGTGCGGCACTCGCGCTGGAGCAACTGCAACTTGGCTTGTCTACTGGAGTGCGCTACCTGGACGGGGGTTGGCAGCCCATGGTCGACAGCCTCGCCAAGTATGCGCAAAGCCACGGCGCACAGCTGCAGGTGGGCGCCAAGGTCCGAACCCTGCACAGGTCAGATTCAGGGTACCGCGCTGAAGTTGAAGGCCACCACGATGTGCAGGCGGCAAATATCATCATCGCGACGCCGCCTAAGCCCGCCGCCGCGCTCTTGGGGTGTCTGTCTGGTTCTACGAGCTGGGCGCAGCAACTTCAGCCCGTCAAGGCGAGCTGCCTAGACGTCGCGCTGCGCGCGCTGCCCCGACCCACCGCTACCTTCGGCCTAGGTATTGACCGCGGCACCTATGCATCGGTGCACTCCGCAGCGGCCGACCTTGGCCCGGGCGCTGTGGTGCACGTCGCACAATACCTCGGCCCGCAGGAGGCGCCGGCCTCTCGGGCGGAGCTCGAGGCGCTCTTGAACCGATTGCAACCCGGGTTTCGGGACCAAGCGCTGCACATAGAGTATCATCCGCAGATGATCGTGAGTCACGCCCTGCCCCGGCCCGACGGTCAGGACGCCCGGCCCGGCCCCCAGGGCACAGGCCTAGCGGGTGTCTATCTCGCGGGGGAGTGGGTGCGAAGTGAGGGCTGGCTGCTCGATGCAGCGGCGGCATCAGCGGAGGCTGCGGTGGCCGCGATCGTCTCCACGGCCCACGCGGAAAGGGCGGCCTGAGGCATGAACGCGCCCGCCGTTCACTCTATGTTGGAGCCGCATCGTCGGTACGTTTGGGGCCTTTGTTATCGAATGACGGGCAGCGCGGCCGAGGCCGAAGACCTGGTTCAAGATACCTTCGTCAAGGCTCTGACGAACCCTCCCGATGATCTGCAACGTCCCTTGCGACCTTGGCTCACCCGAGTGGCCATGAACCTCAGCCGCGACGCCCTGCGGCGGCGAAAGACGCGCAGCTACGTGGGTCCCTGGCTTCCCAGTCCGGTGGAGTTTGAGGAGCAAGAGCCAGCGAGCTTCGAGGCCAGCCTAGCAGGTGGCAGCACAGAGGGGCGCTACGAGCTGATGGAGAGCATCTCCTTCGCCTTCCTGTTCGCCATAGAGGCGCTCAAACCTCAGCAACGGGCGGTGCTGCTGCTGCGGGACGTCTTTGACTACTCCGTCGCGGACACCGCTGAGGCCCTCGGCCTGCAGCCCGGCAACGTGAAGGTCATCTTGCATCGGGCTCGCGCCAAGATGAAGGCCTACGATACACACCGGCGCCCGGCCAGTCCCAGCCTCACGGAACAGACGAAACAGGCCCTCGGCCGGCTGCTCGTGGCTCTCGCGAGTCAGGATCACGAGGCCCTCAACGGGCTCATCTGTGAGCAGGTCACCGAGTATAGTGATGGCGGTGGGGAGTTTCTCGCGGCGCTTCGGCCCATCTCGGGCCGCGACAAGGTGATTCGCTTCTTCAGCGGGCTCCTGCAGCGCAGGCAGCCCGCCACGGCAGAGGTGCGTCGGTTGAACGGGCGCCCTGCCCTTTTATTGACCTTTGACTCGGGCCGACCACGAGAGGCGAGAAAGGCGGCCTTGCTTCTCGATATCGACGCTCAGGGCCGGATCATGCAGTTCTACAACGTGGTGAGCCCAACCAAGCTGGCCGCCCTGCGCTTTTAGATGTCTCACCCAATTGCGGGTGCCAGCCTTCTACGCTCGCTGGTATCTATGCAGCGTGAAGCGCATTGGGCTCTTTTGCACCACGATGCTCGCCGCGGCCTGTTCCGTGGACGAGTCCAGCCTGCTGCCGACATGCCCAGCGGGGTCCGTCGCCCGAGGTGGTTTGTGCAGCCCGGTATCTACGACCTCCAACCTGCAGATCAGCCCAGAGCGCATCGACTTTGGCGGCATCGCGATCGGTGGGTCCACCACCCGCAGCTTTGACATTCGAAACGCTGGGGACAGCGCGCAGACCGTGCGCGTCCTGCGGCCTGACAACTCAGCCTTCACGATCTCGGTGCTGGACGAAGACCTCAACATCGAAGCCGGCCAAACACTAGAGGTCTCAGTGACCTTCGCGCCCACTGATCGCAACCCAGCGATGTCCAATATTCGCATCGAGACCTGCCCCGGGGGCTGCGCACGGTATGTGGCGCTCAGCGGCTTCGGTCTCGAAGTACCGACTTACCTGCGATGCGGTACGCTGCGCTTTGCGACCACGCCGCTTGGGGAGTGCACCTACGATATGATGATCTGCCGAAACGAAGGTGCATCCACGGCGCGAATCACGGACGTGCGGGTAGAGTCTTACGACGGGTCCATCGAACTATCCGGCCTGCGTCTACCGCTCACGATTGCGCCCGGCGCTACGGAGGGCATCCCACTATCGTTCTGCCCTCGTGAGCGCGGCCCAACCGTGGCCCAGGTGAACGTGACAACTTCCGATGGCATGACCGTGCCCGCTTTTGCAGAAGGCACCGCCCCCGAGGTCGGAGAGTGCCGCCTGTCCTATAATCGGACCGTGGACTTCGGCCTCGTGCAGTCAGGCACAGCCCAAGAGGGTGAGGTCACGATCCAAAACCGGGGTGACCGCGAGTGCTACCTCGCCGTGACTGGGCTCTCCACTGGCTCCACTCCGCCTTTCTCTATCGATCCCAACCTGGAGCGACCCCTCGGCCCGGGCCGGACCTGGACGATCGCCATACACATGGCCCCAAGCCCTGCCGGCCTGTACGTCGGTGAGCTTCGGTTTGAGCGAATCGCGGACGAGCCCTTCGTAGGCACCGTAGCGATTAGGGCCCAGGTCATAGACGCGGGTACACGACTAACTGTCTCATCCACCGCCTCGGGGCCGCTGGTTCCTTTGCAAGGCGCCACACCCATGATGTGGCAAGGCAGCGACGATGACGGCACCGCCGAGCTCATGTTGCCCTTCCCCTTCACCTTCTTCGGCACGCCTCGGCAGAGGGTTTGGATCAGTACAAATGGCTTTGTGAGCTTTGCGCCCGACAACGTGAGGGAGCTGAATAACACCGCGCTGCCCAACCCCAGCGGGCCCAACGAAGTGATCGCCTGGTGGTGGGACGACTTGTACCCCGGGCAGTCTGCAGGGCCGGGCGCGCAGTGGCTGGTGGAGGGCGCGGATGGGCAACGCATCTTGCGCATGCAGTTCCCGGAAATCGTGCGTTTCGGCCAGGACCCGGACCTGCACGTCTCCGCGGAGGTGCGCCTGTACGAGGCCGATAGCCGGGTGGAGGTGCAGTATGGTGCCGCAAGTGTCGGTCCCAACGGAGACTTGTTTTCCGCGACGGCAGGCTGGGAGGGCCCGGGTGGCATTCAGGGCGCCGACATCCTCGGGTGCAGTCCCAATTGCACCGCTGCCGACTGGCCGGCATTCACGACCTGGACCTATAGAGAAGAGCCCTAGGCGCCCCTAGATACAGATCCCAAAGCCGAGACCAATGTCGCTGCAGCCGGTCCCTGGGTTCGTACAGGCGGGGAAAGATAGGTCACAGGACTCGTAGCACTGGGCGCTGTCCTCACCGAGCAAGCGCGCACAAACCGCGCCGTTGTCGCCGGGTGCGGGGCCTACACAGGCTTGATCCGCGTCGCAAGCCTCGCCGATGGCCACGTTGCCCGGCGCCATGCAGACGGGGTCCGTGCGCTGCAATGAGCAAATCTGCCCGGCTGGGCAGGCGTTATCTGCACCCGCGATGGGGCTGCAGGCTGCGGTGGTCTTCTGACAGATGCCAAAGCGTTGATCATCAATGCCGGTGCACACCTCGTCCGGATTGGAGCAAATGGCCTCCTCAGTATCGCACGGCAAGAAGCATTGCGGCTCAGCCTGGTCGGCCAGCTTCGCGCAGAGCGTGCCCTTGACACATTGCTCCGTCAGACAGGACTCGCCGATCTGCGCCGCGCCCGCAGGCAGGCAGACAGTCTGTCCACCGAGCAGAGTACAGACCTCGGACTCTGCGCAGGGGTCCTCATTGGGGTCACAGGCAACGCCGGTACCCACGCAGACCCCGAAGGTGCGGTCTGTCAATCGTGTGCAGATATAGTTCGGGCTGGTGCCCGGCAGGTTCTCGCAACCCGTGCCGTTTTGCGGATCACAGACGTGATAACACTGGGACTCATGGTCCCGAGGCAGGGCTGTGCAAGTCATATTGCGATCGCAGGCATTCTGCAGCGGCGAGCAGGGCTCCTCGTGCGCCAAGCGAGTCGATAGCGCGCCACACAGCGCGTTATCCTTGGCCGGGTCGTAGATACAGGCCTCCCCGGAGGCCGCGTCGCAGCCCGCGTTCTGCACCGGGTTGCACTCCAATCGTCGCTCCAAGGGGCCCGCGGGCACGGTGCTGGTCACGGTGCCGCTATCGGGGCTGCCGGCGTCCGAGCTGCCTTGGTAGGGCTGCACACAGGCCGTCGCGAGCAGCAGGAGCGAGGCCACAGAGAGCTGAGCGCTGTCTAACATCGTCACTGCCATCACCAGTACTCCGGGAACTGCCGCTGAAAGTAGAATCCGGGTCGGTCTTCTTGGGGCAGCGCCTTGACGGTCGTGCGCCGCGAAACGAACTCCAGCTCACCGATCGGCACGCGGGTCTGGTCAATGAAGCTGAGTTCAAAGAGGTTGAGGCCACCCTGCGAACCATCCGGCCTCAAGGGCGCGCGGTACAAGATGTTATCCACCCGGAACTCATAGCAAGTGCGCACCTTGGGCGTGCCTCCGGGGTTCGGGATCTCTTCGACGAACTCATCGCCTCGGTGGATGCGGAAGGCGTAGCGGTCACGAAACCACTGGGGCTCAATGTGGTGGGGGTCCATGCCGGTCTCAACCTCGGTTTTGGAGTCAAAACCATCACCATCGCCGTCCAGGGCCGCATCCGACTGCTCCAGCGGGTTCAAGCGGAACCTGAGCTCCACATAGTCGCTGATGCCGTCTCGGTCCGTATCGATGCGGGAGGAGTCCGTGCCCAAGAAGCGCTCCTCGTCATTGGTGAGACCATCGCCATCGCTATCGTGCTCGGAGGCCATGATGGGGCCCAGCTGCATGAGCATGCCCACAGAGCCGAGCTCGGGGGTGGGTGGCGGCCGGTCATAGATGGCCGCCGG
>Ga0193954_1001733_pt1 | contig 10873 bp, 8 predicted proteins | sample BB_5_MG_FD_140340 | JGI IMG/M metagenome (GOLD analysis project Ga0193954, IMG submission 140340) | Microbial mat bacterial communities from the Broadkill River, Lewes, Delaware, United States - BB_5_MG | ecosystem: Environmental > Aquatic > Freshwater > River > Microbial mats | place: USA...
CAAATACAAATACAACTTTAAAATCATCAGCAGATAAACCAAGCTCTCTTGGTAATGCAGAAAGATTTAAAATAAGTTGTACATTTTTATGAGCTTCACCCTCAGCTTCTTCGATGTATGGGTTAAAACTTTTGATACAGTTAGCAACAAAATCATCAGTGATGCTAAATACAGCTTCTGACTTAGTTGTATCAATTTCTACACCACTTTCTTTTAATGCATCCATAAAGATAGCTGCACTACCAAAGTTTTCATTCCAGTTTACTACTGGGTATGTAGCTTGTAAAATTTTATCAGCATTTAATTGACCTCTGTCAACTCTAGCTATACCAAAACCGATTGGGTTTTTGTACCAGCTTTGAGATTGGATATCTGTAACTTTTGCTTTAAATTGTTCTTGAGTTTCTAACATATTATTATTCCTATTATTGAGTATATTTTGATGGATTATATCTAAAATGCGATAAATTATATATAATAAAAATTATTAATTATAAAAATATATTTAGCACTCAAATAAGATATGTGCTAATTATTCACAAAACTTTAGCTTTGTTTTATAAACTTATGTTAAAATTTCACCCTAAAATTTAATTAAAACATATTATAAAAGGAAACTATTACATGGCTAAACATGAATTTCAAACAGAAGTAGGGCAACTACTTAAGCTTATGACTCACTCTTTATACTCAAACAAAGAGATTTTTATAAGGGAGTTAGTATCAAATGCAAGTGATGCTATTGATAAATTAGAATATTTAAAATTAACAGATGAAAAACTAAAAGGTTTAGAATCAACTCCACAAATCAACATCAAAATAGATGAAGAAGATAACTCTTTAACAATCGTAGATAATGGAATCGGTATGAATGAAGAAGATTTAATTGCTTCTATTGGTACTATTGCTAAATCTGGTACAAAATCTTTCATGGAAAACCTTACAGGTGATGCGAAAAAAGATTCTAACTTAATCGGACAATTTGGTGTAGGTTTCTACTCTGTATTTATGGTATCTGAAAAAGTTGATGTTATCTCTAAAAAAGCTGGTGAAGACCAAGCATTTAAATGGTCAAGTGATGGTTCAGGAAGTTTTGATCTATCTCCTTGTACTAAAGAAGAAAATGGAACAGTTATCTATATCAAACTAAAAGAAGAAGAGATTAGTGAATTTGTTTCAAAGCCACGAATTGAAACTATCGTTAAAAAATACTCTAACCATATACCATTTCCAATTTTCTTAAACTACACAGAAGAAGTAACTGAAGAGTTAAGTGAAGAAGATAAAGAAGCTGGTAAAGAGCCTAAAAAATCTATGGAAAACAAAAGAGAGCAAGCAAACGAAGCTACTGCACTTTGGTCTCAACCAAAAGCGAAACTAAAAGCTGATGATTATAATGAGTTCTATAAAACTATCTCTCATGATTCATCTGATCCTATGGCTTATGTACACACAAAAGCAGAAGGTGTAAGTGAATATACAACATTATTCTATATTCCTTCTATTGCTCCTATGGATATGTACCGAGTTGACTTCCAACCGGGTGTTAAACTATATGTAAAAAGAGTATTTATCACAGATGATGAAAAAGAACTTTTACCTACATACTTAAGATTTGTTAAGGGTATTATCGATTCTGAAGATTTACCATTAAATGTTTCAAGAGAAATCTTACAAGAAAACAAAGTTATGGCAAACATCAAACAATCTTCTGTTAAAAAAGTATTAAGTGAAATCAAAAAACTTGCAAAAGATGAAGAAAAATACAAACTATTTACAGAACAATATAATAGACCTTTAAAAGAGGGTGTATACCAAGACCACGTAAATAAAGATGCGATTTTAGAGCTTGTTAGATACAAATCTACAAACGATACAGAAAATATGACTTCTTTAGCAGCATATAAAGATAGAGCAGATACAGAGCAAAAAGCTATCTACTACATCGTAGGTGAAGATGAAAAAGTTCTTAGAAACTCTCCACTAATGGAATCTTACAAGAAAAACAACATTGAAGTTCTTATCTTAGATGATAAAGAGATTGATGAAGTTATCACTCCTGCAATTGGGGCGTACAAAGACTGGGATATGAAAGATGTTACATCTTGTGAAGCTCCAGCAACAGAACAAACTGAAGAAGAGAAAAAAGAAGTAGAAGAAAAATTCAAATCAATCGTTGAAAAAATCACTACTGCTTTAGGTGCAGAAGTTAAAGAGGTGAAAACTACTACTAGACTTTCTGATTCTCCATCTTGTGTTGTTAAAGATGCAAACGATCCTATGGCTCAAATGGCTCAAATGATGAAAGCAATGGGACAAGAAGTACCAGAATCAGCTCCTATTCTAGAGATCAATCCTGACCATGCAATTGTTAAGTCACTTAATGGTTGTGCAGATGAAGCTATGATAGATACTATCTCTTGGTTATTATTAGACCAAGCAAAAATGTCTGAAGGATTAGAAATCAAAGATCCTGTGGCATTTACAAAAAGACTAAATACAGTTATGGCTAAAGCATTTTAGTTTTAACTTTTACAGTACAAAAAAGGTCTCTAATTAAATTTAGAGACCTTTTTTTTTGCCTATTTTCAAAGTATTTAAAATTTATAAAAAAGTGTCATATATTTAAGTTTAATTTAAAAATAGTTGACTATAATTCTGCCACTTAAAAAGACAAACGCTTTTTATAAATTATTAGTTCCGGCATAGCTCAGCGGTAGAGTAGATGACTGTTAATCATTTGGTCCCTGGTTCGATCCCAGGTGCCGGAGCCATTCAAACACAAACCCCTTATTTATAGACTTTAAACGACATAAACACCAATAAAAATCAAATTATTACAACATTTTTACAACAATATGAAGAAATATACGCATATTTAGCTAAAAGTATGAAATATCTTCAAAAAATAGGTAAAACGCCAATTCACATTTAAAGTGCAACACCACCACGTAAATTAATCTATTAAATTATGCCACTTTTTTTCTCATAAACTCCTTGAAAAATACTTCATTTGGAGTTAGAAATTTCAATGACTTTCTTGGTCTTTTATTTAGTATATTTTGAATAGTTACTATTTGAGTACGGTTAACTGAATCAAATTTAGATTTCTTTGGTATATATTCTCTAATAAGTCCATTAGTACCCCAAGGGTATTTGTCACTTCGTTCGGGCATATGCTCATTCAATCCTCTTTGCCAAGAGGAGTAAGGATCACAGAAATAAAACTTTATATTTAGAGCTTTTGCTACTTCTTCATGATAGGAGAACTCTTTTCCATTATACCCCAAGGGTACTCATTTCATAGCGTCTGCAGTTATTGTATGAACAAGATGTTTTATAGGTTGTAGTAATTCTACTATAGCTTTTGTAACTACGTCTGCTTTTTTTGAATCAACTATTTTCATTAGAGTATATTTACTTTTTCTATCTACTAATGTTACGATAGCCCCTTTATGATCCTTACCTATAATAGTATCAACTTCGAAGTCGCCAAATCTTTTCTTTGCTTCAACTATCTTTGCTCTCTTATCGATATTTACTCTATTCTTGATTTGTCCTCTTGTTTTATATTCACTACTTCTTTTAGTATATTTCTTATTTTGATGTCGCAAATATTTGTACAATCTACCACCTGTACTTTGGTTTTGATATATGTATCTATAAATAGTTTCATGAGATATATTAATATTTGTATCTCTTTTTAATCTTCCTGATAATTGTTCTGGTGACCAACTCTTTTTTAACATTTTTCCTATTTTTAGTTTGAGTTTATTAGTGAGTTTTTTATATCTTTGTTTAAATTTATCTCTTGATACTGATTGTATCTGAGCAAATTCAGGACTGTAATGTCCATTTTTACTATTACGATGTAGTTCTCTACTTACTGTTGATTTATTCACACCAATTAACTTAGCTATTTTACTAAGAGAATAATTCTCTTGTTTATAAGCAAATATTTGATACCTTAATCCTAAGGTTAATTGTTTATACTTTTTCATTGAATGCTCCATTTATCTTGCCAGATATTGAGCTTCAATTGTATATCAATCAGCCTTTCTATCTGCTATGCCTAAACGTTGCACTTTAGATGTGAATTGGCGATTTAAGACTTCTCAGATGCCGGAGTCATTCAAATTAAATCCCCTTAAATCCCCTTAAATACTATCAATATAAAGAATCTAAAAAATCATTGTGCTAAAACTGTGCTAATTTTGTGTTAACAATTTATGCTACATCTTTTAAAAATGTTGCACTTTCTTTATTAACACGTTCATAATTTTCTATCATTTATTAACAACTTATCTTCTCTGGAAGTTCATTAAATATTTTCTGTATTTCTTTTTTAGAATTTATATCTAAAGTTTTATTTGTCGCATCAATTATTTCCAATAAATTGGAAATCTTTGTAGTACCAAATATACAACTTGATATTTCATTATTTCCTAAAATATATGAGAACGCTGCTTGTGCAGGAGTAATATCATTTAATGATAATAAAGCCTCTCTCATTATTTTTGATCCCCTAGATAGTTTGCGACCTGCTGGTTTAATAATAGCTCTTGCCAAATACCAAATATCAGCAATACTTTTAATTGACCCTATTTTTCCTTTAACTAAATGTCCTTGAGCTAGTACTGTTCCCGCTACTACACCAATTCCTGCATTATGTAATTTACTAATTATATCTTCACGATCAAGCTGGAGAATATTATAATCAATTAAAACCATGTCAAATATTTCTGGGTACTTTGATATATATAACATATTACTTTCAGAATGAGTATTGACTCCTAAATATCGAAACATTCCTTTTTCTTTCATAGACAATAAAGCTTCTATGAATTGTGGAGACATATAAGCTTCAGAAATGCCGTGCAATTGAAATATGTCTAGGTAATCACAATTCAAATTTTTAATTGATTTTGCACATGACTTTTCTATATAATCTGGTGAAAAATCCTGAAATATTTTTTTTCGATTAGAAAATATTGGAGCTCTACCTATCGTACTACCTACTTTAGTTGAGATAATAATTTCTGATCTATCATTATTAGTCAGTATGTTTTTTACCGCACGTCCTAGTTTTGGTTCGGCATTAAATTCACTATAATTATGGCCAGTATCAAAAAAATTAACCCCTTTTTCAAATGCTTCATATATTATTGATTCTGCTTTTGTATCAGGAAATCTACGATTACCCCAATACCCAGAACAACCAACTGCAATTTCTGAAACTTTTAAATCTGTATTTCCTAGTTTTCTGTATTTCATGTGTTATTTTGCCTTATTTGTAAATATCAAAATATACTTTATTTTTGGAGGTACCCTTGTAAAGATAAATTTGATTTAATGTTTGGAACATTATTATATATTGTAGCAAAAATAAGCAAACTTTTAGACTTGAAATATAAATCAATAAACGACTTAATGTTTGTATTAAAAACTCCTAAATCTATAGTCCATGTAAAATATATGTTAAGTGAGCTATAAATCAATATATTATATACTTTATGTGTAATTAGATGGTTTAATTTTGATAGTATTTTATTTCAGTGAAAATTACAGGGAGTTATTATAAAAGAATTAAATAGATACGAATTCATTGATTCATTAAGGGGTATTGCAGTATTGTTAGTGATATGGCTTCATGTGAGCGAAGTATACGTTAATCTATCTCCTATATTAAAAAGTAGCGGTACGTTATTATATGATTTTGCCTGGTATATAAATTCTGGCAGAATAGGTGTAGCTGTATTTTTTGCAATTAGTGGTTTTGTTATACTCAAAAGCATAAAAGGAGATAAAATATCTGGAACAAAAATATTTCTAATAAAAAGATTCTTTCGACTATATCCAGCATTTTGGTTATCTATATTTTTGTGGTCACTAGTGATGATATTAAGGGGTGAACAGACAAACTTTGAACAAATTATAGCTAATATAACAATGTTACCTTTGTTATTTAATCAAGATATGCTTTTAGAATTGTACTGGACATTAGAAACAGAGTTGATTTTTTATTTTTTATGTTTATTAATTTTCTATTTTACTTTATCAAGTAAACCTATTAACTTATTTATAATATCATTATTTTTTTTAATTGTATTTGCAATAACAAATCATTTTCATTTGTTAATTAACGAACAACATCCTAGTCTTCGGACTCTTCCTTTCCATTTATCATTGATGTTTTGGGGTGCATTATTCAGATTATATTTTGAGAGTAAACGTGAATATGTTCTATTTATAAATAGAAAAATCTCCATTAAAAATATATTCATATTATTAACTATTATGATTTTGTTTATTCCTATTGTTGCACTCATCAAAGGTTACCTAACAAATGAATTTAAATTATTTCAAATGGGATTAGCCTACATATTAGCAATAGCTACTTTTCTTTTGCTATCTACAATATTTAAGATTAAGAATAAGTTTCTTGTTTGGATAGGGAAGATAAGTTATTCAATGTATCTATTTCATCCAATTGTATTTTACTCATTATTTTGGTTATTACAAAATAAGTTACCGGAAATATTTAGCAATCAACACTTAAGTATTTATATTATTGTTAATGTAATGTTGTCAATTTTAGTAAGTGCCATTGTGTATTATATAATCGAAAAGCCAAGTATTAACATTGGAAATAAATTAGCCGAAAATATAAAGTCTCATCAATAAATATAGTAAGAAGAATTAATTGATACTTTAGCTTCCTCAACTAATGATATACTGTTTATAGAGTATTTGTTGTTAATTTATTAGATTTTTTATATATTGTAAATAAATTTTCCAATATACATCTAAATATGATTCCATATACCTATCAAAACAATTTTTATCTTTTAGATAATTTTATAATTGTTTCCTTCTCAAATACTTCTGCTTGAGCAAGTGTGCTAAACTGTATTTCTTGATTCATTGTAAAATAACATATGGATACAAATTCATATATACTTTTAATATCATCAGTCATTTTATTATATCTATATTTGTTAGTAGTTATTCCAAAATTATTTATTTGAATTGAACCGATATTAAAGGATATGCTATATACTATAGTAATGTTGATTATGTCAGCTAAAGGAACTACTTAACTTGTTTAGTTTTTTTGGGACATTATATTCTGATATGTAGTAATAAATTGAAAATAAGAAGAGTTTTAAGTGTATTGATTTTATATCAATTCCTTTTCTCTTCATAATCCTAATAGAAGTGGAATTAAATCCTCTTATATATCACGTTTTAACAACATTCACAACAACAAAAATCAAGTTTTTACAACAATATGAAGAATTAGACAGATATTTATTAAATAACACTAAATATCTGTAATGTCAAATTGAATACTTTACGTGTAAATTGACAAAATAATACTTTATTGAGACGTAATTTTGATATAGTTATATATTATTTAAAAGGAATTATAAAATGTTAAAAAATTTCTCTATCAAACAAAAATTAATTTTACTCATGCTTATACCATTAATTGTTGTTATAGTACTATCTGCACAACTTGCTAATAAATCATATAATAAAAAAGTCTCTTTAAATAAAATTGAAAAAATTGTTCTTTTATCTACAAAAATTAGTGCGTTTGTTCATGAAACACAAAAAGAAAGAGGAATGACAGCAGGGTACTTAGGTAGTAAGGGAACAAAATTTGTTGAAGAATTACCAAAACAAAGAGAAAGTGCTGATGAAAAAAAGAGTATTTTAATAGATTTTATTAAAGACTTTGATCAATCTGAATATAACAAAGAGTTTCAAGATATCCTATCTCAAAGTTTAGAGCAATTAAGTCAAATCGACAATATAAGAAATAATGTAACTTCACAGTCAATTTCTACAGGTAAAGCAATAGGTTATTATACAAAATTGAATGGATTGTTTTTAAATATTATAGGTTCATCTATTAACTTAGCTCAAAATGCAAATATTTCTCAAAGATTAACTTCTTATACTAATTTTTTACTATCAAAAGAAAGAGCTGGAATAGAAAGAGCTGTTGGTGCAAATACTTTTGCAAAAAATAGTTTTGGAAAGGGAATGAGTAAAAAATTTATTAGTCTTGTTGCACAACAAAATGCATATACAGACTCATTTTTAAAAGTTGCATCTCCTAATGCAAAAGAGTTTTTTAAGAAAACAATTAATGGTCAAATAATTGATGAAGTTAATAAAATGAGAAATGTATTATTTTCAAAGAATAATAATTTTGGAATTGAATCAAAATATTGGTTTCAAACTATTACAAAAAAAATTAATCTTTTAAAAAGTGTTGAAGACTACCTAGCTGAAGAGATTTTAAGTGTAACAAAAAATGAACAAGATTCAAATTTAAATGAAACAATATTTTATGCTTTATTAAGTTCTATAGGAATTGCTCTAACTTTAATTTTATCAAGAACAATAGCCTTTACTATTTTATTTGAAGTAAAAGATTTAGATAAGGAATTAAATGATTTCTTTGCTTTTATTAATTTTGAAAAAGATGATTTAAAAATTATACTAATTGATTCAAACGATGAATTAGGAAAAATGTCTCGAGTTATCAATACTAATATTGAAAAAACAAAACATAATATAGCAACAGATAAAGATCTTATAGCTGAAACAATTTATGTTGCAGATAGAATCAGTAAAGGGCATTTAAGTACAAGAATTGAAAAAAGTTCAAATAATCCACAATTAAACGAATTAAAAAACATTATTAACGATATGTTAAATACAATGTATAAAAATATTGATAAAGTGATGGATGTTTTAACTTCATATTCAAAACTTGATTATAGACCTAAAGTTGATAAGGGAGATTTAGAAGGAACTCTTGCTACATTATGTGATGATGTAAATTTACTTGGAGAAGCTATTACAAATACTTTAGTAGATAATAAACAAAATGGACTTACATTAAAAAGTAGTAGTCAAATTTTATTAACTAATGTTGATACATTAAATAGAAATGCAAATACTGCTGCTGCTTCTTTAGAGGAAACTGCTGCTGCAATTGAAGAGGTTACAAGTAACATAACTTTAACAACTAACAATATATCTAAAATGGCAGGTAATGCAACAGAAGTTATCAATTCATCAAATAGAGGAAATAAACTTGCGAAGGATACTACTATTGCTATGGAAGAAATTAATAGTGAGGTTATATCAATTAAGGAAGCGATATCAGTTATTGATCAAATCGCTTTCCAAACAAATATCCTTTCATTAAATGCTGCAGTAGAAGCAGCAACTGCAGGTGAAGCAGGAAAAGGTTTTGCAGTTGTTGCCCAAGAAGTAAGAAACCTTGCTTCAAGATCTGCTGAAGCTGCTAATGAGATTAAAACTTTAGTAGAAAATGCAACTACTAAAGCTAATCATGGTAAGAAAATCTCAGATGAGATGATTCAAGGTTATGAAAATCTAAATAATAGTATTAGTAAAACAACTAGTTTGATAAAAGATGTAGAAACAGCTTCAAAGGAACAATTGTTAGGAATTACACAAATTAACGATGCTGTTAATTTATTAGATAACCAGACACAAGAAAATGCAAATATAGCATCTCAAACATATGAGATAGCAACACAAACTGATACTATTTCTAAATTAGTAGTTGAAGATGTTGATAAAAAAGAATTTATAGGAAAATAGTTAAATAATAAAAAGGAAGTTATCGATTAACTTAGGCTTTATTTTTATTGAAAACTTGCAGATTTTCAATTAAATTTTGTTAAGATAAAAATAAAAAGATTTAAGATGTTATTATTTACCTATTTTATGATTGCTGTTGGTGTTTCATTTATCTGTTCTATACTAGAAGCAGTTCTACTTTCTTTAAATAAATCATATATAAAATCACTCCATTCATCCAAACCAAAACTAGCAATAAGACTCGAAAAACAAAAAAAAGATATAGATCTTTCTATAGGTTCGATTCTTACTTTAAATACTTTTGCACATACTTTAGGAGCGGCTGGTGTTGGGGCGGAGGCTGTAAAGATATTTGGTGAAGATTATATGTTTTATATCTCTGCTATTTTAACTATTCTTATTCTTGTATTTTCAGAGATTATCCCTAAAACTATAGGGGCTGTGTATTGGAAAGAGCTTGCTGGGGTGAGTTCGAGAATGATACAGTTTTTAACTTTTTTAACATATCCATTACTTCTTATGATGAATTTTATCACATCAGCAATATCAAAAAATAAGCCTATGGAAATCATCACAAAAGAGGAACTTGAAGCTACAATAAATATGGGAGAAGAAGCTGGTATAATAAAAGAGAAAGATTTTCATATCATAGAAAATATTTTGAAATATTCAAAAATAAAAGTCAAAGATATCTATACCCCTAGAAAAGTACTTTTTTCAATAAAAAAAGAAGATCTAATTTACAGTTTAGAAAATAAAACAACCCAAAATATAAAGATGGATAAATTGAAAGAGTATTCAAGAATACCTGTATTTAAAGAAGATATTGATGATATAGTAGGGGTTATATTTTCAAAAGAATATTTTCATGAGTTTATAGAAGATAGCTATGAAAATAAAAAAGATATTATACGACCTGTATTTAAAGTCAATGAAAATATACCTATTTCAAAGTTGTTAGATATATTTTTATCTAGAAAAGAACATATGGTTATAGTCGTAGATCATTATGAACAAACAGAAGGTATTGTTACACTTGAAGATGTTCTCGAGGAGCTTTTGGGAGCTGAGATAGTAGATGAGCTCGATACAATAATAAGTAAAAGAGAAGAGGCTAAGTCTAGTTAATCTTTTTAAATATTTATGATTCTAAAATGTAACTTCTAATGTAACTAAAAAGTAAAGTGACTATTGTTTGAAAGTTGAGTAAGTAAATCTTGAG
>Ga0193954_1001734_pt1 | contig 10872 bp, 13 predicted proteins | sample BB_5_MG_FD_140340 | JGI IMG/M metagenome (GOLD analysis project Ga0193954, IMG submission 140340) | Microbial mat bacterial communities from the Broadkill River, Lewes, Delaware, United States - BB_5_MG | ecosystem: Environmental > Aquatic > Freshwater > River > Microbial mats | place: USA...
AATCGGGAAATCTTCTTTAGTGAAATCAGGAACTTTTAGACCTTTCTCTTTGACCTTCTCTAAGGCTTTTTCGAGAACGCTGATAGATTCATCAGACCAATGATAAATCCATGAGCCGTCATCCTTAATATCCTTACCTTTCCACGCTGATGGACCTTTAATTTTCTCTTTATGAATGACGCTCATTGTCTATTCCTCTGAAAAGCCAGATTGTTATTATTTGATGCCGTCTATACCAGCTGGTGACTTAATCCACAGCTATGTATTAAGTCAGGATGAAAGCGATTTAAATTACTGTAATCATCATTTTATATAATTAAAAATACATATTGATTATGGTATTCCATATAAAATAAATATGGCCAGAATGAGCTAACATGATGAATGGAGCGGTGGCATGAAACTCAACCAATTGAAGTACTTTCTGAAAATCGCAGAACTTGGCAGTGTCTCCGCAGCATCACGGCAACTATATATCGCTCAGCCAGCTTTGAGTCACCAAGTAGCGTCCTTGGAGAAAGAGCTTGAGGTTGAGCTGTTCACCCGAACGGTCAAAGGTGTTCAACTTACAACGGCAGGAGAAAAACTGTTGCATCATGCCGGGTTGATCCTGCGACAGGCTGAGAATGCCCGAGCGGATGTTATCTCTAACGAATTCTCGCCCAGAGGAGAGGTGCGCCTTGTTATCGATGCTTCCAAGGCTTATACCCTGTTACCCCTACTGGTGACTGAGGCTGAAAAGCGTTTTCCTGAAGTGCAATTGAATGTGTTTGATGCCATGAGTTTGGTGGCTGCACAGCATATCGCTGATGGTAAAGTCGATCTTGGCTTAATCCCGAATGCTGCTGATCTTAGCGGTGTTGAAGTGTTGCCTGTCTATCGTGAATCGCTATGTCTTGTGGGTAAAAATCTGAATACGCCCAAGGAGCACGAGACTATCTTATTTGAAGAGTTGGCGGATTATCCTCTGGTTGCCCCTTCTCGACCGCATAATATTCGATTGCATATTGAGCAGGCCGCTTTGGAAGCGCGTCGCCCATTAGATATCCGATACGAGCAAAATACGGGGTTAGGACTGCGCTGCTTAATTAACAGCGGAATTGCCAATGCGATTATTCCACGTGATGTGATGAATGCTGAGCTACAGCGGGGAGAGCTTCGTGCCTTGAAGATTATTCAGCCGAGTATCGAGAGAATTCACTCATTGGTACGCTTGAAAGATCGCCCTGTGACGACTGCTTGCCGTGCCTTGGAGGCTTTACTCGTCGAGCTGATTGGTAAGCTCTGTGAACAGGGATTACTAGATGGAGAGACACTGAGCTAGTTGTATGCTCTACATCGATAAGATGTTTGGAAATGAAAACGGGGGGTGTTAAAAACCCTGCCGAAGCAGGGTCTTAGCACAGCAGCGTTTATGCTGTGAGTTTTTTGTACTTTTCCATCAGCTGATCTTCAGTTTCGACGTGATCAGGGTCTTTTGGAATACAGTCAACAGGGCATACCTCAACACACTGAGGCGTGTCGTAATGGCCCACACACTCAGTACATTTATTAGGATCAATCTCATAGATCTCTTCGCCCGGAGCGATTGCTTCGTTCGGGCATTCTGGTTCGCATACATCACAGTTGATGCATTCGTCGGTAATAATCAATGCCATGTCGGCTACCTCACTGGCTCACAAGGTTTCACGGTTCGGGGCTACAGTGTGCCCAGATAATGTTTTAATGTTCTTTCGACAGAGGGGTGAACAAATTTACTCACATCCCCGTTTAATGTTGCTATCTCTCTGATCAGCGTAGACGATATAAACGAGAGATGCTCTGAAGGCGTTAGAAATAAGCTTTCTGCCTGCGGAGCAAGTTGGCGGTTCATATTTGCCAACTGGAATTCATACTCAAAGTCAGAAACTGCCCTTAGTCCACGAAGTATGATATTTGCGTTTTGCTCTTTCACTAAGTTCGCTAATAGACAGTCAAAACCAATGATTTCAACATTGGGTAAATGTCCAAGAACCTCCTCTGCTAGTTCGGTGCGTACCTCAAGCGGGAGTAACGGCTTTTTCTTTGGACTCGCAGCAACGGCAACCACTACCTTGTCAAATAACCGGGAGGCGCGTTGCACGAGGTCCGAGTGACCATTTGTTATTGGATCAAATGTCCCGGGATAAATGGCTATATTCATAGTTGATTCACTCAAACCTTGTTTTGCTATGCACATTAGCACTGTTGCAAGTGCGGCATGTTATCGGAATTATAACAGTGGTACAAATACAATAATGGAATGTGTTGATCTTAATCAGTTATAAAAAATAATTTTTATATTTCCATTAAGAATATAAGGGTATCGGTATCAAAGATGAATAAATTGAAAATTCGAGTACAAAATATACCCGTACTGTTGGGGTGCTTAATGCTGGTGGGGCTACTAACCGGCTGTGAAGCGATGCGTTCTGTTGATCAAGGGTTGTACAATGCAACAGAGGCAATTAGTGAGCGTGACCGAATAACAGGGCAGCGCACGCTCAGTACTGCGAGCCGGGGGCAACAGATTGCGCAGGGCAATGCGGTGGTGGAGCAGTTCATAGCGGCCGAAAACAAAGCCGGTCGTAAGGTTAATGGTGAATTAAACCGCAAGGCTTACGAACGACTCGTTCGTGTGTTTGATCGTATCCACAGGATAAGCCATCTTCGCAAAGAAAGGTGGCGCCCAATTTTGATCGACAAATCGTCTTTTAACGCATTTACGACAGGTGGTACCTACATTGTTGTTCACCTGGGGTTGATGGAGCAGCTGTCTGATGATGCTGAGCTGGCGGCGGTGCTAGGTCATGAGATAGCTCATACGGTGGCAAATCATGTTTTTGAGCGGCAAACTCATCAGACCGCTGCGTTAATCGCTGGCTCAGAAGCTGCCCGACAGGGCGGTTATCAGGCAGCATTTACCCATGAACGGGAAATCGAAGCAGATGAAGTAGGCATTCTGTACTCTGCTCTTGCAGGGTTTGATCCTTATGCCGCTAGTCGTATTTGGGAACGTCAATACCGTAAAGAAGGGAGCGCGCGGGGGCTGTTTTTCCATGATCATCCCGTTAACCCTGAGCGGGCATTATTGACTCGTCGGGTTGCCGATAAAGTAAAAGCTTACTACCGCAAAGGACAGCAAAATCCAAACTATGCCGCTTTACTAGAAAGTAATGTTTTATGGCAAAAACAGCATGAAACAGCCAAAGCTGGTGAAGGAGGCGGCCTCTCTGCTTTCTTGGGTACGGCTCTGGGTGCTTACGTACAGCATCAAGAAACTAAGCAGGAAGCTAATAGGCAAGCGCAACAAATCAAAGTGATGCAGGCGCTCAATTCAAACATTAAAGCGCTGGGAGAGCAGGTCATTAATCAGACTTCATGGCAGGTGGTTTGGCAAAATCGTAATAACGTAGCGCTTAAGGATGTTGTGATGGGGGTTCTGATTCGAGATTCACAGGGAAAAACACGCCGTCATGTTGTGCATATTCCCGGTGTCATTCGCCCGGGTGCGCGTTTTATCGGGAAGTTTCAATTATCAGACCTGACAATACCGCAGCTAAAAAAGATGCAGCTAAAGTACTACTTAGATGATGCAAAAGCCTATCGTTAATTCTATTTTACAAGGTCGATAAGCCATCTCGGATAAGCTAGACTGTTGCCAAACCTAGCGATAAAAAAGGAGTCTGTTTTGGCGCGTCGTTCGCGGGAGGAAGCAGAGCAAACCCGGCAGCTGTTATTGGAAACTGCTCTTAGGCATTACGCAATCTATGGTATTCATCAGACGAGCTTGAAAGCCATTGCAGCGGATGCGGGTGTCACTCATGGGGCACTCTATTGGCATTTCAAAAATAGGGATGATCTCATAGTCGCGTTAGCGTCTACGTATACGTTGCCTTTTGAACGTGCCTATATGGAGCATCTTCAGGCTATTGATCAAGATGCATTGAGTGCTTTGGCAGGCTTTCTTACAGATACTGCCAAGGTTGTTCTTAGAGAAACGAAGGCGAGCTTTACTTTCTCTGTATTTTATCAGCGACGAGCAGAGCTACCTGAAATCCCCGCCTTAAATGAGATGCTCCAGTCTGAACGGATGCTTTGGCTTGATTATATCGACCGCTTTTTAAAGCAGGCACGTAAACAAAAGCAGATTCGTAAAAAGACTAAGTCACAGCCTATGGCTGAAGTATTGTTAAGCCAAATGTTTGGCTTATTAATCCTCTGCCTGTGGAGTGAAGACGAGTCTACCCCTGTGAGCACGCTTATCGCTACGGGTATCGAGAATGCTATACGCGGTTTAGATGCAACTAAAGACTAAAGAGACTGATCAGTGTCTGCGATAGCTTCACGATAGAGTAGACGATAGGTGACCTGTCCCGCGGTCTTTTCACGGTGGGGCTGCCAGTTCGTGGGCAGCAATAGCTGCTTAATCTCTGATTCTGCTTCAATATAGATAACCGCATTGTCGGCTAGCAAGTTCTTGCTCTCGAGCAATTCGCAAATGACAGGCAGCATATCTTTTCTAAAAGGTGGGTCGAGAAAGACCAAGTCATAACGGGGTTCGTTATCTGTTTGACGACCTTCAAGCCAAGTCATGGCCGACGTAGCGATTACTTCACCTCGTTGGCTTTTAAGCGTGTTCAGGTTGTTTTGCAGCTGCTTAGCTACTTCCGGTGACTGATCAACAAAGGTTACGGAAGCTGCACCTCTGGATAGTGCTTCTAAGCCTAATGCGCCACTGCCTGCAAAAAGATCTAAGCAGCGTGCTCCGGGAGTAGTATTTTGTAGCCAATTAAAGAGGGTCTCTCGGACGCGATCAGGCGTTGGCCGAAGACCTTCAATATCGGGAAAAGGCACCCGTCGACTCCGCCATTCACCACCAATAATACGAAGCATGGGAACATGGCCTTTTGAGGAAGTTTGCTGGGGTCTTGGTGGGTGTTTACGTGGCATAACTTGTGTCTATAGTGGTGTCGTTCGAATGATAACGCTTGCTTGTGGAGATAATAAGCTTTCTATCTCTGAGATAATATCAGCGTCGGTAATAGCAGAAAGCTTATCATGATATTGGTCGGCAGAGAGGGTCTCTTCCCGATAAAAGAGGTTATTTGCCAGTAGGTAGGGTAGTTGTGCAGCATTGCTGAGTCGTTGTTCATACTCTTTTACCATAAGGGCTTTGAGTGGTGCTGGTGGTGAGCTTGCTATGGATTGTTTTAAATACTGGCGAAGGTTGGAAAAAAGTGGCTCTGAAAAGGAGTCTGGCTGGCGAATGAGAAGTGCACTGAAGCCTACCGGATAACTGTGTTCAGACAGAAGACGGAATTGTGTGCTTTTCCTCTCGGTCAAAGTGAGCAGTTGTTGGCCTAAATAACGCCATGCCAACTCTTTGGGAAGTCGTTTGTCTCGCTCCGTTTCCAGTTGGCCTATCAGAAGTTGGTGAAGCGGGGAGCGATGTTTTAATTCGATAAGTGTATCTGGCAATGCGGGTGTAGATGGCTGTGATGAAAGAGGGTGGTTGTCTAATATCTCTTCTGCCAATGCTTGTAGAGATTGAAGGGTGGTGTTAGAGGATCTATTGAGCGTAAAGAGAATCACTTGTGGACTGGCTAATGCCCGGCTGTAATCAAACGTCGGTAGCTGGGTGGCAATTTGTAGTTTGAAATTGATCAGCGCTTGCTCTTCTATGCTGCTGGAAGCTAGGTAGCGTTCAGCACTGGCTTGCTGAGCCATGGCTGCCAAGTGGATGTTTTGCTGGAGCCTTAGGTTGTCTAAGGTCGCTGGTATTTGATTTATCGAAGATAGAGGCAAGGTGATGATCAGGTGATCGGCGTACGCGTTTATCGTTATGTCAGGTATCGTCTCGATAGACTGATCCAAGGCTAGTCGCACACCTCGTCTTTGCACTTGTTGGGTTTCGCCAAAGGCTGCCGGGAAAGGGTAAACGAGTAAAACTTGGTCATTAGAGATTGTTTTATCTTGGTAAAGGTAGGTTTGAGGCGTATCTAATGGTTCGGGTTGTTTAACCGTATCGGGTTGGTTGTTTAGTGTTAGCAACAAGATCGCAATCGCCAGAAACCAAGGTAGAATCTTAAGGTAGGTGCGGTTAAAGATCGGTGTGTATTCTGTCACTCTTAGTTTCCTTGTAAGCGAAGCTGCTATGCGCAAAGAATCACTATGATAAGATACCCAACCTAACTCAGGATAGACCTAATCAGGATAAGACTCGGCATCATGATTCATTTTGAACATGTCAGTAAGCGTTATAGTGAAGGTCACGATGCGCTCAAGGATATTTGCTTTACGCTGCAGACAGGTGAACTGGCGTTTTTGACAGGGCACTCGGGCGCCGGTAAAAGCACGTTACTCAAACTGATCATGCTGATGGAGCAGCCTACAGCTGGACATATACAGGTTTGTGATCAGCAGCTAACGCACCTAGGGCGTCATGAAATCCCCTTTTTGCGACGTTCTATTGGGGTGGTTTTCCAAAATCACCAACTGCTGTTTGATCGCTCGGTTTTTGAAAATGTTGCCTTACCCTTGCAAATTTGTGGATATTCACCGCAAGACGCTGCGCGGCGAGTGCGAGCCGCATTAGATAAAGTAGGTCTGCTGGATCGTGAAAAGATGAATCCGCTTGCCCTATCCAGTGGTGAACAGCAAAGGGTAGGTATTGCCCGCGCTATTGTACACAAGCCTAAAGTTCTGTTGGCGGATGAGCCAACAGGTAACTTAGACCCCCTGCTATCTGAAGAGATAATGCGTTTATTCGAGCAATTTAACCGAGTCGGCACAACGGTACTCATCGCCAGCCATGACTTGTCGTTAATCAAGCGAATGGGGCGTCGTGTGATGACATTGCGTTCAGGGAGGTTGATTGCTGATGGATAAGCGTCGTGGAGCCGTGAGAGTCACCCCTCGCGCAACAGCAGCTCCAGCTTCTAAAGCAGCACCTGCAAAACGAGGAGCAGAGCATCATAAGGTTGATTTAAAAGGGCATAGTGAAAGCTGGGTGAGAAACCACAGTGAAGTCTCCCGCTCATCATTGAAGCGGTTACTTGCTACGCCACTTGCAACGTTTATGACGGTAGCGGTTTTGGCAATTGCGTTAACATTGCCTGGATTTCTTTTTTCAGCGCTGTCTAATCTTCAGCAGTTAACACAAGGCTGGGAAGGTGAAACACGCTTATCTCTTTATCTTCAGCCTACTCTCTCCAGTGAAGAGGCAGATCGTTTCAGTCGAACCCTTTTACTGAGAGATGATATTGCTGCCATTGATTACATCAGTGCTGAGCAAGGTTTATTAGAATTTAAGAGATATTCAGGATTTGGTGAGGTGGTGGAGGCACTTAAGGAAAATCCACTTCCTGCTGTGGTCATGCTTATTCCTAAAGCGCAGGCTGCCAAAGATCTAGGGCTTTTACGGGCAAGCTTTGAAGCGATGCCAGAAGTTCAAGAGGCCATATTAGATCTGGAATGGTTGCAGCGTTTAGATGCGATGCTGGCTGTGGCCAAACGTACGGTGTTTGTTTTGGGACTATTGCTGGGTGTTGCTGTTTTATTGGTGGTGGGAAACACCATCAAGATGGCGATTGAAAGCCGGCGTGATGAAATCATTGTCAGCAAGTTAGTGGGCGCGACTGATGCTTGGGTAAGACGACCGTTTCTCTATACGGGCTTTTGGTATGGTTTATCGGGTGCTTTACTGGCTTGGTTGGTTATACAGATCGCATGGATGATGCTTAAAACGCCTGCGGCCGAGTTGGCCAACCTATACCATAGTCAGATCGAGCTGCATGGGCTAGGGGTGATTGGCAGTTTGTTACTATTGGCTGTCAGCTTATTACTTGGTTGGTTGGGAGCATGGCTATCAGTACGGCGTCATCTTCGTGAAATAGAGCCGCGTTAGACTTTATTGTGAGAGCGGAATTCAGTGTTGCCCCACTTGCCATTTGTCTAAAGTGACGCTATCTTTTGTTCCCCTATAGCAGATTGCTGGGGAACTTTTTACCGTTTTTAGCATCATACTTTTGGCTGAAATAGATGTAAAAATAACGAGGTCAGTATTTAATGGGTAAAAGCTTACAACTCATCGAACATGTATCTCCAGGTCAGAATCTGGAAGCTTACGTGCAAACAATCAGTACAATACCTGTTCTGAGTGTTGAAGAGGAGCGAGCACTGGCAGAGCGTCTCTATTATGAAGACGATCTGGAAGCTGCACGCCAGTTGGTTTTATCTCATCTGCGCTTTGTTGTTCATATCGCCCGTAGCTACTCTGGCTATGGCCTTCCTTTAGGTGATTTGGTGCAGGAAGGTAATGTGGGTCTGATGAAAGCGGTTAAGCGCTTTGATCCGGGTATGGGCGTTCGTCTTGTATCTTTTGCTGTACATTGGATAAAAGCAGAGATGCATGAGTATATCTTGCGTAACTGGCGCATCGTTAAAGTGGCTACCACCAAGGCACAGCGCAAGCTCTTCTTTAACTTACGTTCTCAAAAAAAGGGTCTTGGGTGGATGAATGGTGAGGAAGTTACCGCCATTGCCGAAGATCTGGGAGTTGATGAACAGGTTGTGCGTCAGATGGAAGGACGTATGGCGTCGGTGGACACCTCTTTTGATGCGACCTTAAACGATGACGACGATAGCAGTGCTTATCTGGCTCCGTCTCAATACCTTGAAGACCATTCTGCTGACCCTGCCTTACAGCTTGAAGAAGCTAATTGGGAGCAGGACTCACAAAGCAAGCTAATGGGTGCTTTGGAAGCCTTGGACGAACGTAGTCGAGATATTTTATCCCAACGCTGGTTGATGGATGAAAAGTCAACGCTGCATGAGCTAGCTGATAAATACAGTGTGTCTGCTGAGCGTATTCGTCAGCTAGAGAAGAATGCAATGAAAAAAATCAAGCAAGCCATAGGGCAAGAGTATCAGTTAACCTAGCTTGGTCTATCTATTCTTGAACAGAGCCGCCTTCGGGCGGCTTTGTTGTTTACAGCCTGAACCTGAGAATAATCGGTGATATAATCCCCGCCACTGATTGAGCCGAAGTTGGGGTTGTGTATCGTGCGGTGCTATTTGGCAGTTGCTGGGGTGAGTGGTGCTATAGCGGTTGGCTTAGGGGCTTTTGCCGCACATGGCTTGAAGCATCAGTTAACTGGACGCTTGCTGGATGTTTTCCAAACGGGCGTACAGTACCAGTTTTATCACACGTTAGCGTTACTTCTGATTGGGTTACTCCTCAGTAATAGCCACTCTCGGTGGCTTAAAGTGAGCGGAGCACTGTTTATCCTGGGTATGCTGTTTTTTTCCGGCAGCCTTTATGTGTTGGCTTTAAGTGGTATTCATTGGTTTGGTGTTATCACGCCGGTGGGAGGCGTTGCCCTGCTCGCTGGTTGGTTGTCACTGGTTGGTTTTGTAGTAAGTGAAAAGAGGAATGGCGAGTGATTGAGCTACACGTTAATGGTGAGCAGCAGTTAGTTGTTGCGGGGTCTACCTTGTTTGATCTGATTGAACGATTGGAGCTTGTGGGGCAGCGGATAGCTATTGAAGTCAATCAGGAAATTATCCCCCGAAGCCAGCACAGCGATTATGTACTTAAAGCAGGCGATGCAGTTGAAGTCGTCCAAGCGATCGGTGGCGGTTAAGTAGATCGTTCAGTTTATAGCCCTTAATTAGTATTCAGAAGGAAACAACCAATGCAGCAAGATGACGCCTTAATCATTGCAGGAAAGCGTTACCAGTCTCGATTATTAGTGGGGACTGGGAAATACAAGGATATGGACGAGACCCGTGATGCCATTGCTGCCAGTGGTGCAGAGATTGTAACGGTTGCTGTTAGACGCACCAATATAGGTCAAACGGCAGGCGAACCCAATCTGTTAGATGTGATATCCCCAGACAAGTACACTATTTTACCGAATACCGCAGGCTGCTATACCGCAGAAGATGCTGTAAGAACCTGTCGTTTGGCTCGTGAGCTATTGGATGGTCATAATTTAGTCAAGCTTGAAGTCCTAGGTGATCAAAAAACGCTCTACCCCAACATGGTCGAAACGATCAAAGCTACCGAAACCTTGGTTAAGGATGGCTTTGATGTGATGGTGTACTGCAATGATGATCCGATCGTTGCTAAACAGTTAGAAGAGATGGGGTGTGTAGCGGTTATGCCACTCGGCTCTTTGATCGGTTCTGGTTTGGGTATCTTGAACCCACATAATATCAATATCATTATGGAAAGCGCTCGTGTTCCTGTCCTCGTAGATGCGGGTGTGGGTACTGCTTCAGATGCAGCGATTGCCATGGAGATGGGCTGTGAAGGGGTACTGATGAACACCGCGATTGCGGCAGCTGGGAATCCCATCTTGATGGCATCTGCGATGCGCAAAGCGATCGAAGCAGGGCGTGAAGCCTATTTAGCCGGGCGTATGCCTAAAAAGAAATATGCCAGTGCGTCTTCTCCTTTGGATGGCGTGATTGGTCAATAAATCAAAAAGCGTGAAGCGAATTATTAATGACTGAAGAAAAGAAATACATGCGTACCATTCGTAGCTTTGTTATGCGAGCGGGACGCACTACGGAAGGGCAGCAAAAAGCACTGGATGACGTGTGGCCAATCATGGGATTGGAAGTAAAAGATGGTCCTGTTGTGTTTTCTGAATTGTTTGGTCGTGATGCACCGGTAGTGCTTGAGATAGGCTTTGGTATGGGCGACTCCTTGATAGAGATGGCGAGCCAGCAGCCAGAAAAAAACTACATTGGTATAGAGGTTCACAGACCGGGTGTTGGTCGACTGCTATCACGCGCTCAGGAGGCTGGTCTGAGCAATATCCGGGTATATGCAGAAGATGCCAT
>Ga0193954_1001737_pt1 | contig 10862 bp, 9 predicted proteins | sample BB_5_MG_FD_140340 | JGI IMG/M metagenome (GOLD analysis project Ga0193954, IMG submission 140340) | Microbial mat bacterial communities from the Broadkill River, Lewes, Delaware, United States - BB_5_MG | ecosystem: Environmental > Aquatic > Freshwater > River > Microbial mats | place: USA...
CCTACCTCATCTTGGGCCGAAATGCCGACTCTGCCGTCAACGGCGGGGTGAGCGTCGACTATGTCTACTCCGGCATGGCCCTGGCCAATACGGACGATGAGGTAGTGCTGAGCGCGGGTGCACTTGAGGTTGACCGGGTCGCCTATGACGCGGGCGCCACCTTCTTACGCACGCCGGGCCGCTCCATCACCCTGGACCCCGATCAGCTTGACGCCTTGGCCAATGATAGCGGCGGCAGCTGGTGCGCAGGCTCCAGCCCCATGGCCAGCGGCGACTTCGGCTCGCCCGGCACCGTCAACGACAGCTGTCAGGATCTCGTCGCGCCGGTCGTGGTGCACACACCGATCGCAGATGGGCAGCAAGCCAACTTGCCGGTTTCCGTATCAGCGGTGGTCACCGATGATAGCGGCCTCAGTGCCGTCGAGGCTTTCTACCGGGTCCGTGGCCAGGGGGCCTATGCCTCAGCCCCCATGGCCCTCATCGGCGGCGATGTCTACCAAGCGGAGATCCCCGCCGCTGTCGTCACCACCGTCGGGGTCGAGTACTACGTACGCGCGGTCGACGCCGCCACCCCTGGAAACGAGGCGCTGGAGCCCGCCGGAGCCCCGCTCACGGTGCATGACTTCGACGTCACGACCAATGATACATCGGGGCCGAGCATCAACCACAACCCCATCCAGGACGGGCAGGACTCGGCCAGCAGCGTCGAGATCATCGCCTCCGTGGCGGACCCCTCTGGCGTGCAGGACGTGGTGCTCTACTACCGGATTACGGGCCAGACCTGGCAGAACGTCACGGTCGAGGACCTCGGCCAAGATGTGTATCGCGCAGAAATCCCCGTCGAGTCGGTCACGGCGGCGGGCGTGGAGTACTACCTTGAGGCAACGGATACCCTCGCCAATGCGTCGGCACTTCCCGCCGCAGGCCAGGCTGCACCATTTGCCTTCACTGTGATCGTACGCGACGAACAGGCGCCCAGCATCTTGCACACGCCCATCGCAGACGGGCAGCCGGAGGGTATCGCGATTGACGTGCAGGCGGAGGTCAAGGACGCCTCGGGCCTGTCGGAGGTGCTGCTCTACTTCCGCGCCTCGGGCGAGGTGGGATTCTTGTCGGCGGCCATGAGCGGCAACGGGGATAGCTACTCCGCGCAGCTGCCCGCCGCCCTGATTCGGGGCGCAGGCCTCGACTATTATATCGAGGCCATCGATGGCTCGGCGGAGCAGAACACAGCTCGAGACCCGGGGAATGCGCCCACCACCGTGCACAGCTTCACCATCGGCGGCGGCAGTACGGAGGACCTCGAAGGCCCCAGCATCCTGCACCTTGGCGTCAGCGACGCGCAGCTCGCGGGTCGCAATGTCTTGATTGTGGCTGAGGTCGCCGACCCCTCGGGCGTCGCGGCCGCTACCGTGCGCTACCGCACCGTGGGCACCACGGACTTTAGCGAGCTGCAGCTCATTCAGGCGTCCGGCACCGATCGTTATGAAGGCAACCTGCCCGGCAGCGCCGTGGTGACCCCAGGCGTGGAGTATTACATCGTGGCCACCGACGAGGCCGCGGCCATGAATACGGCCCAAAGGCCCGAAACGGCCCCGGCGGAGCTGCTCAGCTTCACGGTCATGGCGGGCTCCGAGGGCGAGAACCCGCGTGACGAGGGCGGCTGCCGATGTGTGCAGGACAGCGACGCCAAACCCACCGCGCTTAGCCCCTTCGCTGCGCTCTTGCTCTGTGCTGTCCTGCTTCGACGACGGCGCAAGTAGCGTTGCCGTTCGCGCCCCGGCCTCAGCTGAGGTATGAGGCGGTATGAAGTGCAGCGGTCTGCTTGTCCTGTCTTTGCTCTCAGCTGCTCCCGCCTTTGCGGAGCCGACGCCTGAAGTTCAGCCCGAACCCGCGCCGCCGGTGAAGCTGAAGGTGGGCATCAGCACCTTCGCGCCCTTCGTGATGATGCAGCCTGCGCCCAAGGGCTACTCCATCGATCTGTGGCACAGCATCGCAGCCAGCATTGAGCGCTCCTACGAGTTCGTGCCGTGCACGGGTGCCGCCGACAAGCTCGACCGCCTCGCCCGCGGTGAGATTGACGTCGCGATTGGCGGCGTCACGGTCACTCCGGCCCGAGAAGCGCAGGTTGACTTTACACACCCCAGCTTCCGCTCCGGCCTCGCGATCTTATTGCCGGGCGTCGACGAGGAGCCCTCGCTTTGGACGCGCCTGGTCTACGCGCTGTCTCGCACCAAGAGCACGGTCGTCGTCGGATTCATGCTCTTGGTCTTCATTGCCGGACACCTCATCTGGCTCGTCGAACGCGGAAAGGACAGCTTCAACGACAGCTATGGCCCCGGGGTATTTGAGGGCATCTATTGGGCCATCGTCACCGCCAGCACCGTGGGTTATGGCGACAAAGCGCCCGCCAAACCGCTCGGCCGCATCTTGGCGATGCTGGTGATCGTCATCTCGCTGCCGATGTTTGCCTACTTCACGGCAGAGTTGGCCTCCGCGTTCACGGTCATCGACATTCAGTCCACCATCACCCGCCCCGAGGACCTCAAGGGGCGTCAGATCGGTGTCATCCGGGGCACCGCCAGCGCGCTCTACGCGGCCCAACTGGGACTGGAGCTGCGCCAATCAGACAAGGTGGACGACATGTATGCGGGACTCGAGAGCGGCCGGGTGGACGCGGTCATCTATGATGCGCCCAGCCTCGCCTACTACGCGCAGACCGATGGGCGGGATAAAGTGCACGTGGCGGGGCCCGAGTTTCAGATCACAAACCTCGCCATGGCCACCCAAAGCAATAGTCCGCTAAGAGAGCAGATCAACCGGGCCCTGCTCCAGCTCGCAGCGGAGGGCACGCAAGAAGACTTGCGGGTGAAGTGGTTCGGCCGACTGTAATTGCACTACAGCTCGCCGAGCTGGGTCTGCAGGGCATCGAAGTCCACTCGGCCCTTTGCAGCGATCAGCACCAGCTGCGAAGGCTGCTCAGCATCGCCCCACAAGCCATGGGTCTGCACATGCACGCGTCCTGAGACAACCTGGAGCAGCACCTTGTCTTCGGGGCGCTCTTCCAGGCGAACAAAGCCCTTGGCTCGAAAGACATCCCTGGGAAGACCCGCCAGCCAGGCGACCAGGGCGCGCCCGGGCACAGGTCGCCCAAGCACCAGGACCTCCGTGCTCAGCAGGCCCTCAGCGGAGGCTGCCAGCGGCGCCACGTGCGCGCCCTCCGCGAGCGGCCCGCCCATCAGCACCTCCTGGGGCACCTTCGAATACTCCGTCTGCCAAACGCGCGCATTCGGGGCCAGCTCCAAGATCTCGCCCCGCACCGCCTGCATTCGCGCCGCATCCACACGGTCCACCTTGTTGAGCACCACGACATCCGCCGCCATAACCTGACAGCGCTGCAGCAGCCCGACGTCGGGGTGACGAGGCTCAAAGAGCTCCACATCCACCACCGTAATCAGGCCGTCGAGACGCACCGTCTGGTGCCGCTCCAGGGTCCGGAAGGTATCCCTCAGGGCCGCCGTATCGCTGGCTCCGCTGGCCTCAATGACGACGTGTTCGAAGGCCGGGCTCTGCTCCGCCAGCTTGAGGACCTCGGCCACCACCGACTCGCGAATCGCGCAGCACATGCAGCCGCCCTTGAGCCGCATCACGCCCTCACTCACGGACTCGACCAGGTCGGCGTCCACCTCAAGGTCGCCGAAGTCATTCACCAGCACCGCGACTCGGCGCCCGGAGAGCTGGCGCAACATAGATTGCAGAAGCGTGGTCTTACCTGCCCCCAAGAAACCGCCGACGAGGGTGATGGGCAGTGTGCGGGGCGTCAAGGACGGGGGTCCGCGCGGCCCCGCTGCTCAGCGTCATCATGCAGCATGCGCATCGCGGGCGTATCCAGATCGTCGAACTGTCCACCCTTCACGGACCAGACAAAGGCCCACACCGCCACCGCAGCGATCACCAAAGCCAAGGGCAGTACGATGTATAGAACGCTCATGCGGCCTCCTCTTCAGACTCCGTGGAAGCCTCTGGGAAATGAAAGCGGAAGCTATTGGTCACGACCACCAATGAGCTGATGGGCATCAACACCGCAGCTATGAGCGGATTCAGTACACCGGTCATCGCCAATCCCGCTCCAACAGTATTGTAGACCAGAGAGAAGATGATGTTGTTGCGAATCGTACGCGTGGTGCGCCGTGCACCCTGCACCAGCGCGGTAAGGGTTCCAATTCCGGGGCGCTGGAGGAAGACATCAGCGGCGGCAAAACACGTCTCGGCCCCGCCATGCACGGCGACGCCCACCGTCGCCGCAGCCAGGGCTGCAGCGTCGTTGACGCCATCCCCGACCATCACCACGTCTTTGTCGGCGGCCGCCGATTGTACCCGCTGCAGCTTATCCTCGGGGCTTTGCCCACCATGGCATCGCTCCGCCGGGATGCCGAGGGCACGCCCCACGGAGTGCACCACACTCGGGTGGTCGCCCGACAAGATATGCACCTCGAAACCCTGCTTGCCGAGCGCATCAACGCTCGCCTTGGCCTCGCTGCGCAGCCGGTCTGCGAGCCCAGCCGCGGCCACAACTCGGCCGTCCACCGCGATCCAGACTGGCGTGAGGGCCTCTTGGGACCAGGCCTGCACGTGGGTCTCGAAGCTGCTATCGAGCAGCGCCCGACTGCGCACAAACTTCGGAGAGCCAATGATCAGCGCGCGGCCACCAACGGTAGCCGTGATGCCGCCGCCCGACACGGTCTCGAGGTCGCTGGCCTCAGGCTGGGCGGCGTCCTCAAAGGCCTGCGTGAGGGCGCGACCGACGGGGTGATTGCTGCCCTTTTCGGCCGCCGCGACCAAGGGGCGGACCCATTCGGGACCCACAAAGGCCACCACCTCCATGCGACCATGGGTGAGCGTGCCGGTCTTGTCGAAGTATAAGACCCCGCCCTTGAGGCGCCCCAGGGCCTCCAGAGCCGCGCCCGAGCGGGCCAAGATGCCTCGGCGCGCCGCTTTGCCAATGGCGGCGGTGATGGCCAGGGGTGTGGCCAGCCCCAAAGCACAGGGACAGCTCACGATGAGCAGCGCGACCGAGTGGTCCAAGGCATGCTCCGGCGCGATGATGGACCACGCCGCAAAAGTGACCATCGCCAACAACAGCACGATGGCCACGAACCAGCCCGCAACACGGTCTGCAAGCTGCACCACCGGGGCCCGGTTGCGGCTGGCGTCCGCCACCATGTCTGCGATGCGCCCCACCCGAGAGTCTCGCACCGCGTGGCTCACGCGGACCACTAGGGTGTCCTGCAGGTTCACGGTGCCGCCCCATACCTGGTCGTGCTTTTTGACCTCGACCGGCATCGACTCTCCGGACAGCAGGGACAGGTCCAAGGCCGAGCGGCCGGACTCCACCACGCCATCGGTGGCGACCGTCTCCTGGGCGCGGACCTCGATGAGATCGCCCACCTCAATGGCCTGAAGTGGCACACGGCGGGCCTCCCCGTCCTCACCGAGCCGGCGCGCCGTCGACGGCGTGAGCGCGTACAGTAGCTCGCTGCTCTCAGAGGCTCGGCGCTGCTGCCTCAGCTGCAATAGTCGGCCGACGAGCAGGAGGAAAATCAGGGCACAGACCGAGTCAAAGTAGACCTCCCCCTTGCCCACCACGGTGTTGTAGGCGCCGCTGAAGAAACCCGCCAAGACTCCAATGGAGATGGGCAGGTCCATGTGCAGTACACGGTTCCTGAGGCCATTGTAGGCGCTTCGATAAAAGGGCCAGCCCGAATAGAGTACGGCAGGCAGGCTTGCAAACAAGCTGCCCCACCGAAAGAGCGTCCAGTGCTCCTCGGCCATGCCCGAGACCCAGCCGCCATACAGCGCGAAGGCCATCAGCATGACATTGCCGGAGACGGCCCCAGCGAGCCCCAGCCGGATGAGCAGGCGACGCTCCTCCTCCTTGCCTACGTCTCGAGTACCCAGACGTGCGGGGTGCGGAGGGTAACCAATCTTAGCAAGCTGACCTGCGATCGCAGAGAGTGGGACCTGGTCCGGACGCCACAGCACCTTCAGCCTCGCCTGAGCGAAGTTCAGGCGAGCCTCGGCGACGCCATCCACGCGCTCCAGGGACTTTTCGACCAGCCACAGACACGCCGAGCAGTGCACGCCTTCCAGGTAGAGCTCTGTAGCCATGAGGCCATCGGGGCGGGCCTGGCAGTGCTGAGTGACAAAGGTGGGGTCGTCCAACTCCTGGTAGCTGCTGCTGCCGACCGCAGCCGGGGCACGCTCGTCGTCCTCACTCCGAAGATCGTAGTACGCACCGAGCCCCTCGGCGTGAATCATGCCGAAGACAGTCTTGCAACCCAGGCAGCAAAACTGATGTTCGGCGCCCTCTTCGACCAGCGACCTCGGCACCGGAAGGCTGCAATGAGAGCACTCCGGATCGCCCACAACCTGGTGCGCGGTCTGCATGTCCTCAGTCACCACGACAGCACCCCGCTCGCCCCGCCCCGTTGAGCAATGGTGGCGATGCCCAGCACGACCAACATCAAGGGCATCAATACCGGAAGCCTAGGCCCGATGACGCGGGCGAGCTTGTGCACCCCCAGGCCAACGCTCAACATCGCCGGCACCGTACCGAGCCAAAATGCCGCCATGACGGAGGCGCCCATCAACATCGAACCTGTACCGGCGGCAGTGACGGCGAAGCCGTAGAGCCAGCCGCAGGGCAGCAAGGTGCTGCTCATACCCAAGATCAAGGCCCGCACGATGGGCGGCTTGCTCTGAAGCCGAGGCAGCACCTTCGACAAGATGCGTTGCAGCCAGGCCGGGGTCGGCAGGCGAAATTGGGTGGTCGCTTGCAGCAGCAAAGCCAGCCCCCAGGCGACGATGAGCCCGCCGGAGATAAGGGCTGCGATCTCGCCCCACCCCGACGCCTCGCCCGCGAGATTAACGGCCCCTCCGAGCAGACCAGCGACCGCGCCCAGGATCACGTAGGTCGAAAGGCGCCCCAGGTTATAGGTGAGGTGAGACCAAGGTGAGGACGCCCCGCCTCCGGCATTGGAGCCAGAGTAGAAGGCCACAAAGCCCCCGCACATGCCGACGCAATGCAGACTGCCCAGCAGGCTACCCAATACGACGGTGGCGAGGACCTGCGGGCTCATGGCAACTCTTTGCGCACCGTCTCTGCGAAGCGCTGCTCGCCGCGCTTGGCGACGAGTCGGTACTCCCAGATCCCAGGGCGACTGAAAGCGCCACTATAGGCGTACAGCCCTGCCCCCTCCGACTGAAGGTCAGCGCTGATGATGTTGGCCGCACGCGCGTTATGAAAGGCCTCCACCTTCACCTCTGCGTCGCCAATGGGGTGGCCTTCAGCATCGAACAGGCGCACTTGCACCTGCTCTCTGTCCGCCGTCAGCTCGATCTTCCAGCCGAGCGCGTCGCTCCTTGCTTGAGCGGCCTGGCTTTTGTCGAAGTCCACAGCCTTTTGATAGTAGTCGCGCTCGACCGCGAAGGCCGGATCACCGGTGGCCTTGATGAGCAGGATGACATTCGCCACCACCGAAATGCTCAACAGACCCACAATGATGAAGGGCCAGATTCTTCCGTCCTTGAGCATCTCAGTCTCCCTTTGGCCCGAGCAGCCGATATGGCACGTCCATCTTGAAACCCTTGCCGTCCTCGACGTGCACAATGACTTCCTTAACCCCCGCGGTGAAGGCGCTCTTAGGCAAGGTGATGAAGACAGGCGTGGTCACGCTGCCCTTCTTGGTGACGGCCAAGGGGTTTTGAGGCGCGAGCAGCTGCTCCTTTGAAATTCCGGGCACCGAGATCGTGAAGGTCCGGTCCTCATCGAGCCGATTGACCACCTTCACCCTCAGCTGATTGCGCACGGTGTCCCCGGTCTCCACAAAGGGCGCCGCGAGCTGCCGCAGCACGGTGACATCGGCATTGGCCTTGCTGTTCACAGAGTAGGCGAGCACGCCCATCAAGGCGGCAATCACCAAAGGATAGATAACTGTGCGACCACGGAGCTTCTTGGGCTCCGCGTGCTTTTCCAGTGTCTCCTGCGAGCCCAACCGGATGAGGCCAGTGGGCTTTCCGATCTTCGTCATGATGGTGTCGCAGGCGTCGGCGCACTGCGCGCAGGCGATGCACTCCAGCTGCAGCCCATCTCGAATATCGATACCCGTCGGGCAGGTCACCACGCAGGCTTTGCAGTCAATGCAATCGCCGCTGCCGTCACCCTCAGTGCGCTTGGCCTTTCGCTTTCGGGCCTCGCCGCGCAGCACATCGTAGCCGACGACCAGCGAGTGCCGATCGAGCAAGCCAGACTGCAGTCGGGCGTAGGGGCAGATGACGGTGCACATCTGCTCCCGGAAGAAGGCGAAGTCAAAGAAGATGAGCCCAGTGGTGGCCGCCACCACGCCAAAGCCTCCCGGATGCTTCCAGGGGGCCTCGGTCACCCAGGTCAGCAGCGTGCTGTAGCTGACAAAGTAGGCGAGAAAGACGTTCGCCAGCGCGAAGGCGATGATCAAGAAGACCACATTTTTGGCAAAGCGCCGCGTATTGAACCCACCCTTTTTATCGATTGCGCGCTGAGCCGCAGGTCCGCCTTCGAATAGACGCTCGATGGGTCGGAACAGAAACTCCATATAGACGGTCTGAGGGCAGCCCCAGCCGCACCAGGCACGCCCCAGCAGGGCCGTCAGCCAAAAGATGCCCAAGAAGATACTGAGCATGAGCAGCATCAACAGGAACGAGTCTGTGGGGTGGAAGGTGCCACCAAAGAGATGAAAACGCCGATGTTCAACGTCCAGAAACATCAACGGGTGCCCGTTGAGATGAATCAAGGGTGCGCTGACAAAGAACGCGATGAGAAACCAGCCGAGCGCACGTCGCGCCGAGTGGAACTTGCCTAGGGATAGTCGAGGCCGCATCCAGCGCCGCGAGCCGTCCTCGTTAAGCGTAGACAGAACTCTGCCTTCGCCTTGTTCATTAGTTGCCATTTCGTCCTCCTCCGGTCCCCCTCCGTGATCCGCCGATTGTCGGGGGCGCCTCTATGGACGCTCTGCAATTGCTAGCCCCAGATGCCGGACCAAGCCTCGGTTCAAGGCCGGCATCAGGGGGTGAAGGCGCCGCCTCAGCGGCGCGCGCCTACTTGTACTTCTCGCCTTGGGGCTCCTTGCCCTTGATGTTCTTGCCTCGCATCGTGCCGATATAGGCTACGACCTTGTTCAGCTCATCAGGCGGCATCGTTGGCCCCCAGGCCACCATGCCCTTTTCGATGACACCATTGGTCACGACGTTGTGAATCGCCATCAAGGAGCCGTCCCCGTTGATGAAGTAGTCATCGGTGAGGTTCGGGCCGATGAGGCCCTCACCCTGCTTGAGGTGGCACGCCACGCAAAGCGCATCGTACTTAGCCTTTCCGAAGGCCACCGCCTCGGGGTCCTTCGTCAGCGCCTCAAGCATGTCCTCATTCAAGGTCTTGGCGGCCTCCTTGGCCTCCGCGGCCTTGGCTGCGTTCACGACCTCCATCTCCATGGCGTAGGCCTCTGCAACAGATACGCCGGAGCCCAGGTGATAGTAGCCAAAGTAAAAGACAGAGAAGACGCAGCTTCCGATCCAGATCCACATCCACCAACCCGGGATGGGATTGTCGTACTCCCGAATACCATCGTACTCGTGGTCCAAGATTGGGTCTTCGCGTTTAGCCATGGCCGTTCACCTTCTTGCCTGCACCGGGCCCCTCATCATCTGCGAGGGGGAGAAAGCGCGCCTTCTCGTGCTTGTCCTGCTGGCTCTTCGCAAAGGTCTTAATAAGGACCCCCGTGAAGATTGCCATGAAGAGTACCAGTCCGACCTGCGGCCACATGGCCAGGTCAGCGTTGCTCATAAGTTCAGATAGTGACATCTCAACTCACTCTGCCACCGCAGCCGGGCTCACGCTGGCTGTCGTCTTTGGCATCTTCTTAATGTCGGTACCGAGGCGCTGTAAGTAGGCGATGAGGGCCACGATGTCCTTATCAGCGAGGCCCTTGGGCCCGCCTTGAGACTCGATCTCCTTGGCAATTTCAGCCGCTTGAGCCCGAGCCATGTCCTCCGCGGAGGTCACAGCCTCGCCATAGGGCACGCCCAGCATCGCCATCGCGTCCACCCGGGTCTGCACCGAGCCAAAGTCGAACTCATCCTCCAACATATGCGGGTAGGCCGGCATGATGGAGCGGTCCGTCGTCGACGTGGGCTTTTCCATATGCCTCACGTGCCACAGGTGCGGATACTTACCACCGATGCGGTGAAGGTCCGGACCGATGCGACGCGAGCCCCACTGGAAGGGCCGGTCGTAGATGAACTCGCCGGGCTTGCTGTACTCGCCGTAGCGCTCCGTCTCCATGCGGATGGGGCGAATCATCTGGGAGTGGCAGTTGTAGCAACCCTCACTCACATAGATGTCACGACCCGCCAGCTCCAGAGGCGTGTACGGCTTCACGGTCGCGATCGTCGGCACGTTGGACTCGATGAGGAACGTGGGGATGATCTCGAAGAGCGAAGCCACGATGACTGAGATGGCCACCCAGACGGTGAACTTAAGGGGGCGACGCTCCCAAACGTGGTGCCACTCGGCGCGAACAAAGTAGCTGAGGATCGAGCCGGACTTGCCAGGCTGAGGACCATCGTAGGTCGCCGGCAATGCGGGGGCCTCGATCGCCGGGTCCTCGTAGGTCTTCGCGCGGTTCGCCCAGGTCATGTAGTAGTTGTACACGCCGATCAGCACGGCGAGGATGTACAGAGAGCCACCCACAACACGCACCCAGTACATGGGCATCAAGCGCATGACGGTCTCGACGAAGTCGGGGTACATCAGGCGGCCAGTGTCATCAAAG
>Ga0193954_1001740_pt1 | contig 10853 bp, 12 predicted proteins | sample BB_5_MG_FD_140340 | JGI IMG/M metagenome (GOLD analysis project Ga0193954, IMG submission 140340) | Microbial mat bacterial communities from the Broadkill River, Lewes, Delaware, United States - BB_5_MG | ecosystem: Environmental > Aquatic > Freshwater > River > Microbial mats | place: USA...
TCTATAGTACAGAAGAGAGAGAAGATTGGCAAGAAGCAAAAAAATATTTTGGCAAGTCATGTGATGCTCTTTATGGTAGGGGTTGTTTTGAGTTAGCTCAACTCTATGCCAAAGGGCTAGGAGTCAAGGCTGACCCCATTCAAGCAACACAGCTCTATAGTAAAGCATGTGATTTGGATACTAGTGAGGGGTGTCTCTATTTGGGTATAGCCTATGAGAAGGCTTTGGGTGGTATGCCACGAGATTACCTTTTGGCACAAGAGCAGTATGAAGAGGCTTGTGATATGCAAAATGGTGGAGCATGTGCCAAACTAGGAATATTCCATCTCGAAAACAGAGCTCTTCCAAGTAGTAGCCCACAAAAAGCTCAAGAGTATTTAGAGAAAGCATGTACTCTTCATAGTGGTCTAGGGTGTATTAGACTTAGATACCTGAATACTCAAACAGTAGGTACCCCACAAGAGTACCAAAAAGCCATTACTCTCTACAAAGAAAAATGCAGTGCCTTTTATAAAGAAGCCTGTCTCTATTTGGGCATTATATACTCTCAGGACAAAGTTGTAAAAAAAGACCTCAAAGAGGCGGTTTTTTATTTAGAAAAGGCATGTAGATTTAATAACTTTAAAGCATGTCAAATATTAAGTGACCTCTACAATCAACATAATAATAGAGGAGCTACCAAAATATATGCCCAAAGAGCAACAGAAATTTTAACAATTTTAAATCAATCTCTTCCACCTCCTGTTGAGTATAACTTAAGCCAAGCCCAAGAGTATGAACAAAAAGGAGTGAAGTATGCAAAGGGGATAGAGGTACCCAAAGATGAGACCAAAGCGTATGCTCTTTATAAGGAAGCATGTACTCTAGGAAATGCCAAAGGATGCTACAGAGTTGCTCAGGCTCATATAGAAGCCAAAGGGGTCAAACAAGATAATATTCAAGCCAATAGATACTTTAAAAAAGCATGTTATAGGGGTGATAGTTATGGATGTAGTGCTTTGGGATTTTTATATCAATATGGAGAGGGCATAGCTGTAGATATTCAAAGAGCCTATAGGTATTATAATAGAGCTTGTAGTTTGGGAAATGATGGAGGGTGTAGATTAAAAAAAGAGATACTCTAAGAGTACCTCTTGAAAATTATATTATTTTGCGATAGCTGTTTTAGAAGCTTCTGCTACTTTAGCAAAACTCTCAGGAGCATTCATTGCCATATCAGCAAGAATCTTTCTATCTAGTTCTATATTTGCAAGTTTAAGACCATGCATAAATGTTGAATAGTTCATATCGTTCAATCTAGCAGCTGCATTGATTCTTACGATCCATAGTCTTCTAAAGTCTCTCTTTTTTTGTCTTCTATCTCTATATGCATAAACAAGAGAACGCTCTAATTGCTCTTTAGCTTTTCTAAAATGTTTTCTTCTACCACTATAGAAACCTCTAGCTTGTTTTAATAGTCTTTTATGTCTACGGGTTCTAACTACCCCTGTTTTTACTCTCATGGTTATCCTTTACCTGATACTTATACTCAAATTTAAAATTTGGTTCTAGTAGGTGTCAAACATTATCTCTGTTTGAACTTGCCCCAAATCGGGGGAACTGGTTGCAATAATTATTATTAGTTAATCATCTCTTTAATATTTTTGGCATCAACACCATCAACATATTTTGGGGCTCTCATACTTCTATGATGTCCACCATCGACTTTAGTAAGGATATGGCTTCTATAAGCTGTTCCTCTTTTGATCTTGCCACTTTTTTTAACTTTAAAACGCTTTACAGCGCCTTTTACACTTTTCATCTTTGGCATAGTAACTCTCCTTTGCAAATATTTTTCTAACATGTATAGAAAATGGAATATATTATATCCAAAATATCTAAAGGTTAGGAGTGGAGTTTGAAGAAAGGAGAAATAGTTTTTAATCTTATTGATAATTACTCTCATTTTAAATACTCATTAAGTAAACTCCTACTATACTTCAAAGCATAGATATAATTTGATAATTATTATCATTATATAAATTCTGATTAGATAGAAGGAACTTTTGTGGAGAAGATAACTGTAGTATTAGCAGGTCAGCCTAATGTCGGAAAAAGCTCACTTATCAATGCTATCTCTGATGCCAAGCTCAAAGTTGGTAATTTTGCTGGTGTGACTGTAGATAAAATGGAGTTAGATATTACCTACTGTGATGAGCAGACATGCACTGATTATATGATTCATGTTGTAGATTTGCCAGGGACTTACTCTCTTGTAGATTATACACAAGAGGAGAGGGTGACAAAAGATGCTCTCTTGGAGGGTGATTATGACCTTATTGTAAATGTTGTAGACTCTACACATCTCCAAAGAAACCTTCTCTTAACTACAGAACTCTTGGAGCTTGGCAAAAAGATGGTTGTAGTACTCAATATGATAGATGAGGCTCAAAATGAGGGAATAGAGATAGATGAGAAACAGCTCTCTATTATTTTGGGTGTGCCATGTGTCAAAACAAGTGCATCTCAAAAGATAGGTATCAAAGAGCTTGAAGAGAGTATTGTCAAAGTTGCACACCAACAAGAGACTCCTTCAAAAGTTATCTATAGTGATTTTATAGAAGAAGAGATTGATAGAATAGAGTTTTTCTTTCAGATGCGAAAATATAAAACTTCTCTCTCTTATAGAGAGTTAGCTATTAAATTGCTTCAAGAAGATACACAAACATATAAAAAAATTCATGATGAACCTATTTGGATAGAGTTACAGCATATAGTCAGAGAAGCACTAGAACATCTCTATTTGCATACAGGCACACAAGATATTAAAGATATTTTTGCAGATGAATATTTTGCTTTTGCCAAAGGTGCAAAGATGGAGGTGATGAGTAGAAAATCTATGAGAGCCAAAAACTTTACACAAAAGATAGATAATCTTCTTATCAATAAGTATTTGGGTATTCCTATATTCTTTATTTTTATGTGGGTTCTGTTTCAACTTACTTTTGAAATAGGAGCAATTCCTATGGATTTGATAGATGCTTCATTCTCTTGGTTGGGAGATAAAGCAAAAGTAGTTCTAGGTAATGGGTGGCTAGGCTCATTAGTAGCCGATGGTATGATAGCAGGTGTGGGGTCTGTGATGATGTTTTTGCCTAATATTATGATACTCTTTTTTGGTATTGCTCTTTTGGAGACTACTGGGTATATGTCAAGAGTCTCTTTTATGTTAGATGGATTTTTTCACCGTTTTGGACTCCATGGCAAAAGCTTTATTCCTCTTGTTACTGGTTTTGGTTGTTCTGTTCCTGCGTATATGGCTGCACGAACACTCAAAAATGAAAAAGATAGACTCTTAACACTCTTTATTATAGGCTTTATGAGTTGTGGTGCAAGATTACCTATTTATGTTCTCTTTATTGGTGCATTCTTTGGGGATCAAAATGCTGGAAATTGGCTCTTTCTTATCTATATGATAGGGGCTATACTAGGTCTTATCTCTGCTAAAATTCTTCATCTTTATGTCTTCAAAGGCGAAGATGAACCATTTGTTATGGAGATGCCAAAGTACCGTTTACCTTCACTTGCTCTTATTTGGCATACAGTCTATGGACAATCTAAAAGCTATATGAAAAAAGCAGGTACATTTATTTTAGCAGCTTCTATGATGGTATGGTTTGCAAGTAATTATCCCAAAAATCAAGAGATTCAAAAGAGCTATGAGCAGAAGATAGAGCAACTCCAAACCCAAGAAGAGAAGACAAAACTTGCCAATGAGATGCAAAGCCAACTTCTAAAAGAGAGTTATTTAGGCAAAGTTGGAGAGGCTTCGGCATGGTTTTTTGCTCCATTAGGCTTTGATTGGAAGATGAGTATAGCACTAGAGACAGGACTTGCAGCCAAAGAGGTAGTAGTCTCGACTCTAGGAGTTTTATACTCTCTAGGAGGTGAGACAGATGAGCAGAGTGCATCTCTAAGGTCACAACTCAAAGAGCATATTCCTTTGCCATCAGCTATTGCCTTTATTGTCTTTGTAATGATCTATTTACCATGTTTTGCAGCATCTATGGTCTTTGCTAGAGAGGCAGGAGGATGGAAATATCTGCTCTACCTTTTTGTATTTACAACAACAACAGCATGGATTTTAAGCTTTTTAGCCTACAATGTTAGCAAAATTATTTTAGGAGTTTAAAGTGCTACTAAGTCAACTACATAAAGGAGATGAGGCAGTAATTGTGCGTATTAATGCCGACTCTACACTGCGAAACCGTTTAAGCTCTTTTGGTGTTGTTCGTGGAGAACGCCTCAAAGTCAAAGGGTGTTCTTTGGCAAAAAAGACTATGGAGATAGAGATAGAGCATACTCTCTTGGCACTTAGAGAGATGGAAGCGAGTAAAATAGAGGTCTCACAAGTTGGGGAAGTAAGCTAATCCAAATCAACAACAAGACCAAGGAATTACTAATATGATAGAACCTACAATAAAAAATCATATTCGATACTACAGAGGGGATATGCCCCTCATACTCACCGCACCCCATGGTGGACAAATCTCTCCTAACACTATTGATGATAGAGTACATGGAGTCTTTGATTTAGATGATTATACACTCGAACTCACAGAAGAGATTATAGATGAGTTTTATCTTCAAACAGCCAAAACCCCTTATGCAGTTGTTGGTGAGATTTCAAGAACAAAAGTCGACCTTAATAGACATAGAGACTTAGCCTACGAAGATGAGAGAGCTAAGGTAGTGTATGATGAGTTTCATCACCTCATACAAAAAAGTGAACAAGAGATAAATGCAAAATTCTCTAAAGGCTTATATATAGATATACATGGTCAATCCCACCCAAAAGGCTACACAGAGTTTGGCTATCTGCTCTATAACGATATGCTAAAACTAGCCAATGAGCATCTAACATACCATCAAGACCAAACAAGCATACGAACTCTCTCTAAATTCTCTCATGAATCTTTTTTAAATCAATTAAAAGGTAGATACTCGCTAGGGAGTTTGATGTGTAATGAAGGATACGACTCTATCCCCTCATCCAAAATCCCTTATGCCACCGATGGCAACTATTTTGAGGGTGCGTATGACACTATCAGATACGGCTCATTGCAAGGCGGAAACATCAGTGGTATTCAAATAGAGTTTCCATATAAAGATATTAGAGATACAAAAGAACATAGACAAAAGTGTGCAAAAGCATTTGTAAAATCTATGATAAAGTTTATGCGTGTGCATTTTGATGTGGATTTAAAGAGTTTGTAGCAAAACTTTTACAGGAGATACCCTCTCATGTGTATAATTACATTTTTTCCCATTCAAATTTTATAATATTTTTCTCATCTTCATCAAAATTGATACCTACTAAATAGATCTCTTTTTGATGATAGAGATATTTTTGAGCATAAGCTTTATCTTTTATCTGTTGTAAGGCATCTTCCTTTCCAACCTTGAACTCTATGATATAGATAATATCTTCTACAAAAATAGTTAAATCTATACGCCCTTTATTTGTTACATCTTCGCCTATGATTTCTATTCCTAAGCTTTGAAGATAAATATAAATAACAGAAGCATAAAAGCCCTCATAATTTTTATAAGGAATTGATGCAAACATAGAGATGAGAGATTTTTTTAAATCATCTAACTGTGCATCACAAAGTGCATCATACATATCATTTTGATATTTTATTTTTTGTGCGGGTCTGTTTATTAAATAGTCTACTAAAACATCATTTAAAGATTGTTTTACCTCTATATTTGGTAATTTTAATTTATATTCTATGCCACCGCGTCTTTTTTCTATTACCTTATCAATTGTCAAATACCCCGTTTGATAAAGTATAACTTCCAAATCTAAATTCTCTATATCAAAGCTATTTAAGAGTTTTTCACTTACTATTAAGTTTGATAAATTGGGTAAAAAGTAATTTTCTTGTTTGATTAAATCTATAAGAAATTTTGGTGTACCTGTTTCAAACCAATAATTTTTGTAGGCATTACCTTTTGATATAAAAAGTAAAATATCAAAGGGATTATAAACATCATCTTTTAAAAAGTTATATCCGTTGTACCAATTTTTTAGTTTTTCTAAATCTACATCTTGGAGATAAGGAATAAAAGTTTTTTCTATGTCTTCTTGCGTATAGCCACAAATATTTCCATATCTTGGGTCTAAACTAATATCATCTAGCATATTTAGTCCAGAAAAGATAGAAGCTTTTGAAAACTTACTGACTCCTGTAAGCATTACAAATTTTATATATTGGTCTGCATTTTTTATCTCACCGTAAAGTCTTCTTAAAATATCTCTACATTGCAAAGCTAATTGGGGATTAATAATATTATCAAGTATCGGTTTATCATATTCATCTATCAAAATAACTACTTTTTGATTGTATCTTTCATAAGATTTACTAATCAAATCTGAAAAACAAATCGCATAATCGTAATTTTTTTCACATACTATATCTAAGCGTTTTTGATTATCATCTAATGCTTTTGTTAGAGAACCCATAAGCTCTTCAACACTCCCTACATTTCCAAAGGCTATTTTTATCACGGGGTATTTAACACTCCAATCCCATTTATCATAAATAGCCAAATCTTCAAAATATTCTTTATTTCCCTCAAATATATTTTGCAGAGTATCCATAAACAAAGATTTACCAAATCTTCTAGGACGCGATAAAAAATAATACTTTCCTCTATCTATCAAATCAAATGCTATATCTGTTTTATCTATATAAATATAATTCTCTTTTTTGTCTCTTATATCTGCAAATGTTTGTATGCCTATTGGTAGCTTTTTCATTTTTATCCTTGTAGATTACTATTTATTGTAACAAGTGCTAGAAAAAACTCTTCTTAAGATAAAAGAGTATTTGAAGCAATTAGATTACTCCAATATTAAAAGAAACATCATAAATAAAACTTATGTATAGATTAAAATATACAAAAAGCAAGTAATTTATTCAATTATTTTTAATTTAGTTACAGTATGATACGCTTTCAAATTAATTATTTAAGGAGTCATCATTAAAATATTACAGTATATACTCTTCTTTCTACTCTTTGCAACTTTTTCAACGCTAGAGGCTAGTTATGATACATTGGCAAAGAGTGCAGGGATGAGTCATAAAAAAATGACTAAAATAGTGAAAAAAATCGTAAAACATGAATCTACTACAGGTAATTATCGAACAATAAATCGTATTAGTGGTGCGTATGGGCGGTATCAGATTATGAAAAAGACAGCAAAGCAGTATGCCAAAAAACTAAAGATACCTTATAATAAATGGAAGAAACCTCTTAATCAAGATAAAATTTTTAAAGCTATTCTCAAAGACAATATCAAGAGTCTTAAGAGAAATGGTATTGAGATAAGTGCTTTTTCAATCTATGGAACACATCAACAAGGGGCAAGAGGATTTAATGCTATTGTCAAAAATAAAAAGCTTACGAAAAAACTAGAGAGAAATATAAGATATAATCTACCTAAAAAACTAAGACACACCTCTAAAAGAAATCTAAAAAAAACTTGGATGAAATACTGGAAACATAAAATGAGTTAATCTATCTCAAAATGAAAAAATCGTGTGGGGTATTGCTCTTTGAGCATTATTTCATTGAGATTGACTACTATGGGAATATCTTCTCCTAGATTAAATGGTTCGGAGATAAAAATAGTACGAAAGGTCTCTTTGAGAATTTTTCGGCTTTTCTCATCAGATATTTGAAATTTATTTTCTATAAGAGTATAGGCATCTTTTTTGTCTTTGTGATATTTGCTAATCTCTTTACTTAAAAAGAGAGTATTTGAAAACTCATATTTACTTCTATCAGAGAGGTACAGAGCCATACTTCTGCTCTCTTGTTGCATCTTTATAATTGCTAAGACTACAATAGAGATAAGAACCACAGAGACCATAACTTCTATAATAGTAAAGCCATCTCGTAATTTTTTCAATAGAACTCTCCACTATTTTTTAATATTTTTGTTGGAGCAATCCAGAATGCTTTTGCACTCTCTAGGGAGTCTACTTGTGAGGGCTTGTCAAAAAAGCTAGGGAGATAGTAAAATTTATTATTGTGTTTAACAATCATCTGTGTACTACTTTGGTTGGGATAGAGAGTAAAACGCAAACAGACTTTATGGTCTTTGAAACGACCAAAATCTACTTTGTAGCTATTATCATCACTGTCTATTTTATATACTTCCAAATTTTCTAGGGCGAGTTTATTGCTATACTCTCTAGTCTCCCCATTGGCATAGATAAAACAAGTTGTACATTTGTCTAAACAAAAAAACTCTCTTTCGCCTGTAGAGTTGCTCTCTTCTAGGAGTGTTTTTTTGAGTGTAAGTGGGGTGAGAGCCTTGGGTTGGCTTGTAGATTTTTGCATAGAAGTAAAGACAAGCATATAGGAAAGAGATACTATAAGAATCACTATTAGTAACTCTAAAAGTGAAAATGCTAATCTCTGCATAGTAGTAGATTATTGATTACATTGACTATAAAAAATATCTGCACCATTCTCTACGCCACCCTCTTTGCGGTCTGCACCAAAACTAATAAGCTCAAAACCCTCATCATTTTTGAGGTAGGCTATAGGGTTTTGCCAAGAGTCTTTTGGAACTTTTTTGATATAAGGAGTATTTCGATAGTTTGGATATTTTTCACTATCTGGGTTGCTTATGAGGGCTTGAAGTCCCTCTTCTGTATCAGGATAAAAACCATTGTCTAGCTTAAACATATCAAGTGTCTGTTCTACTGTACTCATTTGGCTACACACTAGGTCTCTTTTGGCTTTCTCTCCTGTACCTATAAGGTTTGGAGCTACAAAGGCTGCTAAGATTCCCAAAATGAGTATAACTACAAGAAGTTCCAAAAGACTAAATCCAGCTTTGAGTAAATGGTTATTTTTAAATTTCATAATTATCCTTAGGTTGATTGGCTATAATATATTGATTAATTTTACTTGAATAGTGCTTTTAAAGGGATAAAATGCGTAGAGGGGTTGTTCTTTTTATCACTTTGTCAGTGATTGTGTCCATGTTGGCACTTGTGGGTGTTATCTTCTCCTATTTAGATAAAGTCAAACAAAACTCATCGCATGGTGGGGCTATTATTCAAGCAAACCTATTTTTTAGAGATACAAATGAAGCGTTAAAAGTTCTGCTCAAAAAAGTAGGAACTGATACAGAAAAAAGAAAAACTATCCTAAGTACACTCTACACCGCCCCCCTGAGTATAGAGATAGAAGAGGGAAATTTATTTATTACTACAGAGTGTCATCCTATGAATAGAGCTGTAGATATTAATTGGTTAGGATATGAAGATAATAGTAGCATGGAACTTCAATATAGTGCGTCACAAGAGCTATTTGATACTCTTGTAGAGCAGTACTCTATAGAAAATCCCTCACTACTTTTAGAAAAAATTCTTTTAGCTATCAGAGGAGAGGCACAAGAGCTAAACCCCACACGATTACAAGCCAAAAAAGGGATAGTATCTCTTGGTCAGTTACAAAAAATAGTACGAGAGTATCAGTTTGAGAGTGATGATAGCAAGGTTGATGAGATTATATGGGAGAAGTTTTTCTCTTTTGACAGAGAAAGCACACTTATTGATGGAGGGTATCTCTCTGCAGAGCTTATTGCTATACTCTTTGAGATGGAGATAGAGCTTGTCCATGAAGAGTGGTTTGAGGGAGATGAGTTAAAAACATTTGTTGGAGACCATGGAGGAAGTATGGAAAACTATAACAGAATACAAAAACTCTTCTCACCCACACTTATTGAAAGAATCCACTGTAGAGTTACTTATGGCTATGAAGATAAGGTTTACTCTTTTGGATTAGATTATTTAGATGAAAAGGCAGATAGATTTGAATTTTACGCAGAGCAGTAAACCACTTATATTAGTGCATAAAACTATGCAGAGACCTCACTATGACTCATTAGTCAATATTATGCTCTCTCCACAATTTTATATTAGCAAACAAGAAGAGCTACCAGTGAAATATCTCTATCAGGCAAAAAGATTAGCTCCTTCTATTCTTGAAGAGTTGCTTGATGAGGGGGTAGAGTATAGGTTTTATGTTTTTAGACGAGCAAATGGGTGGGTTTTTATAGCCTATAATCTTAAGTCTATAGAAGAGTTTTTGCTTACAAAAGGGATAACTCCATCAAATGTCTCCAAAATGTCTTTTGCACAACAGTATGGGGATGATTTTTTAAAGCCTATTCTCCTAGAGAGTGGAGAGCTTTTGACAACGATTCAAGATACCGTTGTGCTTTTGCCTAAGGTACTTGTAGATAGTGGTGGTTATTATGGACGGTTTGATAGAGAGATGCAACTTAGAGATGGTGTAACATTCTCTTTGAATAGTGGCTCTTTGTTGGGACAAAAAGAGTCTTTGATTTTGAGTTTTATTTTTGTAATTTTTGCTATTATCTTAGCTGTAGAGGGGTTACGATACAAGAGTATCTCGACTACAATGAACCAAGAGATAGAGACTCTTTTGAGCCAATACCCTTCGCTTAGGAGTCAATATGCTAGAGATAATATTGCCAAAAAATATCAAAAAATAGATAAGATAGAACGCCAAAAAAGAGATATTCTCAAAGAGCTTTCTATGCTTGTTATCTCTGATGTTCAAATAGACTCCATCACATTAGATAGTAAAAATTTTGTTGCTATATTCTCGTCAAAAACACCCAAAAATATTCTCAGAATTAGCTCTTTAGCCAAAAAGAAAAGCTATAAGGTGAGTAGAACGGGTAGTGAAAAACTTATCAAAGTAGAAGGAAGTCTATGATTTGGAAGCGATACCAAAATGAGCTTATAGTCCTGATAGCA